>JACLAD010014021.1_pt1 | contig 21349 bp, 19 predicted proteins | sample 8027901 | NCBI WGS metagenome assembly JACLAD01 (sample SAMN15725071, study PRJNA655200) | protist metagenome | isolation source: fluorescence activated cell sorting (FACS) single amplified genomes of... | place: Spain: Blaines Bay Microbial Observatory, Mediterranean Sea | collected 2016-07-05 | reverse complement strand
ATGCATAAATAACTGTTAAAACTACAGTTCAACAAAAAAGAAAAGAAAACAAATTATTACATTACCTGGATATTTATTATTTTGATAATGAACTTTATAAATATCTCCAGTTAAAATTCTTAATCCTTCTTTAAATCCCGGTATTCGATTATAACTATATTCACTCTGTGGATTTACTTTACCATCTTTTGATTTTCGACTATATTTTAATTTCTCATTTAAATCTGCTGAAATAAACCATTTATGAACATTATCCATAACAGATTTAATAACTTTATTTGTTTTCTCAGGATATGTAATTTTACACCATCCACGTGCTTCTAAACATAATCTTAATGTATTTAATACCTTTTTATCTCTCTTTAAAATATCATTGATTGAAATTACTGTATCATATGATGGATATTCAGATTTTTCAATTTCATTTGGAGGTATAAATCTAACTTGAGAATCAGGATTTGGTGCAGATGATGGTTGGAATGAAGCTGCTCTTGGGTCCAATTTTGCCATAGGATGTCTTTTAATGGTATCTGCAATTTTGTCAGGAGTAAATGCAGATGATGGTAATGGACTGCGATAACTGCTTGGATTAATAGGAATTCCTGATTTAGACATTGGAACTCCAGAAAGAAATTCATTAAATGGATTAATAGCTGATGGGTTTTTCTGTGGAGGTATTCCTGTATTCAGTTCATAGGGACTTCGGGCATTTGAATACAATGATGTAGGTGGTAATGATTTGGACATTGGGATACCAAAATTAAACTCATTTGATGGAATGGTGGGAGGTGCCCTTTTTGACATTGGAATACCAGATAAGAATTCATTTGGTGCGTTATACGCATTTTTATTCTTATTTGCGTGTTCAATGAATGCTGATCCGGTTAAATTATTGTTGTTGGTCATGTTATTCATTGAACGTGGAGATTTCTTTGTCGGCACTTTGTTTGTTGTATTTTTTGATTTTATTTGATCAGACATCCATGAAAATTCATCATTTGAATTATTATTATTATTATAGCTATTCATGATGAAGGATTCAATTGAATGTATTTACTGCAAGATCGTTTTTTGGTTAAAGTGAGGGATGCTTGTATAATGTAAGAAAGTTGTTGCGTGGGGTTTTTGTAGTTGATGAGTATCTCCGAATCTTCAACTGTATACATTCAAAGCTATTCAGTTTACATTTCATTATCCAATGATCACCAATGGATTTGCATTTAAAACAAGTGTAATTTTGTGGAACTACACAAGAAGTTGACACGGTCAAATTACTCATTATCAGGTCACAAATAAAACAAGCTACAATAATCAACAGAGAAAAAATCAATAGAAATTGCAGCATTTGTGGAATATCATATCTCTGGAGGAGATTAACTATCTCATTAATTTTGCTAACGAAGATGATTTTATTACCGATAATTTGATTTTGGAAATCAAGCAACAAGCAAAAAAAATCCATCTTGTATCATTAAAAGCAATTTATGGAGAAAAATTGCGACAAGACTCGATTCAGACAGTGCATAATGAAATGCTAACAAATCTTTTGGATTGTCGAGCAATTAATGAATAAATTGAGACAATATTTCATTCTTTATCATCTTAGTATCAATATATTTGGCAAACAAATAACGAATCTGATTCCAAAATATTTAGATCATGTAATGAAGACAAGATATTTTTCATTATTTCGAGGATATCATAAACAATATATTTCTACAATTTCCATCGATGTCATTCAATTAATATCCTGTTTCTTTCCAATATTCATGATTGATGTCAATGTGGCAACGCCCAAAAATAACACAAATCGATATCGAGATGGATTCGTCAACAGCTTGAAAAATATATGCTATCATATGATGTAGATTTCAAGGATTTGGTGACATTGTCAATGACAGAACTAAGACAGATGAAACAAGAGCAAGATGCGGAAATTGAGAGATTATCATTGATGATATCAGAATTAAATGTTGAATTTGAGAGAGATTCAATTGATGTAGTACATAATAACATGATATCTAAACTTGCAGATATGATGCTAGAGATGAGAATAAAGATATAGTTAAAGAGTTAATGATGACACTGTATCTTTTCAAGCAAAATGATCTTAATGTTGAGGCAATATTTGGATGTAGTATTGGAGAATTGATTGCAAACCATTTGAGTGATACAATGAAAATAAAATATCGAGGATTATTTTATGGATTTCTAAGAATATCTCCATCTGTTATACGATTAATTATAGATTTGTGTGACTTGTTTTGCAAAGAAAACGAATTTGTTTGAATTGATTTTGAATGAAAAGTAACAATCAAACTTGTATTTAACAAAATTGGGATGGTACTACCATTTACTGTGTACAGACAAATTTCACTGATAAATTTCATCATATTTTACGATTGTTAATTGAGTAAATTTATGATAAATTGTTACTGCCAATTTATAATATATATCATCTCCACATTCAACATTCTCAAAAGCGACACCTTGATCTTGTCCATTTAAATGAAATTTTATAATCTTTTCAACTAAATTCAACTCGATGCAAATAGTATCTCCTGGCCTATACCATCTCTCACCATAATCAATATATTTATTTGGGTCTTGATGACTATTTATACATTGCTTTGAATGATATGAATAAAATTTGGTTGATTCACCATATTCTAAAGTATAACACTTCATCTTTAAATCAAAATCTGAACAAATTCCAATATCTATAATCCATTTATAAGGATGTGATCCGGGTGCTACACCATAAAACATTTGAGATTTACCCAATTTTAAATACCATTTACAGATTTTCGCCTCAGTTGATAATATTGAATGTTTTCCATAGATTGTATTATGCCAATCATCACTCCCTTTATCGAGCACTGTTTTTCTATCTGGTGACAAAACAATGTCTTCTGTGTAAATATCAAAATATTCATCATCATAATAATATAAAAGTATAAATTTGATGATTCCTTCTGGTAAATTGGATGTATTTCTTCTTATAAATCCACACAATATATTTCTTGTTCTTTTGTGGATTTCAACATCCAAATAATTAACGAATGGATTGTAATCAGCGATTTGTTTCTTTTTTGTTTTTGAAACTCGGGAACCCATGATGGAGAGCTAAACAATTTTACAACTACTCACAAATGCTCCAAAATTAAACATGACCTGATAAATTATTATATAATAATTGGCAAAATGACATTATACTGAAGGTGATGAATTAATCGATCAAGTTGTTGATATTGTCAGAAGACAAACTGAAGGATGTGATTTCAATTAACACATTCTTTGGGAGGTGGTACAGGATCAGGAATAGGGACTTTAATATTATTTAAAAGTGAAGGATAATTATCCAAAACTGATGACATCAACCGTTTCTGTTTATCCATCACCAAAAGTATCAGATGTTGTCGTTGAACCATATAATGCAATGTTATTAATATCGATTCATCAGTTATTAGAAAATTCAGATGAAACATTTGTAATTGATAATGAGGTGAGGCATTATTTACTATTTCCCATAATGTCTTAAAACAAAAGCTGCCAAGATATGAACATTTGAATTTTCTTAGTGCAAATATAATGAGTAATTTCTTAGTAATGTTACCGCCAATGTTTGGCATAAGGGTGTTTGAGGTGTTATTATAACACCACAAAATTGGAATTGAAAAATTATAGCACCACCAACCGCGGAAGGCGGTGCTAAAATAACACCACCAATTGCCAGTAGAGGTACTATAATAGCAGTGGCAGCTGCTTTTATCCCTTCATAATTGGTTGTTCAGCAACTTGTGATGAGTTTATTCCCAAATTCACGTCATTTGTCTATTTGTTTGCTTATTCGTCCAAATTTCAATAACACAATTATGATCATCATTATTATCAGACTCAATTTGATTAATTATATCTTGTTTATCCTGTTTAGTTAATTTATTTCGAGTAGTTTTATTGGCATTTTTATTTGACTTTGTTGGGGTAGTTTTGTTAGATTTTGAATTATTATGTAAATTTGAATTATTAATGTTTGAATTATGTGAATTTGAATTATTTGAATTTGAACTTTGTGAATTGCTATTATTAGAAATGAACCAACGAGATAAAGATGATTGCTTTCTACGTTTATTTGGTAGTTCATTCTGAGGTGAATTTTCTAATCTCCGTTTACGTTTTGAACTCATGGTGTTTAGCACCACAAACTCTTTGAGAAAAAATCGTAACACCACAAAAAATAGCACAAGCAAACGATAATATTATAGCACCACCGCCATACATTGGTTACCGCGTTTTATCGTCTTCCAGCTAATAACTGATTATGTTCTACAATGAAAAGATTGGGCAGAAATCTGATACCATTCCCAAGATTGCATTTCTTCCTTTCAATAGCTCCTATATCTGGAAGTAAATATATATCATTTATAAAAAATCCAGGATTGGTTGTTGGTCCATATACAGAGAAATTGAAAACATATCAACAAATTCCAAATGAGGTTATTGATTTATGTTGCAAATATTTGGAAGGACAGATTGGGAAAAGTGCAATGAATGTAAAGGAATTCGCAGATTCAATGTGGTCTGATAAATGTCATCTGGCAAATCTTTTACCGAAATTAATAAATATTTAACTACCTGTTGCAATTATAGAGGAATAAAAGGGCCAAATGTGGAACAAGAAGTATCACTCGATAGATGTCCAGCCAGCAGCACCTTGATTGCAAATACAACATCAATGAAGTATATTTTTCTGTGTCAATCATCGTTAAATGTTGTGAAAGCATCGACTATTGACGCAAAAAGTATAACTTATCCATCAACTTCCACTTAAGTTGTTAGTAAAAAAGAAAAACCGTTTTGAATCATGGAAACAAAACCTTTACTTTCTACATCAGGATTAATAGGACAACAACCAGACTATGAAGCATTACGTAGTCGAGATATATCATCTCTACTTGCAGAGCAAACTGATGAGGAAAACGAACAAGCATCAAAAAGAAAATGTACATGGAAACATGCATTAGCAATATTAATTATTGTTGTAGTCACAGGATTATTATTAGCTGTATTTTTACCACCACGTTTAAATGCATTTAACCAAACAGAATCAATATTTGGTGGAGCATATACTATAGCACATAATCATGATTATAATGTAGCTAATCATTATACCGAAGATACATCATGTCCTGAAGGATATTCATCATATATAGTTGCTCATTTCTTAGCCTGTTATGAATGTGGTGGATCTCATTTATATTTATGTTTAAAAGATGATGCAACAGAAGATCCACGAGGTTTTTTCGGAGGAATGTATAATAGTAATAATTGTGGAGGTAAAAAATATGAGAATCCATTAACAAGTAGTTTTGGATGTGATACAGATGGTGGATATGATTCATATTTAGCAATTGCATCACAAACAGATGACGATTGTGATACGAATGTATATGTTTGCTTAAAAGGACAAAAATTAGATTATTATAATTTGGGTGGATTTTATACATCATTTTCAAATAAAATAGAATCAGAGTCAACATGCAGTGATGAGGATGGTATTGACGATGATACAAAGTTAACAACTTGTGAGGATAAAAATGTTGATCATTATTTGGTGCATTCATTAGATTGTCCAGAGAGATATGAACATCATTTAATTGCTCATATATATTCACCTGGAGCTACAGAAGAATGTCCTGGATGTAATGGTAGAGCATATATTTGTTTAATGCCTGAATCTGAAATTGATGATAAAGAAAATGATGATATACTCGGTGCTCAACATCCATAGATAATATTTATGGTCGTTATTTTGTCTGAAATATTTCTTTTGTTCTTTCATCCTTTGGTTGCTTATTTTAGTTTAGTTGTGCAAGGATGAAATTATGGATATTTTGTTTTTAGTTCACCTCATTTGTACATGAGCGATGCAAAAAGATCTTTTTTACTTAGCCATCAGTTTCAACCAAACCATGGACAATTTGGAAGAAAAGTATGCGTACAATTCTCCACAAAAATTATTAGTTTTGTTAGGTGCAAACAACTCAGTTCTTCCTGTGGCAATCTGTGATTTAATTGTTGAATATGTGATTGAAATATTACAAAGATTTGATCAACACAAATTACAAAGAATTCTAAAATCAGTGAATGGTTTTAAAATAAATATTCAATTTAAATTACCATCCGTCAGGACATTACCATCCACAGGAAGTCGGGCAAGAGGATTATTCAAAGTGACAAATCGTGGTGATCCATATTTAAAAATATCGTTAAAAGCACACAGCAAAAATGATATAAGATTGCTAATATTTATGAGAGGTTTGCAGTACAAGAAAGGAAAAGATTTGCTTTATCCCGGAAGTTTAAACATTGTAAGACATGCTGGAAAATCCATGCACTTTAACATCAATACAGAATCAATGATGAAATATGAAAATCAAAATGTATCAATAAGTTTAATATTTGAATGGAATGCAGATAAAGGATATAAAATATTCATAACTTCAGCACAATTAATATTTGAACATAGAATCAATCGGGATAGAATTGCAAATGTAAAGCACTTATCATTACGCTCTTTACATAGTATTTACTTATATCGCCGGGATGTTGATGCATTTTCTATTTTACCGCTTTGTGTTAATTGCGTGCCTTTTTGTGACAATGACATAGAAAAGAAAACGAGGAATGTCAACTTTGCTCCTAAAATAGGACACTTTCAAATTCCTTAATTAAATTTATAATGCATTCTGCAACAACGATATATGTATCAAGAATCAAGCAACGTAATGTGAATTAGACCTCATCAGTATCAATTATGAAAGCATCATTATGTGTCATCATGCAAACGATATAAAATAGTTCATTTTGCAGACAAATCCGTATATACTATACTTTGAATACTACATCAATGGAAGAAAATGTAAAAATAGCAAAAGTTAGCTTATTTATTAGAGAAAGACCACCGTCATCTGGACCGCAGCAACATTTGATACCAACATCACCAATTTCAGTCACTCATCCAAAATCATATCCACCATCAACACCTAAAAAAAAAGATCGCAGAGACAAACATCATCATCATAGACGAGATAATAAGCCAATAACGACAATATTTGATGAATACAAATCAATTCGCATTAATAATCCAAAGACATTTCAATCACCTCGTCATGAACAAAAAGAATTTAAATTTGATAAGATATTCCCTCATAATACCACTCAACAAACCATGTTTGAAACAGTGGCTGAACCCATAGTTGAACATATGTTAAATGGATATAATGCATGTTGTTTTGCGTATGGCCAAACTGGCTCAGGAAAGACATATTCAATATTTGGTGAAACTGGAATAAGAAGAGGATTATTACCACGTTCATTGGATTATTTATTTCAAAATTTAAAACTCCATCAACCCATTAAATCCAGGAAATCTATCAAACAAATTATGGCCAAGAAACAGAAACGAAAATTATCTATTAATACTTCTCCAGAATGGTCCGAATCTAGCAATATTATGCCTACATTCTTCAATATAGCTTCATCAAAGGATAAAAGTCGACAATTTAGTGATCCAGATGATAAATATTGCATTGTAGTATCATTTTTGGAGATATATTTGGATAAAATTCGAGATTTGGGATTATCATATTTACAAAAAAGAGGATATAAACCAAATCAACTCAATCCATCCTCAGTACTTCCACCAATGAACTCACCCAGAAATTACACACCTCATCCATTTGACGGTATGGAGAAATTAGAAATCAGAGAAGATGTGAATGGACAAATATTTGTTAAAGGATTACATCATATTCCGATTGACTCTGTAAAACAAGCATTAGATGTCATGGATTTTGGACGTAAATCAGCTCAACAACATAGTACTTTGATGAATGATGTATCATCAAGATCTCATACAATATTTACTGTATCAATCCTACAAAAAACATATTCATATACAAATGAGATGGACAATGGTTCTATTTCCAGCGATGATTCAGATTACAATGAGACAGAAACATGGTCATTTGATATAACTGATACTGAGTCCCATTTACCATATGGATATGAATTATATGGTAGAATGCATTTTATTGATTTAGCTGGATCAGAAAGATTAGATCGTTCTGGATCAGAAGGAATTCGAATGATGGAAGCTGTGAATATTAATAAATCATTGACTGCTTTGGGGAAAGTAATCATTTCTTTATCTAATCCTGATGAATATAGTCATGTTCCATACAGAGATAGTAAATTAACTCGGATTTTACAGAATTCATTGAGTGGTAATTGTTATACCACATTGTTAGCCACAATAAATCCATATAAATTAAATTATGAAGAAACATTACAAACATTATTATTTGCTCATAGATGTACTAATGTTCATACGAGGGTTCATAATAATTATTTAGATCAAAGGGATAAAATGGTTAAATTACAGAAAAGGATACAATTATTATTGAAGGAATTAAGTCAAATAAAATCTGAATATTTCAGGAATGATATGGCACCAAATGCGATTAGGAAGTTATTATTTGATAAACAACCGGAGTTAAAAGGAGATTTAAATGGATTAGTTGATGCTGCTACGTCTTTATTAACTGGAGATGTTACTGGATCTAATACTAATTCAACATCATTTGATCGAGCTAAAAGTTTATCATTTGTAAGTAATGGAAGTTCTCAACATTACAAGAATTTGATGAATCAGTTGAATTTTGGCGGAAATGGAGTTGGAAGGAGTGGTAATAACGTGAGTAACCACGAGCAGTTTTTAGCAGATATAGATTTGGATAGAGTCAATGAATTGAAATTGAAGGTTGAAAGCCTAGAAAGAGCGAATGAGAATTTACATAATAAAATCATGCAACAATCTGAAAAGTATAGCTCTCAAACTGTTAAATTGCAGGAAAGAATAAAGGAAATGGAATCTAATTTAGAATCGAAAAACCAATCTGTATTTAATATCGAAGCTTTATCGAAAGAAAAATTAGAAAAGCAAAGATCGACATTGTTACAATCTAATCAAAATGTAATCAAATCAATGTTATTAACATTGATGAAAACACCATCTTATGCTTTACGAGGAACTATTCGTCAATTAATCAATGAATATAAACTATCTGAACATAATAAAGATAAAAACAAATCATCATCAACGACGGAGGATGTTAATGTGGATGAAGATGAATGGACAATTACGGATGAAAATGAGGTTGTTCCCAGTGGATATTCACATATTCCACGCAGGGAATTTGATAAATTATGCCGTAAAATGGAGATTAAACAAAAGGAACAAGTTAATAAAATGAAGGATAAATTCAATGAAACATTAAATCATAAAACAAACAGAATATCTCAATTAAAAAAAGAAATGGAAAGAATGCATTCTGAACATGAGGATCAACATAAACAATTACAACATGAATTTTCCTTTTTATATAAATGTTTAGGAAATTTAACGGGTATTATCGAGAATGTAGAACAAGGTAAATTTACTGTTCATATCACCTCTGGAATCAGAAAGATTCAAGTCCCAAAATCAAAGGATACTGCATCATCTGAGGATACATTATCTCGATGCGAGACATTGAAACATTTATTGCATCGTAGTGATTCCTTTATTGAAAGACAGAAAAAGTCAGATCCATCAACTGATGAAAATATGTTAAGTCAAATTATAATTGATAATGATAGAAAAAATATGGTATCAAATATAGCAGAGGATTCAGAAATATATGATTTTGAAATTGATAGTGATGATGAAAATATAGAAACATTGGATAGTTTAAATGATGATTCTCCAGCAATTTTATCTCCATTACAAGCACAGAAAATCAACTCCGAGAAATATTACAGAAAACAAGCATCACAAACAAGGAATGCATTGAATTCATTAAGAATTGCATTTGAATCACAAAAAAGGCAGTTACATGTTCAAGATGAGAGAATAAAATCATTAATGATATCAAGATCTAATTCATTAAGTATGAATGTACGTAGTCATAGTTTTTATAATCATAATAATTCTCAATCTGCGAGATCTTTATTATCACAAAGATCAAAATCTGTAAAATCTATTTCAAGACCAACAAGTGCTAAAATATTATCTAATCGAAACCAAAATAGACAAAATTCAAAAGTAAATAGACCAAATAGTGCTAAATTACCTTCTTCAAATCCAAATAGAAATATTCATTCAAGACCAGTAAGTGCACATAATAGACCAAATTCTGCTGTATCACAATATAGTGATAGAGTAGTTCGACTTCCATTCAATAAACTATCTACAAATCGAATTCTTACACGATTTGGAGTTAAAAAGTAAATGTATCACATATAGCAAATCAAACATTAATGTTAAATATAAAAAAAGCATAATAAACAACAAGAAACACAATATTTTCATTGAGTGACAACATTCCATAATTTTTTCATTGTAACATTCTTATTTGGAATTGTCTCAATTGCTAAACCAATCTCAGGATTAAATGTAACTCCAATATCCTGTTTCTTATCAACATCCGCATAATATGAAGCGACATTAAATCCAAAATCAACATCCTCATTTTGAAGGATTTCAACTTTATCCGGTTGATGTTTAATTTTAACTTGTTCTAATGGTAAAGGTTTAGATTTTTGATCAAATTTAACACCAAATATTGGATTTTTACTATAAACTTTCCATAATTTATATATCTCATCTTTAACAGTTTGTAATTTATCTTCAGGATCGACTCTAAATCCAAGTACATATGATCCGGATAATTGCGTTGTTTCTATAACTAATGCTACACCAAATTTACTATTTCTTTTTGTAATCATTTTTATTTGTAAAAATGGTATGGATACATTGAAATTTTCAGCTAAATTGGCAAACCAAACAACTCTTATATTTGTGATAAAAAATGTACCCAAATTACCTTGTTCTGAGGATAAATTCCAAACTCCATTAATTTTATCTAATATTTGTTCATCTGGCAATAAAATTAAATCCTTATCTTTCATGATAGCTCCTCTTAATTTTAAATCACGATATAATTTACTTGTCTCATACGCTCTGAATACAGATTGAACGGTGGTAAATAATCGTGGTGATTTCTTGATTAATGATGTAAATATAAATTCAAAACGTGTTCCTCCATATTTTGCCATAACAAATAATGCTTCGGAATTACCTCTTAATCGACTATTTGCCATTCTTATTGAGGTATTTAAGATTGAATCATAACCAATGGATAAATTGATTCTTGCATTTTTGTGTGATATCCAGATAATACGTAAATTGGTACAACTTAATGCTCCTTTTTCTCCATTATTTCCTTTAGTATCTTCAACAGAATTGATTGAATCTATTTCAACTTCACCTTTAACTAAACTCAAATCATCTAAAGGTGTATCAAATCTGATTTCACGATCCTGCCAAAATGAATCCTGGAAAAACTCAAACGCCATTGTGCTGAACGGTTTTTTACTGTAGAACAATTACTAAGAACGATGGTATATATATGGTTGTTGGTCAAACTTGTTGATACACGAAATAACATTGAAATGAAGACAATTACATGTTCATTGATGAGGATATTCTGCATTCTTTTCTTGCCTTGATGATTTATTTAAAATCTCAATAACAGCAATATCACACTCACTTACATGATTAATCACATCCCAATCTACATTTTCATATCTTTCTTTACTGTAACTTTTAAAAGCCTTAAAAATGGTGAAATCTGTATATCCCAAGGTCCCAAGGACGTTAATACGATTACTGAGTGTAACTGTGTACAGAAAATATCATGTCGGCTACTTTGTTGTTGTTGTTATTGATTGTGGTGCAATTTCAATCAATATTTAGTCAACCATGCACTTTTACTGATAATCGCGGTAGTGGATTACAACTAGATTTACGTGGATTGGATGGTAAACCTGTCTTAGGATCAACATCCTTATTCAATTATTCATATACTCCATGTGAAAACGATTTAAAATGTTCATTTGGTCCCAATCGTGTTGATGCAATGGCAATTCAATATAATGATACTTATTGCAATTATTTAGCTGAAATGGAAGGTAGTCAACCATATTGGGATCCATTTGTTGAATCATGGACATTTAGTGGTTATGGTAATGGTGGTCCAGGAGTTGGTGATTTCAGAATGAATATAATATGTAATAAATCTGTTGAAACATATAATACATTATTCTTTGGTGCAATGGGTGATGGTCAGTTTGGTGTTACATTTGAAACACAATATGGATGCCCAGTAAATCATACTATTGAATTCGAACGTGACTTTATTGATGATTCAGTAACAGCAACGCCATGTACTTCAAATGTTGATTGTTCATATAATGGAGAATGTAAAAATAAAGTATGTGAATGTGATCCAGCTTGGAAAGGACAATATTGTGCCCAGTTAAATTTACAACCAACTACTAAAGATGCAGGATATCAAAACTTTGAGGGAGGACAAAATGTGTCATCATGGGGTGGTTCGGTTATTAAAGGAAGTGATAATAAATATCATATGTATGCAGCAGAAATGGGATATTGGTGTGGTATATCAACATGGAGGCCAAACTCTTTATTAATACATGCTGTTTCAGACACATACAATGGAAAATATGTGAAAACTGCAGAAATTGGACAAATATGGACACATGAACCAACTGCATGCAGAGCACCAACGGGTGAATATGTAGTATATGCAGTACATTATCCAGGTACAGTGGCGCCATGTCAAGGTTGTGAAAATGGTAAAACATTAGATTGTGATTATGAATTAATGTATGCACCACCAGAACCAAAGACATATACACAAATGAAATATACATCAGTTGCAAATGGTAGTACAGGATATTCAGATTGGACTATAATACCAACACAAAATCCAGATGGACAAGATTCATGTTTAGCATGTTATATATATCCAAATGGTTCATTAATTGCGTTATTTGAAGGTGATTTTGATGATGGAGAAGATATTTGGGTCGAATATGCAGAAAATTGGAAAGATAATAGTACGTATAAATTCTATCATGCTAAAATTCCAACAGGATTAATTGTTGAAGATCCATATATATGGCAAGATAAAAATGGTATATTACATGCTATATTTCATAATGAGGGATGGGATACGCCATTTGGATATCATATGTGGAGTACAAATGATGGCAGAGAATGGAATGGATATGATCAAAGTATTACAGCATATGATGATATTGTATATTATATGGATGATAATGGTCAAGTTACATCAAGTGCTCAATTTCAACGATGTGAGAGACCACATATTATTATGGATGATGATGGATATACACCAATAGCATTAACTAATAGTGCTCAATTAGGCGGTGAATACTTGGATTATTCATATACTTTATTAAGACCTATAAATACGGACAAAAATAATGCAATAAAATATAAAACAAGAGACTTTTCCAAAGCAAAGAAAAAGAATAAGGTAAACATTCAATAATGACAGAAACATTTGGTTAATGTTCAAGATTTAACAATGGTAAAAATTCAACATTTTGTGTTGTGAATGGGATGTTTATCGATTACATTTTTTTGAACAGTTGTGTCACAGAAATCTTTCATCAAACATTGATAATCATGATAATCATTTTTGTTTCATCTCATCACCGAATTTCTCATACATTTTATCTCGAACATCCTTGTCCATATTATTAGCAATAAACCTTTTTGCCGCAGATTTATCCAATTTCATTCTTGGTGCTCCATTCCCATTCATCGGAACATCATCATCCTCATTAGTATTTTGTTTCTTACTTTGTTGCGTCATATTTATCGTATTCTTTATTTTCAAAATAGATTGTTTAATCCTATTTAATTCAACATTTGATGAATCAATTCTTGTTTCCTCGTTTTTTAACATTAAATGAACATTATATAAAGACTGTATTGCAAATGCAATTGTTGCATAATATTTTGCTTTCTCAATTCCATTCATTCCATTTGTAACATCCATTGCTTTATCAAATTGATTACCCATCAAATCATTCATTAATTTCTCTATTTCCTTAAATCGTTTATTTAATTTATCAATCCCATTTTGAACATTTTCATCCAATTCCTCTGAATCCAAATTACTATTTGATAACATCATCTTTAAATTATAATTCGCTCTTGAAAGGATTATCCAACTTTGCAAAAATAAAAACTTTCACTAAAAGCTACTGACAACAATGGTGCCATTAGTATAAGTTAATTAAACAAGAAATTTCCCACGCGACATATTATTTGTTTAATCTCATTTATTTAAATAATCAAAAACTCACAAATGTCCTCCTCATCTTCATCATGGCGTAGATGTCAAGAAGTAAAAACCGGTAAATATTTTTGGATGAATACAAAAACGAATGAAATAAGATATACTAAACCATCCTCTCTAAAGCGTCATATATCACGACCTCATCCACAATCACCATCCACTCAACGGAGAAATTCTATTGACAGAATGAAGAGCAATGGTAATAGCAATGGTAATAGCAACAATACGCGACATGTACCAATCTCACATCGTAGAACCCATTCTAAAGACTCAAATAATAGTGATAATGGCGGCAATTCGCCTAAATCATCTTTATCTTCATCACAACCACCATCTTATCACAGATCATCAAAATTAGAAAAACAAACATCATCTACTCCACCACCACCAAATCATAATTTATCAGCACTTTCGAGTGTAATTACAAGCAAAATATCATCAGGACATGTACCATCATCCGATATTTCTTCCAAAACATCGCCACCAAAGAAACCTAAAACATCATGGTGGGGTGGTTTTGGTAAAAAAAATAAAGATAAAAACCAAAATCGAAGACATAAGACACGTTCAAAAACAGTAGACTTTTCTTCAAAAAAATCGCCACCAAAACCAGGACCAAGTTTTACTAAAAGCCAATCTGAGGAAAAGCCAACAATGAAATCTGCATTACCTGCTTATGAAATAATTGAAGATCATTTTAATGACAATAATAACACTAAACGAAGGCCTAAGGTTAAGAATAAAAAGAAGGATAAAAGTAAAAGTAGGAGAGCTACGGTGTCAAGTTCAAAACATTCAAAACCTGCAAAACCTGCAAAACCTGCAAAACATTATCATCAACAACAAAGTTTAAATGCCATTTATGGTTTAAATGAAGTTTCATCGAGAATGAGTGTCTCCAGAATGCCATCAACAAATGGAGGTAAAAGAGAGAAAAGTAAATATGACATTGATCCGGATGCAGATATTCAAAAAATATTACATGATTTACTTGGATATGATATGTTAGATTTAGATGAATCAATGGATAAAAATATTTATATTAAATCAAATATCGATAGTATTTTAAGTTATCGATATCAATCATTATCATTATCACATATTAAACAATTTAATCCTCCATTAAATGATAAATTAGCTGAAATTAAATATTTTAGAAATATTCAATATCCACAATATCCATTAGATACAAATCTAAAAATTACACAAATTATAAATCAAAATATCTATGATGGACAGACACCATATTTACGAGTAAGAATTCCGTTAAATATAATTCGTGATATATTTGGTAATCAAACTTTGTTGAATAAAAAGCAATCTGTTAAATTAATGAAAATGGGTCATAATATTGGTTCAGATCAAAATGATGAATCCAAAACAAATGAAACATTTAATATTGAATTATCTAACAATGATAAGGATATCTTAAGTACCACAGTCCAGCAATTTTTCCATTCCATCACAAAACAAACGAGTGGTATTAAGGAAGATACAGTGATTGAACATATGTTTATGAGCAAAGATTCAGCGCGATTAAAATCACCATCACCATCAATGGGTAGTCCTCAAACGAGTTTATCACCAGATCTGTCACCTTTATGTGAACAAACTAGCCAAGAATATGTCAGTTCAATGCACCTTGATCAGTATGATTGGAGTAAACTTGCCATAAAAGCAGCGGGAATGGAGGAATATATATTTTATAGTACAGATGAAAGAGATAAAATATGTAATTATGAATGTGTCAGATATGCATTATCACATCAATTAGATAAAGATGATAATCAATGTTTTTTAACTTTAGTATATTTAGAAGAGTTTGATGAGAAAATAGCAAAATTAAAACAAGATTACATAGCATATGAACAATATATAAATTTATGGAGAAGTAATGTACGAAATATATGTGATACAAAACAACAATTTAAGAATGTATATCCATGGTTAAATGTAATAAATGAACAATTTAATAAATATCCACGTTTACCTCAAGTAAGTATGGATGAAAATGGAGCGGAAAGTAAAGAGATGGAGAAACGTAAATCATTTTCAGATATTGATTATATTAAAATGAATGATCCTATTCATGAATGGAAGGAAATGTATGATCAAAAAGTGTCAGATAATAATATAATATTATTACAACAATATGAATGTTTATTTGAATATACCATTCATGCAATAACTAATGCTATAAAATTACCAAGATATGATAGGGATAAATATAAAAATATTGTCATTTCATTTGAATTACAAATTGGAAGTTTATCGTATGAACAAGATATTTGGTTAACTCCTCCTAAACCAAATAGCAATAAAATAGAGTTTAACAAAAAGATTTATAAATCAAAACATTTACGAATCAATACATTTCCACGAGAAATTATTTTAAGTGTTATTGTATTTGGAGTACCTAAAACAACCTCAGATGCTGATATTTATAGTACTGTATATTCTGCAAAATCTGCTAATATTCCATCATGGTTTCCATCAAAAAGTGATAGTTCAAACGGATCGCGACTGTCACTTGGTATTGATTTTGATGATAATTCCAATGGAAATGGCAATGGATATTATTCGAGCAATGTTTCAAGCGGTAATAACTCTAAATCATCATCACCTCATTTATTATTAAAAGAAGATCCCATTGATTTACGATTTAATCCATCATATAATAATCTATTGAGCGATCAATTAAATGATGAACAGAAAACACCATCAATGGGTACACCAACAACACGACGTAGACAATATTCATATGGTTCAGCATCTGATAAAGACGGAAATAATATTAATTTTCATGTAGATAATCACGATGATAATAGAGATTATAAAGGAGTATTTCATCGTGCATTTCATAAATGTGATGCTTTAGCATATTTAAGAATACCTTTAATTGATGAATTCCATCAATATAGACAAGGTACATTCACCTTTAATCTATGGGATATACCCAAATGGCACAAATCTAAACATGAGCCACGTGATCCTTATGGTCATGATTTATTATGGAGATTTATTAAACCATCATCTTTCCCGCCGGTACAACATACCACTTCTAATGCAGCACATCAATGTCAAATTACAATCACAATTGGACCAAATCCTGAAAATAATCCAGATTATTCACCACCAATTGCTATAGCTCCATTATTTAATCATATTATGAAACCATCAAAAATGTATGAACAAATTGTAACGAAACCCAGAGAGAAATTTAGTGCCAAAGAGTACAAGAAAATGGATGCGATTGTACGTAGAGATCCGTTGACTAAATTGACCAAGAAAGAGAGATTATTAATATGGGTATCCAGAGAGAAATTATCTAAAACAAAACCAAGAGCATTACCTGTATTTTTAAGTTGTGTAGATTGGAGAAATCCATATTATAGAAGTGAAGCATATAAATATTTATATAAATGGAAATTACCAAATTTATTATCAGATTTAATTGAATTATTGGCTCAATGGAAATTCCCAGATAATCGAATAAAACATTTTGTTATCACTCAAGCATTCAGCAAATTATCTGATATTCAAATTAAACATATTTTATTGCAGTTGGTACAAATAATCAAATTAGATCCACATAATGTATCATTTACATCTAATTTCTTGATACAAAGAGCATTGCGATCAGTAACTCGTATTGGTCATTACTTATTTTGGTACTTAAAGACGGGTATGATGATGATAATGATATATATATTCACGTCTTTGATTTACATAAAAAATTGCAATTTGCACCACGCGTTGTTTGCATAAAATTACACAGAAATGGATGCATCTTCCACAACATACACTCGATTTACATTGCTTTTGGAGGATTTCTTGGTACATTGTTTCCATTATCCCGAGAAATTATATGTTCAAGACTTTGTGGTTGGAGCATTAAAGAGTGTATCAACTATTGTTAAAAATGGAAAAAAAGATAAACAACCAACAGATGAATTGAAAATTAGAGTGCATCATATTTTACGTAGAATAAATCAAGCATTTAAGAAAATTGAATGTGGTGTTTCTATTCCTTTGGATCCAAAATATAACTTAAAACAATTTGTAATTAATAAATGTAAATTTATGGGATCTGCACAAGCTCCATTATGGTTAGTATTTGAAAATTACGATACATATTCAAAAGATATTAAAGTTTTATTTAAAAGTGGTGATGATGTAAGACAGGATCTATTAACATTACAAATAATGGATAGTATGAATCAATTATGGTTAATTAGTGGATATTCTATGAGATTTAGAATATATTCAGTTGTACCAACGGGAGTAACTACAGGTTTTATTGAAATAGTCACAGATTCACGAACGTTCAATGATTTAGCAGTTAATTTAGGTGGAGGTATTGTATCAGGACCAAAAGATGAAACTGTACACGTTAAATACTTGAAAAATACACATCCATCTAAACGTAATGTAAAATTAAGAAAAGCTGCACAAGATAGATATTTACGATCAGCTGCTGGATATTGTATTGCATCATGGATCATTGGAATAGGCGACAGACATAGTGATAATATTATGGTTCATGAATGTGGTGATTTATTCCATATTGATTTTGGACACTTTTTGGGTAATTTTAAAGTTAAAAAGATTAAAGTTATTAAATTTTCGCATGAATGGCAAAGAGAAAGATCACCATTTGTGTTCTTACCAGCAATGAAATATTGCATTAAATATGATTTTGAAAATGATAAACCAGGCATAAAAGATGATGCATCCAATGAGAATTATCAACGATTCATTGATTTATGTACAACGGCAATGGATGCAATAAGAAGAAGACAGAGATTGCTTTTAAATTTATTTAGTTTAATGTTACCATCGCAAATGCCTGAATTATTAAAAGAGAGAGATATTCATTATATGAGACAACAAATGGCATTACAGAGTGAGAATAAAACAGAAAATTATGAATCATTGAGACAATATGTAACAAAGGAATTAGATGATTCTGTAAATGATGGAGTAAGAATATTTGATCATATTGTTCATGCATACGTTCATTCAAAGTAAATAAACAAATGACTTTAAAATGATCACATTTTTAATTAAGTATAATTATTAAACAAAAGCAATGTATCAATAAAATAGATTGTAATGTCATGACATCTGATATTCTCTTTGAGTGTTGAATGTGTGCATGTTGTGTTTGTTTTAATTTGTATGTTCGTTTTTGCTGATTTAGACAAATCATATGTATTTCTTTTTTCACGTCTCCACAGTTAATAATATTCATTTTGTTTTGCTTTGCAAAGAGAAAATATTTTTATTTTTGTTTGAATGAAGATTGTTAATTCTTATTTTTAAGTTTTTGATTGTATTGCTGAATCGAACCAAATTCTTGAGTCAAAAATTCTATGTCCGTCTGTTTGATGGTTCAAATGCATCTAAAATATCCGCAGGAATTTGACTAATGCCTATAGTGTGTGACATCTCTTTTCTTCTAGATACTTTTAGGATTTACAATCACCAGAATTACCACCAAGACAATCAGGAACACAGCAAATGCCATTATAAATCCAGCCGCACGACTAAATATAGCCTCACAAAAGAACCATCTACAACAATCATGTCTTTCTGCGTTGGTGGTAATATTACTATCATTGTGTGAGTCTGGGAAACGTTCCATCTCTGATGCTCTTAATCGATTTCGACGCCGAGCAGTTGGTTTGCGAGTTGGACCTCCAGCAATTGTACGATTTGGTTCTTTAATTGATTCATGAGTTCTATTTATTGTTTGAATCAATGGATTAAATCGGACTTGTTTCCTATTACTTGGTAAAAATGGATTGGTTGATGATCTCGAGATAGAACCAGGACTTAATAAATCTAATGGATTGTCGCTGATATTGCTATCCGGCAATGTCAGTACTGTATGATCCAGATTTTGAGTTGGTTTTGATATTGTGTATTTGCGGGCGGTTTGAACATAGTCGTGGATGGATGTAAAAGATAATGAATTGATTGACCATTCTAATGATGGTGATTCTGATACAGGTAACGTTAGTTCTGTTTCTGGTATCGCTAACGTTAATTCTGTTTGCTCTGATGTTGATCTTTCATGACCAAATGGAGCATTGGTACAATTTGACGATGTCGTTGGATTGATTACTAGCAACACAGCTATTAAGATGAGACATGTGCGCATGGTTTAGCGTCAAACGTTTTTCTATATCACTAGTTTCAATCGAAGAGGTGAACTTAGATCTACACAAACACTGTAGCAAACATTTAACGATTCAAACAAAACAATCACTTATCATTGATCAACATATATAGAGCACATTGCATATATTATATTACGATTTACTGTCAATCGTATGAACAACATGGATACAATCTCTTAAATATATTATCAGCACAACGAAACGATAACAACATGCACGTATTATTTACAATCAAATCCAGTGATATTCCCGCCCAAATTGATATCCATCCAAAACAAATCGCAACAATGATAGTCGATGAAATTGCTGTGGCAGTTAATATCAATAACTTCTTAACCAATCGCTTAATCTTTAAATTTTTCTGTAACGCTCTCATTAATTTACTATTTGTCCTTCTATGTAACGAACTAATTGAACTCCTCACTCTATCCCCTATCGACAGCTTCCGCGTTCTTCCTTGAATATGTGTTTTATCTCTATCTCTATCTCTATCTCTAAATGTGTCCGCTGATGCTGATCTTTGTCTGTTCAATTTCTTTTTTTTCCATTTCTTTTGCGATTCCTTTTCCTCATGCTGTTCCTCCTCATTCTCAGTTTTTGTTTCCTCCTGTTTATGTTCATGAATTGTTGGTGCATTTGCAATGGGCGTAGATAATCTAAATGCCATTGATTTGGTATTTGTGGATGATGGAGTGGTTTTATTTTTAGATGATATTTTGTTATCTGCACTCTTTGCCAAAGCATTCCTTGCTACATTTAATGAATTTTCCAATGCCACTAATTTTACAATATACCATGTCAATGTAAATAATGCCCAAAATATATCCTGAGCTACAGCACTCACAAAGCATATAAATAATGGCT
>JACLAD010012846.1_pt1 | contig 21363 bp, 20 predicted proteins | sample 8027901 | NCBI WGS metagenome assembly JACLAD01 (sample SAMN15725071, study PRJNA655200) | protist metagenome | isolation source: fluorescence activated cell sorting (FACS) single amplified genomes of... | place: Spain: Blaines Bay Microbial Observatory, Mediterranean Sea | collected 2016-07-05 | reverse complement strand
AGATGGTCGAAATCCTGATGAAAGCGCAGGAGACCATTGCTGCTACGCTGGGGGGGCTTGGCGAACTCGCAGCCAATCACGGTGATACCTTGACCGAGGATCTTGCCATCGAGCGCGGGCGAACCCACGAGAAATTCGCCTGGATGCTGCGCGCGCATCTCGGCTGATAACCGGCGGCCAAGATGGTCGAGCGGCGCCCCGAGGGCGCCGTTCTACGTGTCAGAATTGCCCGCAAGCCACGCGCTCGGACCATAACCGCCGTCGGCCAGTGCAGTGCGGCTCAGGCCGGGACGGGCGGTGCCACACCCTTCTTCGCGCATTTCTTCAGATAGGCCGAGGTCCAGTGCCGGTAGCGGCCCAGATCGTTCTGCTGATGGATCAGCATGGTGACGAAGACCTCGCGATGCTCAGGCTTCTTCAGCGTCTTGAACATCTTCCTCTGGGCCTTGGTCATAGAGCAGCCGATGCAATGACCTTCGCGGCGGAACTTGCAGACGTCGATGCAGGGGGATGGCAGTCTCTTCGCCATGGTCTCTCCGATGCAGCTGGGGGCCTTTTGCCTTGCCGTTCCAAATAGAGTTTCAGGTCTTTCGGAAAAAGGGCGGTCACGGTGCCTGTTGTGCTGTATCCTTCCACGAAGATGTCCAGCGTGGATTCTGCAAGAGACAGATTAGTGGATACGAGTTTCCGGGCATGTGACAGGGGTGATCTGGCCGAGCCGGCTGGCCTTCCGGACACCGGCATGCTTCCTTGCCTCTCCAAGCGCACGACCCGTTCCGGGGTGCGCGGTCGACCGAAAAAGGGACCCTCATGAAACGTATCACCTCATTTTTCCTTCTCGCTGTGATGGCCAGCCCGGCTGCGGCGCATCTGCCCTCCAATGGCTCCGGCTCGCTGACCGCGGGCCTGCTGCATCCTCTCCTCGGAGCCGATCATGTTCTGGCCATGCTCGTCGTTGGCCTCTGGGCCAGCCGGCTTGGCCGCCGCGCTCTCTGGGCCGTTCCGGCCGCCTTCGTGAGCGCCATGCTGGTCGGTTTCGGCCTCGCCCTTCTTGGGATGAAGCTGCCCGGCGTCGAGCCGATGATCCTGGCCTCCACCGTGGTGCTCGGGCTGGTCGTGGCCCTGGCGCTGCGTCTTGGTCTTTGGGGCTCCGCCCTGTTGGTCGGGTTCTTCGCACTGTTCCATGGGCATGCCCATGGGGCCGAACTCGGTGAGGCGGCGGCCCTGAGATTTGCCGGGGGCTTCGCGTTTGCCACCTTGTCGCTGCATCTCCTCGGCGTCGCCGCGGGGCATGCTCTCTTCCGGTCTTTCCCCCGGGGCGACCTGATCGCACGCGGTCTTGGCGGTATGGCCGCGCTTGCCGGAGCGGCCCTCGTATTCGGCTGAGCGCCGAGAAAACAACAAGATCGCCAGCGGCCGGCCCGGGAGCGATCCGGGCTGGCTGCCCCTCGCGATCACCGAGGAGGTCTGGCTGCGCTTTATGCGCGACGATTTTGCGGAAGCACTGTTCGGCGCCATGCGCAGGGTCGAACCTGCGCATGGCCGTCCGAGTTTCCGGAAAGCGACCATGGGGAGCCCCGATGATCCGACGGGCCCTCCATAAGGACGCGGACCGCTGCGGGAGCCGGGGCAGGAGGAGGCCGAGCGCGAGGCCCTTATACCTCTTTGCCGGTGCAGTCGGCTCCTACAGAATCCGCATTCGCATTCCAACGTGTCCATGGAGGATACCGACGAGGCGATGGAGATCGTCATGATCGCCAGCCACCTGCTGCGCATCCTCGACACGCAGCGAGCCGCGCCGCAGGAAAGACAGACAGATGCAGGGTGATCCGGAGCTCGAGCGGGACATTTCCGGGCCGTCGAGGCCTATGGAAGGCCAACCGATCTCTCCGGTCATTCGAAGATAGGCATGCTTAGAGCCTGATCCACTCCAGGGTGCGTGTCGGCCGCCCTGACCTGTTTGCACCTCCTCGAAATACCCCTAAGCATGCAGCACGAACCCGATGACCGGGCCCCTCTGGCGGAAGTGACGGCGCTTCCGTGATGTCGGCATCGAAATCGATCTGCCTTCATCAGGAGATTTCATTCATGTCTCATACTCGCACGCCTGCCCCCGTCGGAGGCGCAGGCCCATCCCGGCGGGGCGTTCTCCGCCACTTTCGCTGGGCCTTCGCTGTCACCGCGATCGGTCTCGCCTTGGGGGCCGCCCTGGGCTGGCAGTCGTCCGGCACCCTGGGTGGAATGGTGACGGTCTTCATGATCTGCGCGGTGCTCGCGGTGCTCGAGATCAGCCTGTCCTTCGACAATGCGATCGTGAATGCCAACAAGCTGAAGCAGATGACGCCGGAATGGCAGCACCGCTTCCTGACCTGGGGCATCCTCATCGCCGTATTCGGCATGCGGATCGTGTTCCCGCTGCTGATCGTCGTCATCGCGGCGCGGATCGGACCTTGGGAAGCGGTCGTTCTTGCGGCGTCGGACCCCGATCGATATGCCCGCATCATGCAGGAGGCGCACCTGCCCATCGCTGCCTTCGGCGGCACCTTCCTGATGATGGTCGGCCTGTCCTTCTTCTTCGACAAGGAGAAGGACGTGCACTGGGTGCGGTGGTTCGAACGCAAGATGGCGCAGTATGCCACCACCCGCGGGGTGGAAGTGGCCATCGTTCTCCTAGTCGTGCTCGTCTTCTCCAGTCAGTTGCAAGAGGCGCAAAGCGAGATCTTCTTTCGCTCGGCCATCTGGGGGCTGCTGACGTTTCTGTGTGTCGAGGTCGTCGGAGGGCTTCTCGACCACTCCCGCGAAGCGGTGACGGCCGGGGCTAAGGGCGGGCTCGGTGCCTTTCTCTATCTCGAGGTTTTGGACGCATCGTTCTCGTTCGATGGTGTGATCGGTGCTTTCGCCCTGAGCCAGAACCTGTTCGTGATCGCGATCGGGCTGGGCATAGGAGCGATGTTCGTCCGCTCGATGACCATCATGCTCGTCGAGAACGGCACCCTGACCCAGTATCGGTATCTCGAACACGGCGCGTTCTACGCGATCATCGCCCTGTCGGTCGTGATGTTCGCCCAGTCCCTGGTTCACATTCCGGAGGTCATCACCGGGCTGGCCGGGGCCGTGCTGATCGGCATCTCGCTCTGGTCCTCGATCGCCTGGAACCGGAAGAACTCGACGTAGCGGAAGGAAGCCTGCTCCGCGCAACTGCTCATACAATGAGGAGCGACAATAGCGCCGCGCGTGGTGAAGGCCCTGCTTGCGGTCGGTTCACTGGCCATCCCGACGATCCGTGGTCGCAACGCCTCGGTTGAGCACACCGAATATCATTCCGGAACCATCCCCGGTCGTGATGCGGCACTTGGGGGTCCAGCCCGGCTTGGAGGTGGTGGCCGTGACTTTCCCCTCTGATCAGCCAGCGCGGATCGGAGCTCATAGCGTGGCTTTGGAAACTTGAGGACGACCCACTCCGTTGAGTGCCGTAACCGAACCGGATTCTCCGAGGTCCCCATGGCAGACGAACGCAGGCGTGCTCTCAGTGAGGTTCTCGACCAGCTGGAAAGCTCGGTCCAGGGGAACAGTATCGCGATCTCTGACGTGATCGAGAAGCTCGGTCACAAGTCGTTCGCGTCCCTGATGCTGGTGTTTTCGCTGATCTCGACCTCGCCGGCGAGCGCCATTCCCGGCATCACGACCGTGGTGGCGGCGATCATCTTCATCCTCGTCGTGCAGATGATGGTCGGGCGCAGATGTCTCTGGCTTCCGGAATTCATCACTCGTCGGCATATGTCGGCTGCCAAGCTCTGCAAGGGGATCGGCTGGTTGCGCAGGCCCGTCCGCTTCGTCGAGCGTTACCTGAAGCCTCGCCTGACCTTTCTCTTCCATCGTCCGTGGCTGTGGCTGCCGCTGATCCTGATCCTGTGTCTCACCCTCTTCATGCCTGTGATGGAGATCGTGCCGACCTCTGGCTCCATCGCGTCCGCCGTCATCGCCCTGTTCGCGGCCGGGCTTCTGACCCGCGACGGCGCCCTGGCGGTGCTGTCCCTGATCCTGCTCCTCGCGGTTCCGGTCGCCGTTTGGCAGTTTGGGTTCGCCGGCTGACGGGGCCATCGGCTTCATGTTCGCGGAAGCATTCTCCGTCGCATCCTTTGAAACTGGTGGCGATAGCAGCTTGATGCAGCAACTGCATTTTCCATTTGCCTGAACATGCGGCAGAAGCATCGCGGTCCGCTTGTCGAGTAGGTGGCTCACAAGAGACAGATTCCGCAATGCACCCGATCCACCATCCCTTCCCCGCCATGGGCCGCTTTGCGGCTCCGAAGCAGATCAGGGCCGCAGGCGGGCCTCCTTCGGCCTCGCGCTCTGCGGTCTCATCGCCGCGCTGAGCCCCGACGGCTCTGGGCTGCCACTCGTGATCATCGCCCCCATGGGCGCGAGCGTGGTCCTGTTGTTCTGCGCCCCGAACAGCTCGCTGACCTAACCCTGGTCGTCCATCCTCGGAAATATGAGCTCGGCTCTGGTCGCGCTGCTTGTCATTGCCCTGATCCCGTCACCCTGGGCAGCGGCGGTGGCCGTCGGGCTGGCAAACCTCGTCATGATGCTGCTGCGCGCTCTGCATCCCCCGGGGCGCAGTCGCCCTGTTGAGTGCACTCGATCCGGAGCCTGTTCTGAATGCCGGGCTCTGGTTCATCATCGGACCGGTTGCTGTCGTGACGGTGGCCCTCGTTCTGACAGCCGCCGGATACTATCGCCTCACCGGGCGGGTCTATCCCTTCCGGCAGATGGAGAAGGCGCAGGCAGTTCGAGCGGGTCAGCGCCTCGGACTGACAAGCGAGGCCCTGAAGGCGTTCCTTGCGCGGTTCAACCATTCGGCCACCATGGGGGCCGCGGATCTCGGCCGGGTGCTGGCCGCGGCCGAGGAAGCAGCGGTTCGACAGCGCTTCAACGGGATCACCTGCGGCGATGTCATGACCCGGCCCCTGATCACCACCTCCCCGGACGCCTCGCTGGTCGATGTCGCGGCGCTGTTTCGCGATCACCCAATCAAGAGTGTGTCGGTTTCCGGGCGGGACGGGAGACTGCTGGGCCTCGTGTTGCAGGCCGACCTTCTGCATCCTTTGATTGCTGTCGACGGGGCAGGGCGGTGCGGCCACTCCCTGGAGCTGACCGCCGGGAATGTCATGCGACCCCCGGCCGAGATCGCCTCCCATGACCAGCCGATCGGCTCTCTCCTGCACCGGTTCGCCCGGCAAGGTTCTGAGGTCGTGCCGGTCACGCAGGAGGGCCGCCTGGCCGGCGTGCTGACCCGATCGGACGTCCTGACGCTTCTATTAGAAATTTCGCGCGAGCCCTCCCGAGCATAGCTGCCCCGCGAAAATCAGGCCTTCGGGGCCGCGGAGCGCGCGATCCACCTCTGCTCCTCCGCCGGGGCCGCCGCCGGCATGGTCATCGTGAAGACGACGTTGCCGCTCTGCATCTCGGCGGTCAGATGACCTCCATGCGCCCGGGCGATTTCGGACGCGATGTAGAGCCCTAGGCCGATCCCGGAGCCCTTGCTGTCTTTTCCCCGCGAGAAGGGCTGAAACAGCTCGCGCAACACCGCGGCCGGAATGGGAGGGCTCGCATTCGACACCGTAAGCTGGAAGATCCCGTCCAGAACCCGGGCCTCGACCCGCACGGGGAGATCCGGTGAGCCATGGGTGACCGCATTGCTCAGCAGGTTCGAGAGAAGCTGCCCCATGCGGGCGCGGTCGCAGTCGATCCGGTCGAGCGCGAGGTCGACATGGATCGCGCGCGGCGTGACGGCTTCGATCTCGGCCACGACCTGCTCGAACTCCGATCGCAGATCGGCTTCGGGATCGCGTTCGACGGGCAATCCCCCGTCGAGGCGGCTCTTCGCCAGATCCAAGAGATCGCGGATCATCGTTTCCATGCGTCGGGCGCTATCACCGATCTGACGGACGATCGTGGCGGCGTTGTTGCGTCGCGGCTCCCGCTCCAGAAGCCGCGCGCCGGCCTGGATCGCTTGCACCGGGTTGCGGAGATCGTGGCCCAAGACGGCCAGGAACTCCTCACGCAGCCGGCTCATGGCCCGCTCATCTGCCAAATCGCCTTCCCGACGGGCCAGATCCCGGTGCGCATCGAGCTGGGCCGAGATCAGGTCGGCAAACAGCGCCGCCGTTTCCCGCACCGAAGCTGTGTCCAGTCGGCGCGGCTCCGGATCAAAGCCACAAAGCGTGCCGAAGAGACCTCCGTTGCGGCAGAGGATCGGAACGGAAAGATAGCTTTCGATCTGCTGCCCTGACACGATCCAGTCGGATTGACCGCCATCGCGCGCGGACCTGTCATCCATCGTGGCAAGTTGATCGTAGTCAGGAAAGCCGGGGCAGGGCGTCCCGGTGAGGACAATCTCGTCGCCCGGATCGAGGTCGAGGCCGATCTCGTCCACCGCGGCGCAGACGATCCGCCTCGAAGGGGTCACCCGTGCCACGGCTACGAAACCCAAGCCTGTCAATGTGCCGACGGTTTTTAAGATCCGGGCGGTCGAGGGCAGCTGGAGCACCGCATCCAGATCCTCTTTCAGCATGCCTGTTTTGCTCACCGTTCCGGTCCCTGCCTGCTGCATTCGAACGGTGATAATCGGTTCATTCCTGAGAGACCATGCGATCTTGAGTTTGGATCGAGTATGGCACCAATCCGCCGTTTTCTCGACCACAAAGTATGTCGATGTCATGCATTCTCGGACAGGCGGCATTGCCACAAGTCGCTTGCCGGTAGCGCTGCCACGGACCAAAGGATTAAGAAGGATAACTTGGCCCGCCGATGGACCTCAGCAGGGACGATAGCTGGTGCCCGGAGAAGGGCTTCTGGAGGCGTGGCCTGTCCTCGAAAGCCGGCTCGATGTCCGAGTAACCCGTGGAGAAGAAATAGGGAATGTTCAGGGCCGCCAACCTCTCGGCGATGGGATAGCTGGTCTCACGACCGAGGTTGATGTCGAGCATCGCGAGATCGATGGGCTCCCGTTCGATGATCGCCAGAGCCTGCTTCACCCGTGCTGCCGGACCGACCACCACACAGCCCAGCTCCGTCAGCATGTCCTCGAGATCCATGCAGACCAGCATTTCGTCCTCAACGAGAAGAATTCGCAGCCCGTCCAGTGCGGGGCGGGTCATTGGAGTATATCCAGTTCGGGGTCGGGCACGGAGATCTCGCAGATCATCCCGGAACGCTCCGCCCGGATCTGCACCTCGCCCCCCAGTTCATGGGCCAAGCCTCGCCGGAGCAGATAGGAGCCGAAGCCGGTTTCCTGGAACGGTTCGACCGGCGGCCCATCCTTTTCGACCCAGGAGATATGCAAGGTGCCGTCATCCAAGGTCTTCCAGAACAGCTCGATGCGGCCAGCGTCTCCGCGCAGAGCACCGTATCGGGCTGCGTTGGCTGCCAGCTCGTGAAATCCCATGCCCAAGGCGAGAGCGATCTTCGGGGTGAGACGGATGGCGGGACCCTCGAGCCGGGCTTTCTCCTTCTCCTTCATCTCTTCCAGAAACGGTGCCAGGGCCGTGTGCGCCAGATCCCTCAGATCGACCGCTTGCCAGTTTTCCCGCATGATAAGGCTGTGGCTGTGCGACAGGGCATGCAGCCGTCCCTGGAACGACTGCATGGCCACCTCGTCTGCATGCCCCCGGAGGGTGCGGCGCGCGAGAGATTGCACGGTCGCAAGCATGTTCTTCACACGGTGATTGAGCTCCTGGATCAGGAGTTTCTGGTGGGCCTCCGCCTTTTGCCGCTCCGCGATCTCCCGCTGCGAGGCCTCGAACAGCGAGGCATTGTCGATCGCCGCGGCAGCCTGCGCGGCAATCGCTCTGACGATGCGCTCGCTCCGCTCAGTGAACACCCCGACATCCTCATGCCCGAAGATCAGTGCGCCGTGGACAGCCCCGTTGCAGGCCAGGACCGGCACCGAGAGATAGCTCGCCACGGGCAGATGGTCCTCCGGCATGCCCCGAAAGGGAGCATTGTGTCCGTATCGCGGATCGCGCCGGATGTCCGGAGAACGCACCACGCGACCTTCCGTGAAGGTCGGCCCGAACACGGCGGTATGCCGCGGCTGCGGAAAGGCCGAAAAAGCGTCGCGAGATGCGCCGGACAGCGTATAGAGTTGGAGCGCCTCGCCATCCCGAACCACGTTGTAGAAGAATGCGCCGAATTGAGCGCCCGAGAGCTCGGTTGCCGCCTCCGTAACGGCTTGGACGATCTCCTCGAGGTCGAGCTTGTGCGCGAGCATGCTGCCCGTCCGATTGAGAGTCTCGAGAATGCGGGTTTCCTCTTTCAAGGCCGCGATCGCCGGTAGCTCGCTTCCTGTCCGGTGCATCTCGAGGACGGTTCCGGTTACATCGCCATCCTCGCCGAGCGGACTGGCGGTATAGACGATCGGATGGATCTGGCCGGTTCTGTCCACGAGGATGTCTCGCTCCGGCTGCCCGCTCGCAATCGGGAAGCCGTCACGAAGTGGCCCGTCAATGCTTTGCCCGATAACGTCCCGCAGGGGCCGCTCCGAGATCTCGTCGAGCGTGTAGCCGGTCAACATCTCGGCCGCACGGTTCATGAAGACGCAGTGATGCCGGGTATCGAGAAGAAAGAGGGCATCGTTTGCACGATCGCAGAGCGCCGCCAGATGGCTGCTCAAAGGGATGCAGCCTGTCGCTTTGGAAGATGTATGCTGCATCTGTCGTCGTCATGGCATCCCGGAGCTGAGTGGCGGTGAAACTACGAAGAAACCGGTAGGTTTCCAAGACCACGGAGTTTCGCGCCCCATGTCAGACGGATCGCGTCTGGCTCTCTGGCGCTTTTCTTCTTGTCATCAATAACTTCTGGCCCATACTGGCTTTCGGCGTGAAGTCACGACTGGTGCGATTTGGATAGACGCCCTCGGGAGATCGGGGACGAGCGCCCTTGGGCCGGGCCGTCTGCATCGCTGCCCTCTCTTCCACGTCAGCTTGGTCTATATCGCGCCCCGACGCTGGGCCGGGGCGCAGGAACCTGTGTTTACTTCAGGCAGCTTTGCGATTGACGCGCTCCTCGGCAAGGCGGGTCAGTTTCTCGTCGGTGGCGCGCTCTTCCTCGAGCGTCTGGTGCAGAAGCTCGGCGCAGTCGTTGCGGCCCAGCTCGCGTGCCCAGGAGGCGAGAGCGCCATAGCGGCTGATCTCGTAATGTTCGACCGCCTGTGCCGCCGCGGTCAGGGCGGCATCGAGAACGTCCTGATCGGCGATGTCGCCAGCAACCTCCTCCGCCTCCTTGATGATGCCCTTGATGGCAGGGCAGGTGACAGCTTTGGGGCTTTCGCCATGCATCTCGAAGACCTTCTCAAGCCGCTCGATCTGCCCGCGGGTTTCCCGAAGATGTGTTTCAAACCCCTGCTTGAGTTCGGGCGAGCCGGCCTTGTCGACCATCTTGGACAAGGTCTTCTCGATCTGCTGTTCGGCATAGTAGATGTCCTTGAAGCGTATGCACGAACAGGTCATTCAGGGTTTTTATGTCCTTGCTGAAGAGTGCCATGTAATTTCCCTTTCCATACTGAAGAAGGAAAATGAAGAAACGAGACTGTGCGGAATTTTGTGCCCTGGCGCCTTTTGTTACGCCATGGGGAAGCGTTCTTCGAACATGATGGCGAACTGGCTTTTCACCGCGTGCCACTCACGCACCGAGCGCTTCCACTCGACTGAGGTAGCATTCAGAGCCAGATAGATCAATTTTGCCGCTGCCTCGTCGCTGGGAAAATGACCTCGAGTTCGAACGGCGCGGCGGATCTTCGAATTCAGCGCCTCTATGGCATTGGTGGTGTAAATCAGCCTGCGCACCTCGGGCGGATAGCTGAGGAAGGGGACCACCTCGTTCCAGGCCCGGCGCCAGCTTGGCGCAATAGCTGGGTAGCGTGCCGCCAGATCGCTGTCTTCGAATTCGGCCAGCGCGATCTCTGCCGCCTCGGCGTCCACGGCCGTATAGACCGCCTTCAAGGCCGCTGCCACGGCCTTGCGATCCTTGTAGCTGGCAAAGCTCATGGAATGACGCAAGAGGTGGACGATGCACGTTTGGACCTGAGTTTCCGGGAAGGCCGCCTCGATGGCCTGGGGGAAGCCCTTGAGGCCGTCCACAACGGCGATCAGGATGTCCTGCACCCCGCGATTGCGCAGGTCATTGAGGACCTTGGCCCAGAACTTGGCGCCCTCGTTGGCCTGGAACCAAAGGCCGAGCACGTCACGGGTGCCGTCCGGCAGGATCGCCAGCGCCACGAAGACCGCCTTGTTGGAGACCGCGCCGTCGCTCCTGATATTCACCCGGATCGCATCCATGAACACCACCGGATAGCAGGGCTCGAGGGGGCGGTTTTGCCAAGCGGTGACCTCATCCATCACAGCTTCCGTGATCGCCGAGATCAGGCTCGCTGAGGCCTCGAAGCCATAGATCTCTTCGATATGCCCCTGAATCTCCCGGGTCGTCATGCCACGCGCATACATGCTGACGATCTTGCGGTCGAACTCTGGAAAGCGCCGCTGATACTTGGCGATCAGCAGCGGATCAAAGGTGCCATTGCGGTCGCGCGGGATGTCCAGAACGACTTTGCCGCTATCGGTGGTCACCGTCTTCCGGCTGCTGCCATTGCGGCGGTTAGGCGCCTGATTTGGCCCTTCAGGAGCTTCCGCTGCGCGCTCCTCGCCAAGATGCTCCTCCATCTCAGTCGTCAGCGCACGTTCTGCCAGCGCCTTCGTCAGTTCAGAAAGAATGCCTTCCTTGCCGAACAGCTCGCCGGGCGAACGCCCCTCCATCAGCCGGTCCAGCAGTTCTTTGTCGATGCTCATACGTGGGTCTCCTTACAGAGTAGTTACCACGCCAGAGCAGCGTTGTTGCAGAACTCCCCGCCTGACGGTTCACACAGCGGATCAGCCGCTTAGATGGGCGACATGACGAAGCCCATGCCCGCCCGCTACCGCACGACGAACTGGTCCGCCTATAACGCCGCGCTGCGCAAGCGCGGCTCTCTGCTGATCTGGCTGGACCGGGAGATGACATGGCTCGCGCCACATGAGGGACGGCCGGGACGTCCCCCGGTCTTCTCCGAAGGCGCGATACAATTCTGTCTCTCGATCAAAGTGCTGTTCAAGCTGCCGCTGAGGCAGACGGTTGGGATGGTGTCCAGCTTGCTGCGGATGGCAGGGCTGGACTGGCCGGTGCCGGACTACTCGACGCTGTGCCGCCGGCAGAAGACTTTGGCCGTCCAGATCCCCTATCGCCGGGCCGATGGCCCGCTGAACCTGCTAGTGGACAGCACCGGGATCAAGTTCCTGGGCGATGGCGAATGGCAGGCCCGCAAGCATGGGCCACAGGGCCGTCGTCAGTGGCGGAAGGTCCACCTGGCCATGGACACGGCCACGTCCGACATCCGCGCCGTGGAGTTCACTCCCAGCCGTGACGGCGACAGTCCGGTCCTGCCGGACCTGCTCGATCAGATCCCTGAAGACGAGCCGATCAGCACCGTGACCGCCGACGGCGCTTACGACACGCGCCGCTGTCACACTGCGATCATCGAGCGCCAAGCCACGGCGATCATCCCGATCCGCAAGAACGGACGACCATGGAAAGAGGATGGGCCGGCAGCTGTGGCCCGCAACGACATCCTCCGGGCCACACGGCACTTCGGACGCGCCTTCTGGAAGCGGTGGACAGGCTACCATCTCCGCAGCCGCATCGAGGCCAAGATGCGGTGCTTCAAAGCGTTCGGGGAGCGCATCGCCGCAAGAGACCCCGACCGCCAGACCGCCGAAGTCCACATCCGCATCGCCCTCATGAACCGCTTCTCAGCCCTCGGCACCGCCGAAATCGTTCGCGTGGGATGACGTTATTGGGGAAAGGGGCAACTGCGTCTCGGGCCAGTGTTCTGCAACAATGCCCATCGACGATCTGCTGCCGTGGAACTTCACGCCGTCAAGATAAGCCGACAGTGGGGTCCAGCGACTTGCAGTTACCCACAAGTCGCTGGCGACGAATTGCTTCCCCCGCCGAACTTGGTCTTGCGTAGAAACAGGAGGTCATGATTCCTCATGTGGCACCGAATGATTGAGGTGCGGACATGGGGCAGAGTTGGGTGAAAGCAGAAACTGCTGGATGCGATCTGGGAGATGACCGGCTGAACCGGCGCCTTGGAGCAATGCTGGAGGCTCTCGGGGAACACCCGGGAAAATCGTTGCCCACGGCGTTCCAAGACTGGTCGAACACCAAGGCCGCTTACCGCTTCTTTTCCAACGGAAATGTCCGCGAAGACAAGATCCTCGAGGGGCATTTTGCCGCCTCTGCCTTGCGCATGCAGGCTACCGATGGCCCTATTCTGATCCTGCAGGACACCACAGAATTCTCCTTCAAGCGCTCGGCTCCAGAGAAGATCGGGTTCACGAAGGTGTCGACCGGACGCAAGCTGCACGATGGCCGACATCGCAAGCACACGATCTGCGGTCTGCTGATGCATGCCAGTCTGGCGATCACGCCGGAGGGACTGCCGCTGGGGCTGACGGCAGCCAAGTTCTGGTCGCGCGCCAAGTTCAAGGGGGCTGACGCGCTGAAGCGCAAGGTCAACCCGACCCGGGTGCCGATCGACCAGAAGGAAAGCATGCGCTGGCTCGACAATCTGCGTCTGTCCACCGAACTGGCAGGCGCGCCGGAACGCTGCGTGCATATCGGCGACCGAGAAAGCGACATCTACGAACTCTACTGCCTGGCCGAGGAGCTCGGGACCAATTTCCTGGTCCGCAGCTGCGTCGACCGCCTTGCGGAGGATGGCGACACGACGATTTCCAAGGTGATGGCGCAGGTGCAGTCCAGCGGCACCCACGAGGTCCGCTTCCGCGACGCGCAGGGCAAGGACCATTGCGCGGTGCTGTCGATCCGATACACCACGATGACTGTCCGGCCGCCGATCGGAAAACAGCGGCAATACCGACAGCAGGACCTGCAGATCATCCATGCCGAGGAACTCAACCCGCCGGAGGGCCGGGCTCCGGTCATCTGGAAGCTGATCACGAACCTGCCGGTAGCGACCCACGCAGATGCCGTGCATAAACTTGAATGGTATGCCAAACGCTGGAAGATCGAAACGTTCTTCAGAACCCTGAAGACCGGCTGCCGGATCGAGGAGCTGCGTCTCGCCACGGCCGATCGTCTGGCCAACTGCATAGCACTTTGCTGCGTCGTCGCTTGGCGAGTGTCATGGCTTGCGATGCTCAACCGCGAAACAGCGGGAGCAGAACCTGCTGCAGTCTTCACGGACGCGGAGCGTCACGTGCTCGAACACGCGATGCCGGATAGAAAGCGCCAGCCACCTTACGATCTTGATTTCTATGTCAGAGCAGTCGCTCGCCTCGGCGGATATCTCGACCGTGCTTCCGATGCGCCGCCGGGGACGACCGTCATATGGCGGGGCTTCTCGCGTCTCGCGGACTTCGTCGAAGGAGCCCGCATCGCAAAGCCGCCGCCAGAGACTTATGGGTAACTGCAAGGTCCAGCGACCGCTTACGAACAACCTGATGACGTCGACGTCAACGCGATCGTCATCCGGCCGACCGCACAGCAGTTCTGATTTCGACGAGGAGGCGGGGCCGCGTGTGCTCCGCCTCATGGGGAACCTGCCGGCCCGCTCGTCCGTTACTTTGCCGAGAAATATCTGTCCGTTTCACTTGAGGAGTCATTTATGCCCAAACATGCCCTGTATGTACCACTGAAGGCCAAGCCCGGAAAAGAGCGCGATGTCGCCAATTTCTTGACCTCGGCATTGCCGCTCGTTCAAGCTGAGGCGGGCACTTTGACCTGGTATGCGATCGAGGAAGGTCCCGGTGCGTACGCGATCTTCGATACGTTCGACACAGAGGAGGATCGGCAGGCCCATCTTGACGGCAAGGTTGCCGCCGCACTGATGGACAAGGCAGAAGAACTGTTTTCTGAACCGCCGCAGATTCACAAGTTCACCCTGCTGGCCGCGAAATAGCGGAGCGGTCGGCACCCTAAGCTGCCGTTTGACTGCAGGGTAAGGCTCGTTCCATCCGGAATGGATGGCCCGGCCGCATCGGGAAATGAATACGACAGGTCATCCGAGATAGTGGATGGCCTTGTCTTTTGCGCTTATCACACCTCTGAATTTACTGATAAGGCGCCGTTGATGTGTCGCGACGTAACGGCACCATTGGTTCGCGGGAGATTCTTGAGTACATCAATTTGGCGCGTTATTCGGCCGTTCTGGCCCAGTCATTCAGAAAGCCGCCGTGAATCGATCCCAGGATGGCCCTACGGGAAGGAACCTTTCAGGTAGCAGAACGTTCAGGAAACTGAGATCATTTGGAAGGGTGCGATGTCCTCCGCCGTTGCGATGGACCGGATCATCACCAAGCTCTCGATTTGATGACGCGTTGAGAAGAGCTGCGAAAGGAAAAGATCCGTGAAAGCTGTCGTGTACAACGGGCCCAAAGATGTTTCTGTCAATACCATCGACGATCCCAAGATCGAGAAACCGACCGATGTGATCATTCGGGTGACCACCACCAACATTTGCGGGTCTGACCTTCACATGTACGATGGCCGTACCAGCTTCGAGAAGGGCAGGGTTTTTGGTCACGAAAACCTTGGCGAAGTCATCGAGGTTGGCGCTGCCGTAGATCAGATCAAGACGGGCGATCGCGTCTGTATGCCGTTCAACGTGGGTTGCGGGTTCTGCGAAAATTGCGAACGCGGTCTGACGGCGTTTTGCCTCACGACCAACCCCGGAACCGCCGGCGCAGCGTATGGCTTTGCCGAGATGGGTCCGTGGCAAGGCGGTCAGGCCGAGTTGCTGCGCGTTCCTTATGCGGACTTCAATTGTCTGAAGCTGCCCGAGGACGCTGAGGAGAAGGAGGATGACTATGTCATGCTTTCCGACATCTTCCCGACGGGTTGGCATGGCGTCGAAATGTCCGGTTTCCTGCCCGGCGAAAGCATCGCGATCTACGGCGCTGGCCCGGTCGGTTTGATGGCCGCGCACTCAGCCCAAATCCGCGGTGCCTCTCAGATCTTCGTGGTCGATTCTCACGATGACCGCCTGAAACTGGCCGAGGCGATGGGCGCGGTTCCGATCGACATGCGCAAAGGCGATCCCGCCCAGCAGATCCTTGAGGCAACCGGCGGCCGCGGGACCGACCGGGGGGTCGAGGCGGTCGGGTATCAGTGTTGCGATCGCCACGGCAAGGAGCGCAGCAATTACACGATGAACTGCCTCGTCAAAAGCACAAAGGCCACCGGCGGAATCGGCGTCGTCGGCGTGTTCGTTCCGGAAGACCCGAACGCGCCCGACGATCTCCAGAAGGAAGGCAAGATTGCGTTCGACTTCGGCAAATTTTGGTTCAAGGGTCAGAAGATCGGCACCGGACAATGTAATGTGAAGCATTATAACCGGCGGCTGATGAGCCTTATCGAGCATGGCCGGGCCAATCCTGCCCAAATCATCTCGCACCGGCTGCCGCTTGATCAGGCACCAGACGCCTACAAGCATTTCGACGAGCGCGATGATGGTTGGACGAAGGTCTTGCTCAAGCCGGGCGCCTGACCTTAGTCTTCGACGGAATAGGAAATCAATTATGACTTTGGAAGGCAAATCAGTTGCCATTCTGATCGCACCCCGCGGGACGGAAGAACCAGAATTCTCGAAGCCCAAGCAAGCTATCGAGGAGGCTGGCGGCAAAGTGACCGTGGTCAGTTTTGAAACGGGCAAGGCTCGCACAGTCAATAGCGATCTTGACGAGGGCGGCAGCTATACTATCGACAAGACGTTTGCCGAGGTCAAAGCCGACGATTTCGATGGCCTTGTCGTGCCCGGGGGGACTGTCGGTGCCGACAAGCTGCGCGGCAGCGGCGAGGCAATCGGTTTCATCCGGGCCTTCTTCAATCAAAAAAAACCGGTTGCTGCTATATGCCATGCACCCTGGACATTGATCGAGGCGGGCGTGCTTAAGGGTCGCACCTTGACGTCCTACCCGACGCTGAAGGTCGATATCGAGAACGCCGGCGGTGCATGGACCAATGAGGAAGTCGTGGTGGACAACGGCCTTGTTACCAGCCGCGATCCCGACGACTTACCCGCATTCTGTGCCAAACTCGTGGAGCAAGTCGCGGCAGGTGTGGGCGCTGGGCTCGCAGCCGGGAATTAAAGACGGGGCGTTTCGACGAACCATGTGAGGGCCCTCTCCCTTTAGAAGGTCCGCACAAAGCAAGTGTGGCGGATGGCCAGCGATTGGCCGTCCGCCACGCCGAGTATCACACGAACACGGCGCAGCTGACGGGCACTTAAACCCTAAGCCGCGTCAACCGCGGTGACACATCGCCGGCTCCCGCTTCCAGATTCGACCCATTCCAACCTGTGGTTGAGATGCACCTGATCGAACGTGCGTTCGGCCAGATTTACGACCTACAGCGCCGCCTTGAGATAGCGGGCGGTGAGACTGCCTTCCGCTTCCGCAACGACGCCAGGGACGCCGCTGGCAACGATACGGCCCCCATCTTCCCCGGCCCCCGGTCCCAGGTCGATGATCCAATCCGCCTGTGTGATGGCGCGCATGTCATGTTCGACGACGACGACGGTATTGCCGGCGTCGACGAGGCCCTGCAGGTGTTGCATCAGCCGGTCCGCATCGGAGGGGTGAAGCCCCGAAGTTGGCTCGTCGAGGATGTAGATCGTGTTGCCGCGTTGAGCGCGTTGCAGTTCAGTCGCCAGCTTGATGCGCTGCGCCTCCCCGCCCGAGAGCTCAGTCGCCGGCTGACCGAGCCTCAGATAGCCAAGACCGATCTCCCGCAACACGTCGAGGGAGCGCATCACAGATGCCTCGCCAGCGAAGAAATCGCACGCATCGTCGACCGTCAGTTCGAGCACCTGGGCGATATTGCGCCCGTTCCATTCGACTTCGAGCGTTTGCGGGTTGTAACGAGAGCCATGACAGGTCGAGCACGGGGCAAAAACGCTCGGCAGGAACAGCAGCTCCACCATGACGTATCCCTCGCCCTCGCACACCGGGCAGCGGCCTTGCGCGACGTTGAACGAGAACCTGCCCGGGCTGTAGTGCCGCCGGCGGGCGAGCGGCGTATTAGCGAAGATCCGTCGCACATGGTCGAACATGCCGCTGTAGGTGGCTAGGTTCGAGCGCGGCGTGCGGCCGATCGGTTTCTGATCGACCCGCACCAGCCTGCGGACATGCTCCAAGCCTGCGACAATGCGTCCTTCGGTATCGTTCTGCGCAACATCGAGCAGCGGATCGAGATCCTCCTCCGCGGCCACGGGGGAGCCGCCGAGGTGTTCCGTGACGAGCTCGGGCAGCGCCTGACTGACAAGACTGGATTTGCCCGATCCCGAAACGCCGGTGACAGCGGTGAAGCAGCCGATGGGAAGCTCGACGTCGAGACCATGGAGATTGTTACGCCTGATCCCTTCCAGGCGTAGCCATGCCTTGGGATCGCGCGGTGTGCGCTCACTGCGGGGCTGCTCTGCGAACAAGTAGCGGCGGGTGATCGAAGTCTCGACGTCGGCAAGCCCCTCTATCGGCCCGCTGTAGAGGACTTCACCGCCCTTGTCCCCGGCTCCTGGCCCGACATCGACGATCCATTCCGCGTGGCGGATCACGTCGAGATCATGTTCGACGACGAACAGGGAGTTGCCCGCCGCCTTGAGACGCTGGAGGATAGTCAGCAAGGCTTCGCCATCTGCGGGGTGCAACCCCGCCGAAGGCTCGTCAAGCACATAGACCACGCCGAAAAGCTGTGACGACAATTGGGTGGCAAGGCGCAAGCGCTGCAGCTCTCCGGAGGAAAGCGTCGGCGTGCTGCGGTCGAGCGAAATGTAGCCAAGGCCAAGATCGATCAGCGGCTCGAGCCGCTCGATCAATTCGCAGGCAAGGCGTTGGGCGGCGATCCGCTTCTCGTCGGAGAGATTGGGCGTGCGGCGTATGTCGGGCGCGCTCTTGTGCGCAGAGCCGCCCGCGGCAACCCGTTGATCGACCGCTGCTTCGCGGGCCGCTTTTTCCAGAACATGGCCTTTTGAGGCAGCGGAGACTGCCCCATATTCGCCATGCGCGACGGGCATCAGCAAGTCCTTCAGCTTGAGCACCGTCAGGTCGCCGAACTCGGCAATGTCGAGGCCGGCGAATTTGACCGACAGGGCTTCGCGCTTCAGGCGCTTGCCGTCGCAGGTCGGGCAATCGCGGCCGATGATATATTGCGAGACGCGCTTCTTCATCAGGGCGCTTTTAGTGTTGGCGAAGGTTTCCAGCACATAGCGGCGCGCGCCGGTGAAGGTGCCCTGGTAGCTCGGTTCCATGCGGCGCTTGAGGGCCGTCCGGGTCTGTTCGGGCGTCAGGCCCGCATAGACCGGCACCGTCGGCGCCTCGTCAGTGAAGAGGATCCAGTCGCGATCCTTTTTCGACAGGTCGCGCCATGGTGTATCGACGTCATAGCCGAGCGAAACGAGGATATCGCGCAGGTTCTGGCCATGCCAGGCGGTCGGCCAAGCGGCGATCGCCCGGTCGCGAATGGTGAGGCTGTCGTCAGGCACCATCGTCTCTTCGGTCGCGTCATATACGCGGCCGATGCCGTGGCAGGTCGCGCAGGCCCCCGCGACCGTGTTGGGGGAGAAATCCTCCGCATAGAGCATGGGCTGATGGCGCGGATATTCGCCGACGCGCGAATAGAGCATCCGCACCAGGCTGGAGAGCGTCGTCACGCTCCCGACCGAGGATCGCGCGTTGGCCGAGCCGCGCTGCTGCTGCAACGCGACCGCAGGCGGCAATCCGTCAATCGCGTCGACCTCCGGCACGCCGGCCTGGTCGATCAGGCGACGGGCATAGGGCGCAACCGATTCCAGATAACGCCGCTGCGCTTCGGCATAAAGGGTGCCGAACGCGAGAGATGACTTGCCCGAGCCCGATATGCCGGTGAACACCACGAAGGCGTCGCGCGGTACATCGACGTCAATATTTTTGAGGTTATTCTGGCGCGCGCCGCGAACCTGCACGCAAGTGGGCGGCCCCGCATTCCCATGATCGGTGGCCGGCGTCGTCGCGTGAATATCCTTGCTCTTCAATTCAGTCTTCCTGTCCTATACATATGACCGATACACCAGCACCAAGACCTTTGGGTTCAAAGCTTTTCGAACGGTAATGCAGACGACCAGGACACGTAACTTGCCTCGCCCGGCGGGCGTCAAGGTTTCTGAAGACTGGGTGGAATACGCTTCTCAACCCGCCGCACCGTCCGCTCGCTGACTTCGAAGAGCCGCGCGATCTCGGAGATTGCCCGTTGTTCCTCGTCACGCATCCGGCGCACCTCGGCCTTCTGGGCAAGCGACAGGGCAGGGGGCCTACCTCCTACCCGGCCGCGCTTGCGGGCCGCCGCCAGCCCCTCCATAGTTCGCTCGGCAATCCGCTCGCGTTCGAACTGCGAGATGGATGCGAATACATGGAATGTCAGGCGACCTGCCGGGGTCGTGGTGTCGATGTCCTCGGCCAGGGACCGGAACCCAGCACCTTTCGCACGGATCGCCGCGACGATCTCCAGAAGGTCTTTCAGGGACCGGGCCAGACGGTCATATTTGGTGACTGTCACAACGTCGCCCTCGCGGAGCTGATCCAGCATCCGATCCAGCTCGGGCCGCGCGCGCTTCGATCCACTGATCCGGTCCGCGAAAATTCTCCCGGCTCCGGCGGCCGAAAGGGCGTCAGCTTGTGAATCAAGGCTCTGGTCGCCAGTGCTGACGCGAGCATATCCGATGATCATGCGTCACTGTGACAAAAACCTGCCAGAACCGCAAAGGTTTTGCTTATGGTTTTTGTCACAGCTAACTGATTGATCTAACGTGGGGCAGGGGGCTTGGACAAAAACGACCGTTTTCGACCGAGCCGTTTTGTCGACAGGCTGGTGTCCGCTTTGCCGAAAAGCTGCCATCGACGCAAAATCTGCTTTCAGGGCCGATCATCCGTGTTGCTCCTCGCCATGTCCGCGCCCGCCGAACTCGGAGGGATCGTCGCAGGCGTGGCGTGCGCATTCCAGCTCCAGCGTCGTGTGCTCGATATCGAACCGATCCGCGAGTGCGTTTTTGATCCGCTCCTTCACGGCGTCTGCATCGGACCAACGGCCTTCGGTAATGACGACATGCGCATCCAGTGCCGCTCGGTGTTCGTTCATCTGCCAGAAATGCGCATGGTGGATGTCCCTCACGCCATCAATCCCGCGCACGGTTTCCAGCACGGCCTCCGTCTCGATCTGCGGTGGCGAGCCGAGCATCAGGATACGGATCACCGGCCCGATCTCGCGGAACGATTGCCACAGGATGTAGCCAGCGATGAGGACCGTCACGAGCGGGTCGATCAGCCGCCAGTCGTAGAGAAGGATCAGCGTGCCCGCGACGATGACCGCAACGGAGCCGAGCGCGTCGGCAACGTTGTGCAGGAACGCCGCGCGGATATTCACGCTGGATTTGGACATCGCATAGGTCAGCGCGGCTGTCACGGCGTCCACGACCAAAGCAATCCCGGCGATGATGACGATCAGCCAGCCTTCGACCGGCTGCGGATCGGCAAACCGCATTGCGGCTTCATAGAGCAGGTAGAGGCCGATCACGATCAGCGTGGTATAGTTGATGAGCGCGGCCACCACCTCGACCCGGCCGTAGCCGAATGTCATTTCTGCGTCCCGTGGTTTTCTCGCGATCTTGCGGGCTGCGAAGGCAATAATCAGTGAGATCGCGTCGGAAAAGTTGTGTAGCGCGTCCGCGACCAGCGCGAGAGAGCCGGACACGATGCCGCCGACGATCTGCGCGATCGTCAGGCCCATATTGACCGCGATGGCGGCGAAGACCCGGCGGTCGCCTGACTCGGGGTCGACGTGATGATGGTGGCCGTGACCCATGACGGCTCCTTTCGATTCGTATCGTTTCAGGATAGATACGATCTACAGCGACTGTAGGTTCAAGGACAAAGATGAAGGAATATTCCATCGGTCAGATGTCGAGCCGCACGGGTGTGAAAATAACGACGATCCGTTACTACGAACAACGCGGCCTGATCCCGTCGCCTGCCCGGACGGAAGGGGGACAGCGGCGTTACGACGAAGCCGCGCTCGAACGCCTCGCCTTCCTGCGGCACGCGCGGGAACTCGGTTTCGGCCTCAATGACATCGCCGATCTGATGGCGCTGGCCGAAGCTCCGTCAGAAGACTGCGCACCTGCCCACGAGATTGCCCGGAAGCAGCTCGCGGCGGTTGACCGACGCTTGACCATTCTCGTGCAGCTTCGCGAAGAACTGGCGCGGATGGCGGCAGCGG
>JACLAD010008655.1_pt1 | contig 21396 bp, 22 predicted proteins | sample 8027901 | NCBI WGS metagenome assembly JACLAD01 (sample SAMN15725071, study PRJNA655200) | protist metagenome | isolation source: fluorescence activated cell sorting (FACS) single amplified genomes of... | place: Spain: Blaines Bay Microbial Observatory, Mediterranean Sea | collected 2016-07-05 | reverse complement strand
CTTCCTTGCGCCATAACTCGAGTTTGAGCACGATATCGGCCAATGATTGCGCCTCGCATTGCGCAGCTTGAATGAGAAGGCCTTCCTGCTCATCGGAGAGGGCGTCGCACTCCTCATTGAGGTCGGAGTTGGCGCTGTCCGGTATGGGCGGGACGGCAGCGAGAGCCTCCATGCGAATGACATTGACCGCGTACTGGCGCGACGCCCATGACAGGGAGAACTCGTGGATCGTCGCGCCCTTGGATGGACTTCCCACCGACCGCACCGACGAGAGCTGTCCCATCTTCTCGTTCATCGCTTCCTCCCATTGTTAATTATGTCTTAACAATGGCGTTCTTCGGGCAGAGGCTCAGCCCCGATCCCGCGTGGCACGTGAAAGCGTTACATGAACCTTCAGCGATGCGGCAGCAGCCCGTAGCCGACCGCGTTCACCGCCGCGGTTACCCGATCGCTCACACCGAGCTTGTTGAAGATCCGGCGGATATAGGAGTCGACGGTGTTAGCCGATATGCCTAGTATCTCGGCGATGACGCTGTTGGATTTTCCTTGCGCGACCCAATCGAGAATTTCGTGCTCGCGAGGGGAGAGCTGGGGAATATCGAACTGGTCGTGACAAAGGTCCAGATAGCGCAGATGGGTCATCTGCGCCACGCATTGGAGCGCCATCAGATAAGCATCATCGATAACTCTGTCGGGAGTGGCCAGCGTGAAGAGGAAATACCCGCTCTGAGAGAGGGGGCCGAATACCGGTACGACGACCGCGTTGTCCGCTGCCTCCTCCAGCTCCAGAAGAAACTTGCGCTTCGCCTCTGTCAGCGTCGCTTCTTCATGGAAATCTTGAAGCCGGAAGGGCGAGGACACCTGTCGGGCCTTCGCCGCGAGTTGGTTTGCGCCGAGGCGGATGTCCTGCCTGTGGTCGTCGCTGCCGAAGAGGCTCTGCTTGGTCGTTTCACCATCGAGCGAGAGGCCCGACGTGAAGTAGGTGGCTGCCGCAATTTCCCAGGCGTCCGACAGCGTCGCGAGACATTCCCAAAGGGCTTCTGGCGAGCGAACCTTGATGATGCATTCGATCGCATCGGAGATGGACTGCATGTGTGCCTGTGGGGGTTCAAGCGAGGTGTGAGCCTTACGTAGGTTGCATAGGCAAATGCGACGCAAATGCTTGTCACGCGATCGCGTGCTCTAACGGGCCGCGTTGTCGCAGAAGAGATGACAGGGCCGCGTAATCGTCCTACCTAGCGCGCCATGGTCACCCTCATCGACGCCAAGGCTGCCCGGCATCCCGAGAAGCAGCGCCGCCCCGACAGCCCCGTCCTGCGCAAACCCGAATGGATAAGGGTCAAGGCGCCGGTCACCAAGGGCTATGGCGAAACGCGCGAAATCGTCCGCTCCAAGGGGCTCGTGACGGTCTGCGAAGAGGCGGCCTGCCCGAATATCGGCGAATGCTGGGACAAGAAGCACGCGACGATGATGATCCTGGGCGACACCTGCACCCGGGCCTGCGCCTTCTGCAATGTGCGCACGGGCATGCCCGGCGCGCTCGATACCGAAGAGCCGCAAAAGGTCGCCCGCGCCGTCGCCGAGATGGGCCTCAACCATGTCGTCATCACCTCGGTCGACCGCGACGATCTCGACGATGGCGGCGCGCAGCATTTCGTCGAGGTGATCGAGGCGATCCGTGAGGCCTCGCCCGGCACCACCGTCGAGATCCTGACGCCGGACTTCCTGCGCAAGCCCGAGGCGGCGGTGCAAAGCGTGATCGACGCGCGGCCCGACGTCTTCAACCACAATCTCGAAACGGTCCCGCGGCTCTATCTCAAGATCCGCCCGGGTGCGCGCTATTACCACTCGCTGCGCCTTCTGGAGCGGGTGAAGGACCGCGACCCCGACGCCTTCACCAAGTCCGGCATCATGGTCGGCCTCGGCGAGACGCGCGAGGAGGTCATGCAGGTCATGGACGACATGCGCTCGGCCGGGATCGATTTCCTGACCATCGGCCAGTACCTGCAGCCGACGCGCAAGCACGCCGCGGTCGAACGCTATGTCACGCCCGAGGAATTCAAGTCCTATGAAGCGGTGGCCCGCGCCAAGGGCTTCCTGATGGTCTCTGCGAGCCCGCTCACGCGGTCCTCCCACCATGCGGGCGAGGATTTCGCCCGGCTCAAGGTCGCGCGGCTCGCCCGCGGCTGAGGCGGTCATGCGTCAGCATCACGAGCGGCGGGCGCTGCCCTACAGCCCCGAACAGATGTTCGACCTCGTCGCGGATGTGGAGAGCTATCCGCGTTTCATTCCCTGGGTCGAGGCGCTGCGCGTCCTGCGCAGCGACATAGAGGACGGGCAGGGCACGCTGACAGCGGATATGAGCGTGGGCTACAAGATGTTCCGCGAGAGTTTCCGCTCGGAGGTCACGCTGGACCGTGAGGAGAAGACCATCGGCGTGAACTATATTCGCGGACCGCTGAAGAGCCTCACCAATGACTGGCGCTTCGAGCCTGCGGAGGAGGGTTGCGTGGTGGACTTCACCATCACCTTCTCATTCCGGAACAGGCTGATGCAGATGGCAGCCAACCAGTTGATGGAAAAGGGATTTATGCGCCTCGTCGGCGCGTTCGAGGCCGAAGCGCAGCGCCGCTACGGCTAATTTTTTATCGATTATCGGGAAGAAACCTCTTGAAACGGACAGGGAGGTGGCCACCTCTTGAGAACGGCGCCGCCCTCGGCGCTCTCGTTCCAGCCCCGGAGGAGCCCAATGTCCGACGCAAAAGCCAAAGCGAAAGTCTTCGACGAGCAAGAGTTTTCGCGCCAACTCAGACCTGCCTGGACGCCGCTGAACATCGCGCTGATGGTGTTCATGTTCGTCGTCGGCCTATGGCCCCTCGGCCTCGCGATGATCGTCTATATGAGCTATGGCCGCGAGATGGGCATCGACCTGTCCAATTGGGGCCGGTGCAAGCGCTCCGCTTCCCGCGCGATGGACAATGTCAAATGGTCCTCGGACCGGACGACCGGCAATGCCGCCTTCGACGAGTGGCGTGACACCGAGCTGAAGCGCCTCGACGAGGAACGCCGCAAGCTCGACGAAGCCCGCCGCGAATTCGACGAATATGTCCAGGAACTGCGCCGCGCCCGCGACCGCGACGAGTTCGAGACGTTCCAGAACAAGCGCCGCGGTCAGAGCGACGACACCCAAGCCTGACCCACAGCGCTTTCCGCCGGGCCCCTGCCCACTAGGCCCGGACGGCAAGAGAGCCGGCGACGCGTTGCCCCCGCGTCTGCCGGCTCCGGCGCATCCGGGGATGCGCCGCCGTTCGGGCCGCGACAGCCGCTTTTACTGCTGGGGGCCGGCTTCGTCCTGCGGACCGGGAAGCTGGCCGACGCCGCCGATGAGCTGCTCGAGGAAGCTGAGCTCCTTGCCGCGGGTCGGCGTCTCGCGATCAACGAGATCCACCGACCGCCCATCGGACAGATCATATGTCTCCACGCCGGTCACCTGCCCATCCTCATCGAAGGCGAAGGCCACGACCTGACGCTGCGTCGTCTCGGTGTTGTAGAAGGCGCGGGAGTTGGTCGCCGAAGTGATATAGTACCAGACATCGTCGGAGAGGGCGGGGCGGACCGAAGGCTCGCCATAGCGGGCGAGGACGGATTCGCGCGTATCAACCCCGACCTGCGCCTCGAGCGCGCTCTCGCCCCGCTCGATGACATAGCCGTGCCGGGCCCGCGTGGAGACACAGCCTGCGGCCAGAAGGACCATCAGCGCAGCACTCAGAACACGCATTCCCGCTTCTCCTGTGGCGCGCCCCTTTTCAATCGGGGGGGAGCAACGCCATATCGGCTAAGGTGCTTCGGTGGCATGACGCTGCCGAACTGGCAAGAGTAGGGCGTTCCTCAGGCGAATGGTTTTCGGATTCTTAAAGAGCGTCGGGCGCCGGGCTTTCGGTCGCGACCCGCGTCAGGCGGCCGCTGTGGACCTCTACACACAGATCGTGGAGCAGGCGCGATCGCCGGTTCTTTACGAAGAATACGGCGTCCCTGACACCGTCGATGGCCGCTACGACCTCCTCACCCTGCACATGGTTCTCGTCCTGCGGCGTCTGAAGCGCGAGGGCGAAGGGAGGCGGGGCTTCTCCCAGCAGCTCTTCGACGTGATGTTCCGCAATATGGACGACTCGCTGCGCGAGATGGGCGTCGGCGACCTCAAGGTCGGCAAGAAGGTGCGGGAGCTGGCAGAGGCCTTCTATGGCCGCCTCGGCGCCTATGAGGGCGCGTTCGACAAGGACGACGCCGCCGCGCTGCGTAGTGCCCTGGGCCGCAACATCTACGGGCGGGAGGACGCGCCGGAGGCTGCGCGCCTCGCAGTCTATGCGCGCGCTGCCGACGCGGCGCTTGCCGGACAGTCCGCGGATGCGTTGATGGATGGCCGCGTCCAGTTTCCCGATCCCGCCGGTATTCAGCAGGAGCTTCGTCATGACCCAGCCTGACCTTTCCAGCTTCACCCATGTCGTGGCCGCCGACAGGATCGCGCCGGGCGACCCGGTCACCGTCTTGCTCACCATGTCCGAACAGGACCGGGAGGCGCTGGCGAAATCGTGGAACATGCCCGGGATCGAGGCCCTGTCCGGCGAGGCTCTCGCCGCCCGCCGCGGCGGGGTCGTCGAGGTCGAGGGGCGGGTCCGCGCAAGGCTCGTCCGCCAGTGCGTCGCCTCGCTCGAGGAGATGAACGAGGAGATCGACGAGACCTTCCTCGCCACCTTCACGGATCGCGTGGAGACACGGACCGAGGGCGAGTTCGAGGCCGATCTCGACGCGCCCGAGCCGATGGAGGACGGTCGCCTGGACCTTGGCAGCGTGCTGCTCGAACAGCTCGTGCTTGCGATCGACCCGCATCCCCGGCGCCCCGATGCGGAGCCCGTCGAGGATCCGGGCGCAGGCGCCAGGATCACGCCATTCGACGTGCTCAAGACGATGCAGAAGGGAAGCTGAGGTCCTAGATTAAGGACCAGCACTCTTCATCCGCCTATTTTTCGCAATGAGAGACTTCAAGCATGAGAACCAAGCTCCTCCTCGGCGCCGCCCTGATGGCGCTCACGGCCTGCAGCGCGGAAACCGCTGAAATCGACACCCAAGCGGAAGACACAGCCCAGATGACGTCCAGTTCCGACTATGCGCTGATCGCGCCGTTCGAAGGCCCCTATGGCGGCGTGCCGGCCTTCGACAAGGTCGCGCTCGAGGATTTCGAGCCCGCGCTGAAGGCCGCGGTCGAGGACGGTCTCGCCGAGATCGACGCCATCGCGCAGAGCGAGGAGAAGCCGAGCTTCGAGAACACGATACGCGCTCTCGAAGAGCAGGGCGCCGCGCTCGACCGCTTCGGCACCTATTACGGGATCTGGTCCTCGAACCTGTCGACGGCGGAATTCCGCGAGATTGAGACCCGGCTGATCCCGGTCTTCTCGGACTACGAGGCGTCCATCATCCAGAACGAAGACCTCTTCGACCGTATCCGGACGGTGTATCAGGACAAGGCGCAGATGCGCGAACTGACCGAAGAGGAACGGCGCCTCGTCGAGGATTATTATACGGATTTCGTCCGTTCGGGCGCCGCTCTCGACGAGAAGACCAAAACCAAGATCGCCGATCTCAACGAGCGCCTGTCCGAGCTCTATACACAGTTCAGCCAGAACCTGCTGCACGATGAGCAGTCCTATGTGACCTATGTGCCGGAGGATCGCCTCGGCGGCCTGCCGGAGGATCTCGTCGATTCGATGGCCGCAACGGCGGAAGGAAAGGGACAGCCCGGCAAATATGCCGTGGCCAACACCCGCTCCTCGATGGATCCCTTCCTGACCTATTCGGACGACCGGGAACTGCGCAAGCAGGTCTGGGAAACCTATTACAATCGCGGGGACAATGGCGGCGAGTACGACAACAACGCCATCATCTCGGAAATCCTCCGCCTGCGGCAGGAGCGCACCCGCCTTCAGGGCTACGGCACCTTCGCGGACCGCGCGGTCGAGAAGCAGGTCGCCAAGACGCCGGAAGCGGCGATGGATCTGATGATGCGCGTCTGGCCCGCCGCCAAGGCGCGCGTGGCCGAAGAGGTCGCCGACATGCAGGCGGTCGCCGACGAGGAAGGCGCGGATATCGAGATCGCGCCCTGGGACTACCGCTATTATGCGGAGAAGGTCCGCAAGGACAAATACGACCTCGATAATACCGAGGTGAAGCAGTACCTCCAGCTCGAGAACCTCCGTGAGGGGATGTTCTGGATGGCCGGAGAGCTCTACGGCCTGACCTTCGAGGGGCCGGTCGACAATGTACCGGTCTACCACGAGGACGTCCGCGTCTGGGAGGTGTACAAGGACGGCGACCTTCAGGGCCTGTGGTACTTCGACCCTTACGCTCGTGACGGGAAGCGTTCCGGCGCATGGATGAACGCCTACCGGACGCAGGACAAGCTGAACGGCGAGACGATGCCGATCGTGTCCAACAACTCGAACTTCGTGAAGGGCAAGCCGGGCGAGCCCGTGCTGATCTCCTGGGATGACGCCGAGACGCTGTTCCACGAGTTCGGCCATGCGATCCACGGCCTGCTGTCCGACGTCACTTATCCGACGATGGCCGGAACGGCCGTGCCGCGCGATTATGTCGAGTTCCCGAGCCAGGTTCACGAGAACTGGCTGGCGACGCCGCAAGTGCTGCAGAACTACGCGCTGCACGTCGATACCGGCGAGCCCATTCCGCAGGAGCTGGTCGACAAGATCGAGAAGGCCGCGACCTTCAACCAGGGCTTCGCGACGACGGAATATCTCGCCTCGGCCCTGATCGACATGAAGCTGCATACGCTCAAGGACGCATCGGACATCGATCCGGACGCCTTCGAGCGCGAGACGCTCGAAGAGCTCGGCATGCCCGAAGAGCTGCCCATGCGGCACCGCACGCCGCAATTCGCTCACATCTTCTCGGGCGAAGGCTATGCGGCGGGCTATTACGCCTATCTGTGGGCCGACACGTTCGGCGCGGATGCGTGGGAAGCCTTCGCGGAGGCCGATGGCGGCGCCTATGACGAGGAGGTCGCGCAGCGCTTCGTCGAGAACGTCCTCAGCGTCGGCAATACGGTCGATCCGGTCGAAGGCTACAGCGCCTTTCGCGGCCGCGACGTCGACGTGAACGCCCTGATGCGTCAACGCGGCTTTCCCGCGGACACCGATGCGAACGCCCCGGCCGAGAGCGTGGGCGATCAGGGCATGAGCGGCGTCGGCGAAGTCGACTGACATCCTGGCAGGAGTGGGCGGTGCCTGCTCCTGCCTCTTCCGGCTCACTGAAGGACCGCATGGAAGAAGCCGCGCCAGGCCGTGGCGCGGTTTGTTTCCGTCAGGCTTTGGAAAAAATGGTCGGAGTGGCCGGATTCGAACCGACGACCCCTTCACCCCCAGTAAAGTGCGCTACCAGGCTGCGCTACACTCCGACCGTGCCCTTTCGGACAGATCCGGGGTATAGGCATGGCGGGCGGCGGGTGCAAGCGCCCGATGCGTGTTTCTAAGCGCCGCCGAGGCTTTCGTTGATGCGGTCCTTGAGGACGTGGGAAGGCCGGAATGTGAGGACCCGGCGCGGCGTGATCGGCACTTCCTCGCCCGTCTTGGGATTGCGGCCGATGCGCTCGTTCTTGGCGCGGACCTGGAACGTGCCGAAGGAGCTGAGCTTGACCGTCTCGCCCCGCTCGAGGCAGGTGCCGACCGATTCGAGCACGTTTTCGACGAGCTGGGCCGACTCCTGACGCGACAGACCGACAGCCTGATAGACCGCCTCGGTCAGATCGGCCCTTGTGCGTGTCTTCGCCATGATGTCCTCCGCGATTCGCCGCGGTCTAGTCTGACGTCATATCGCAGCGCGTCAATATACCGAGCCTACAGGCGGAACAGGGCCGCGCCCCAGGTCAGGCCGCCGCCCATGCCCTCGATCATGACGAGGTCGCCGTCCTCGATGCGGCCATCGCGACGGGCGACGTCATAGGCCAAAGGGATCGAGGCGGCCGAGGTGTTGCCGTGCCGCGCGATCGTGGAGACGATCTTCCCCGGATCGAGGTCGAGCCGCTTGACCACGCCGGCGATGATGCGCTGGTTCGCCTGATGCGGCACGAACCAGTCGACGGCGCTCATCGGCGTGTCCGCGACTGTCGCAGCCTCGACCATGGCGCTGGCGATCCGTCCGACGGCTTCCTTGAAGACCTTGTTGCCCTGCATGCGCAGATGCCCGACCGTGCCGGTCGCCGACGGGCCGCCATCGACATAGAGAAGCTCCGTCATCGAGCCGTCGCAGCGCAGCGTGCTGCCAAGGATGCCGCGCTCCTCGGTGTCCTGCGCCTCGAGAACGAAGGCGCCCGCGCCGTCGCCGAACAGGACGCAGGTGCTGCGGTCCTCCCAGTCTATGATGCGCGAGAAGGTCTCCGCGCCGATGACGAGGGCGCGGCGGTGCTGGCCCGTGGTCAGGAAGGCGTTCGCCGTGGAGAGGGCATAGACGAAGCCGGTGCAGACGGCATGGACGTCGAAGGCCGCTCCGGTCTTGATCCCGAGCTTGGACTGCACGATGGCTGCGGTCGAGGGAAAGGTGAGGTCGGGCGTGGCCGTGGCCAGCACGATCAGGTCGATGTCGTCCGGCGTCAGCCCCGCATCCTGGAGCGCCGCCTCCGCTGCGCGGGTGGCGAGGTCCGAAGTCCGCTCGTCCTCCGACGCGATATGGCGCTGGGCGATGCCCGTGCGCTCCCTGATCCAGGCATCGGAGGTGTCGATGCTCCGCGCCAGCTCGTCATTGGTGACGATGCGGGCGGGCAGGGCGCTGCCCGATCCGATGACGACGCCGCGGCGGCTCACGAAGGCACCTGTTCGGTCTCGAGTTCTTCTTCGACGGCCTGCGCGCGTTCTGCGACGTCCGCGATGGTCTCGCGGATCTGTTCCTGGAACGGATGGACGGCGAGATCTTCCGTGATCTGAAGCGCCGCCGCCACGCCGTCGGCATCGGCGCCGCCATGGCTCTTCACGACGAGGCCGCACAATCCCAGAAGCGGCGCGCCGTTGGAGCTCGAAGGGTTCATCTTGCCCTTCATTTCCCTGAGGGCGGGCGCGAGCAGCGCCGCTCCGGCCTTGGACCGCAGATTCGCCGTCAGCGCCTCGCGGATCCAGCCGCCGATCATGCGGGCCGTGCCCTCGGCCGCCTTGAGAGCGATGTTCCCGGTGAAGCCGTCGGTGACGACGACGTCCACGACGCCGCCGGTGATGTCGTCGCCCTCCACGAAGCCGCGGAAGTCCATGTCCGGGTCGGCTTCGCGCAGCACCTGCGCCGCCCGACGGATCAGGTCGTGGCCCTTCAGCTCCTCCTCTCCGACATTGAGGAGGCCGACGGTCGGCTGCTCCTTGCCGGTGAGAGCCGAATAATAAGCCTCTCCCATGATCGCGAACTGGACGAGCTGCTCTGCCGTCGCCTCGACATTGGCGCCGACGTCGAGCACCACCGTGCGGCCTGACCGGGTCGGCCAGGTCGAGGTGATGGCCGGGCGGTCGACGCCTTCGATCATCCGCAGCTGCAGGACCGACATCGCCATCAGGGCGCCGGTATTGCCCGAGGAAACGACGCCGCCCGCCTCGCCCGCCTTCACCGCGGCGATCGCCGCCCACATCGAGGAGTTGCGGCCCTTGCGGACCGCCCGCGATGGCTTTTCCTCCATGCTGATGACGTCATCGGCATGGATGATGTCGCAATCGGTCAGGCCATGACGGGCGAGGGCGGCTTCGAGTTCGCTCTCGCGCCCGAAAAGGCAGAGCTTCGCCCGCAGGCCCCTGGCCCGGGCGCGGGCGCAGCCTTCGACGATCGTCTGCACGCCGCCATCGGCGCCCATCGCGTCCACCGCCAGAACGGCGTCCTGCCTTGGAAGTTCTTCAATCTTCACGGGACTGTCCTTCCCTCGCGGGACCGGCTGTCGGCGGCGCGAGGCATGCTGTCAAGGAAAGGGCGTTCACGGCAGGAACGGATCCTCCACCATGCGGGCGGAGCGGAGCCAGAAGGCTTCGTCGAAGCCGGGGATCTCCAGGTTTCCGATGAATTGCCGGACCGACTTGTCCCAGGAGAATTCGAGGGAATGCGCCCGGCAGGCTTCTGCGTCGCTGCGCTCGAGCGCAGTCAGGCAGGCCTTGCCGAGATCCTCGTCGAGGCAACCCGCGCCCGGCGGCGCGTGCTCCATGATCTCCAGCGGGCCGCGCACCGGGAAGGCTGCGACCGGCGTGCCGCAGGCGAGCGCCTCGACATTGACCAGGCCGAACGTATCGGTGCGCGAGGGAAAGACGAAGACGTCGGAGGCGGTGTAGCGGCGCGCGAGGTCGTCCCCGAATTGCGGGCCGTCGAAGACGACGCCCTTCTTCTCGTAGCGTTCGCGCAGTTCCTCTTGCTGGGGTCCCGAACCGACCAGCACCTTGGTGCCCGGCAGGTCGAGATCGAGGAAGTCCTCGATGGTCTTCTCCACGGCCAGGCGGCCCACATAGGTGAAGATCGGCCGCGGCAGGTGATCGTAGACATCCGAGGGCATGGGGCGGAACGCTTCGGTGTCCACGCCGCGCTCCCAGAGGCGCATGTTCTTGAAGCCCTTCTGGTCGAGTTCGGCCATGAGGGCGGGGGTGGAGACCATCATGGCCTCCCCGTGCTTGTGGAAGTCCCGAAGCAGCGCATAGCCCCATTCGATGGGAAAGCGGATGCGCTCATAGGTGTATTCGGGGAAGCGCGTGTGGAAGCTGGTCGTGTAGGGATAATTGCGCCTGCGGCAGAAGCGCCGCGCCGCGCGGCCCAGCGGGCCTTCCGTCGCGATATGGATCGCGTCGGGCTTGAACGCGTTCAGCTTCGCGGCGACCCGGCGATTGGGAAAGAGGGACAGGCGGATCTCGCTATAGCCGGGCATGGGCACTGAGCGGAAATCCTGAGGCGTGATGTAGAGCACCTCGTTGCCGAAGCGCTCGAGGATGCGGCCGAGCGTGTCCAGCGTGGTGACGACGCCGTTGATCTGCGGCTTCCACGCATCGGTCACGATGACGATCTTGAGACCGCTCTGCGGATTGGGCATCGGGAATCTCTGTCGGGCCCCGGTCAGGCGCCTGACCCGCCCTCCGATCTTGCGCAGGCGATTGTGCTGATCGGTGTTCGCCGGATTATCTGTCATGAATCGGGTCTAAGCCATGCCGCCAGAGGGGACAATGTGAACCGGCGTGATCGCCGCATTCCGAGGGCAGGGTGCCTCCTATCCGAGGCCGGCCGCAACCGCCCCTGCCCGGTCTAGCAGATTATTGCTTTGTTGTACTGCACCGCAAAAAAAGCTTGCGAGGCTTGGGCCGGAGTCCTAGCTTGTCCTCGGTGGCTCCGGTCACCATGCCCTTCTTGGGCGTTTCCTCCCTAAACTGGCCGCAGCCTCGCGCTGCGGCCGTTTTTTTGTCCGGTTTTCCTTATTCTGCGGCGAAGCTGCGCAGCGCGTCCTTGCTGCCGATGACGCGTTCGGCGGCGGACAAGATCGTCTCGCGGAAGCCCGGAAAGGCGTCGCTGCGCGCAACGGCGCCCTCGTCGAGATAGAGGGACCTGTTCACCTCGATCTGCAGGGCGTGGATTCCCTGGGCGGGGCGGCCATAAAGAGATGTGACGTAGCCGCCGGCATAGGGCGTGTTCCGCACCGTTTTCAGGCCGGAGGCGCCAAAAGCGATCTCCCAATCCCGAACATTCGCCTCGGCGCAGGCCGCGCCGAAGCGGTCGCCGAGGACGATCTGGGGCAGAGCCCGGCCGCCCCCGCGCGAGGGCATCGAGTGCCAGTCGATGATGATGGCTTCGCCGAACTGCGTCAGGCACTCGGTGATCAGCGTCCGCAGGCTGGCATGATAGGGCTCGTAGCACCATTTGACGCGCGCCCGCGCCTCCGCGGCGGGCAGCCTCTTGGTGTAGATCTGCCGCCCTTCGGCCGCGAGCCTCGGAACGACGCCGAAGCCTGCGAGCACGCGGTTGGACCGCGGCGAAGCGGCTGCGACCGGCCCGTCGAACAAGAGAGGGTCGAGTTCGTCCGGGGCTCTGTTCACATCCACGAAAGCGCGAGGAAAGTCGGCATAGAGGATCGGCACGCCGATCACCTCGGCCTCGGGGAGGAGCGCGTCGACATAGGCATCCTCGGACCGGCGCAGCTCGAGAAGCGAAAGCCGCGACTCCGTCACGAAGCGGGAGGGATATTGCCGCCCGGCATGGGGACAGGCGAAAATGAACGGCGCGCGCCAATGCGCGGGGCGCGCGATCCTGTGCCCGGGAAAGCCGTCACTGCCGATTTTTGCGACCAAAGCCGCCTCCCATGATCGGCGCCGGACCGGGCCGGGCTGCCAGTTAACGCTTTCTGCGAAGCGATGACTACCACCGGCGGCGGAGTTTTGTTAAAGCAGGAGTAACGACCACGGTGTTAGCGATGTGGGACGTTCACGGCACGACGAGGCTGAAGGGTATGGCGGCGATTCTTCTCGCGGAAGACGACGACAGCATGCGGGGCTTTCTGAAGAAGGCGCTCGAGAAAGCGGGCCACGTCGTGGTCGATGCCGGACAGGGCGACGAAGCCCTGACGGAACTCCAGCTGCGGGAATTCGACCTGCTGCTGACCGATATCGTGATGCCGGTCATGGACGGGATCGAACTCGCGCGGCGCGCCGCCGACATCGATCCGGCCATGAAGATCATGTTCATCACCGGCTTCGCCGCGGTCGCCCTCAACCCGGCGAACAAGGCGCCGCAGGACGCCAAGGTCCTCTCCAAGCCCTTCCACCTGCGCGATCTCGTCGACGAGGTCGACAGAATGATCGCGGCCTGACCAAATCCGCTTGAACCGCGGCGCCGCAGGCGCTATCGGGCGGGTTCCGGGCGCATAGCTCAGTGGTAGAGCACTGCCTTCACACGGCAGGGGTCCGTGGTTCGAACCCACGTGCGCCCACCATCAACTGCCTGAAACTGCGGTGATTTTCGTCTCAGTTTTCGCGGCACGTTTCATCCGCATCGGCTGGGTAACACCTGGGTAACACCGAACTGCGTTTTTTCGTGCAGTAGGCTTCCGTCTGGTGCGGCGCGGTGGTGCGGGGGATCGGCGAGGACGTCGCCTCTCGTCCGAAGCGACGTCAGCTGATATCCGATGCCGTTGAAGAAGTCGGCGCAGGGCGTGCTGCAGCCCGCCGGTCGCCGCGGATTTTCGATCAAACGTCGGTAGGCATCGGTTCCCCGACCGCTTTCGGGCGGGCCTTGGTGCCCGCTCCTCCCATCACGCTGCCCCCGCCGCAACTGATGGCACTCGCTGGGCGAGCTTCCTGAGGTTCTGGACGGTCGCGGCGAGAAGAAACTCGTCCTGCGCACCTGTCGGACCTCTCAGCCGCAGCCGCCTGAGACCGAGGTTCCGCTTGAGATGGGCGAAGGCCATCTCGACCTTCTTCCGATCGCGCTGCGAGGCGGCGTAGGCTTCGGTTGGCTGCAGGCGGCGGACGACGTCGCGAGCATCCTCGTGGATCGATCGAGGGATCTTCCGCATCGGCTGGCCGGGACAGCAGCGCGGTTTGAGCGGACAGGCGTCGCAGTCGGCTTTCAACGCGTAGTAGCGATAGGTGTCGTCGGATGGCGGCTTCGCCTTCTTCGCCCGTCCCTCGCGGCGGAAGCGCTTCAGCTTCTTCCCCGCCGGGCACGTGTACGCATCTTCTTCTCTGTCGTAGGCGAAGTCCGATCGGCCGAGGCCATCGGCCTTCTTGCGGTCCGGCTGCCTGAGTAGCGCGACGTGCGGCTCGATGCCCTTCTCGCTCACCATCCAGCCCAGCATCTCGGCACTGCCGTAGGCCGTGTCGCCCATCAGCCGCTTCGGTTTGAGGCCAAAGCGCTCTTCGGTCCGATCGACCATGAGGCGAGAAGCTGCCACTTCCGCTGGCCGGACGGCGGGGCTCGCCTCGACATCGACGATCACGGAAGCTTCGACGTCTAGAAGGTAGTTCGTCGACCAGGCGAAGTGCGCCGGTCCGCCATGCGCGCAGGTCCACTGCGCGGCCGGATCGGTCAGCGAGACGCGAGCCTTCTCTTTCACCTTCGGGCCGCCATCCAGCGCGTCGAGGTACTCGTCGACAGGACGGCTCGCGATCCTCGGATCGCTCCAGTCGACCGGCTCGCCCTTCCACGCCGAGCGGTTCTTGCTGGCGTCCGCGTTGATCAGCGAGGCATCGGTCGCGAAGCCCTCGCCACCGACGAGCCCTTCCGCCATGCACCGCCGGACCGTTGCCTCGAACAGCGATCGGAAGAGCCCCGCCTCGCGGAACCTGCCGTGCCGCGCCTTCTAGAAGGTCGAGTGGTCGTCCACCCGGTCTTCGAGACCAAGGCGGCAGAACCAGCGATAGGCCAGGTTGAGGTGGACCTCCTCGCAAAGCCGCCGCTCCGACCGGATACCGAAGCAGTAGCCGACCAGCAGCATCCTCACCATCAGCTCGGGATCGACCGACGGCCTGCCGATGGCGCTGTAGTAGGGCCGAAGCTCAGCGCGCAGCTCGCTCAGATCCAAGAACCGGTCGATCCGGCGCAGCAGGTGGTCCTGCGGTACCGCGTCCTCGATCGAGAAGGCATAGAACAGCTTCTCCTCGCCGCCACCGAGCTTGCCCATCATGCCGAACTCTCCCTCCGTCAGCTGACGAAATGAATCACTGTTCGGCCGCGCTGGCACGCTCCTTTTTCAACGGCATCATCCAATTGCGGACATAACCCTCTAACGGGTGACTTGTGGATTCTGCTATCCACGCTTTCGGCTTCAGTGGCCTTTCCTGGAAATTAGCTGACCTGACTTCGGCGAGCATAAGCTCGCCCAGAGAGGTGTGCGGACGCACGTTGTTGTAATCGCGGCGTCATCGGGCGAGCATGGTTCGCGCATGGCGGAGGCTGGCAGAGCCGGACCCCGGTCGCACTTGCGACTAGGGCCTGGTCCGGTGGACGCGGCTGACTCTCCGTTTCTCGTCCGAGTCCCTCAGCGCTCTTGTCATTATCCTCTTGTCGGATAATCCGACATAGTATATATCTATGTCGGAAAGTGAGACTTTGCGATGATGATCTCCGATGAGGACCTGCGGGCCATGATCGAGGATGAGCTCGATGATATCGCAGATGACGCGCTGCTTCGCGGTGAGTCTGATCAGCCTGAATGGGAGCCGGAGATCGACTCCCAGGCGGTCCTCCGGGTTCTTCTCCGCTTAGAAGAGGAACTCGGGGTCGAGCTTTCTGAGGATATTGTGCCGGTAGGAGGCTATGACGATCGCACGGCATGTGTGCGAGCGATGGTCGATGAGAGCAAACGTGCGCTCGCATTGGCGCAGCGAGATGCCGGTGCGGAGGTAAGCAGCTGATGGTCGGTCGAAGATCGGGATCGGGGGACCAGCCAACCGACGGCGAGAAACGCAAGCTCATTGAAAGGCTGAAAGCGGCTCGAACCTACCTCGGGGTAAGCCAAGACAAGGTGGCGGCTTATCTTGGGGTTGGGAGGTCAGCGATATCAGAAATCGAGAGCGGGAAGCGAAACGTAACAGCTGTCGAGTTACAGCGCCTCGCAAAACTCTATCAGAAGTCGGTGTCGTGGTTCACTGACGATGTCGTTGAGGGCGTGCCGCCCGATGTCGAGTATCTTGCTCGAACGGCGAGTGATCTGTCGGAAAATGACCGAACCGAACTTCGACGCTTCGCGGAGTTCTTGAAAGCCAAGTCCGAGGCGGACCATGGCGAGCAATAGCGATCGGGATGCCATCCTTCGGGGAATGAAGGCTGCGGCGAAGTTCCACCGCGACCTCGCCACCCGAGAACGCAACGACGGCTCGGTGAGGATCGACGTCTACGGCGCCATCGCTCGCACGGGTGCCGTTTTGATGTTCCAGACCCTCGATCCTCTCTTGGGCGCCTTCATGAGGGAGGAGGGCACCGAAGGAATCATCGTGACCATCAGGCGACCGGTCGGTCAGCAACGGTTCACTGCATCCCATGAGCTAGGCCACCTCATGATGCGGCATGATCCGCATGCAGACGATGATCGAATTCTAAGGCGTGCTCCGGTGGAAGGACGGTATCAAGGTGTTCCAGTCCAAGAGCGTGAAGCTGACGCTTTCGCTTCGCATTTCCTCTTGCCGAAGTTTGCTCTCGCGCAGCTCATGCGCCAGCAGCAGTGGTCTACCCACGATTTCGAAGATCCGCAGACCCTCTATCAAGCGTCGCTACGTTTGGGCGCAAGCTATGATGCCACCGTTCGTGCGTTCGAGCGGGAGAAGACTATCAGCCTCGCGCGGCGACGAGACCTCCTTCGGACCAAACCTCGAGATCTAAAGGCAGATCTAGTGAACGGCCATCCGGTGAACGGCTGGGCCAATCGCGACGTTTGGCGCCTGACCGAGCATGACGAGGGTGTAGTGATCGAAGCGAGGCGGGAGGATCTCTTTCTTCTCAAACTCAGAGAACACCGAGGCTCCGGTTACCTCTGGACGTTCGATGAGCTTAAGCGGGCCGGCTTTGTTATCGTGAGGGACGAGGCAGAGCCTCTGACACCCGGTCGCATCGGCGGCATAAAGCGCCGCGTCGTGCTTGGCGAAGCATCAATGCTCCAGGAGGGCTCCTATCTTCTTGAGGAGCGTCGCGGATGGGGCGACGCGCGCCCAGCACAAACGCTTTCCTTGAGCTTCCGATCCTGTCCTGGCCGAGAGGCAGGGCTGTTCGAACAACAGCTTGAACGGCTGTTGTCCGCTAGGTGACTGATGCAAATCACGACCGATCTTCGACCTCTCTTGGGGCCCGTGCGCGATCAAGGCCTTCGACCGACCTGCTTGGCCTTCGCGCTTTCTGCTGCTCACGAGGTTTTCCATGAGCGTCAAGCGCCTCTCTCTACGGAATGGCTGTTCTATCATGCCGTCAAACTTGCTGGTGACACGCCAGATGCTGGGCTCGCGCCATCGTTCGCCGCAGCCGTCCTCTCCGAACCAGGGCAGCCCGATGAGAAGGAATGGCCTTACGAAAAACAGGCTGCGACCTACCCCTGGCGACCTCCAAAGAAGATCGGCCAGCTCTTCTGTGCTGGAGCAGAAATCGACAGTGTGCAAATTGATAGGGTGGTTGCACGACTTAACAAAGGGCAGCCCGTTGTCCTCTGCCTTCTCATCGATGAGACAATGTTCAGCTGGACCGATTGCGCGGGCACGGCGTTCATCACGCATCAACCTCCCCCGTTCGACCCCGGAAGCGGGCATGCTGTGGTCGCAGTCGGGTGGGGTACGAATGGTTCGGACCGACAAATCCTTATACGAAATAGCTGGGGCAGCGAGTGGGGTGATCACGGTCACGCCTGGCTTAGTGAGGCCTACACAGAAGAACGCGGGCAAGCTGCGATACCGCTGAAGGATCATCAATGACAGTTACGTATCACCCCATGTCGCCGAGCAACACCTGTGCTGAAGCTTGGGTAAAGGCCTGCCTCTATCTCCTCGACCGGGAACCGGTAAACACCCTCATTCTGCACATTACTGACCCCGTTCGGTTTTCGCCGGGCGACAATGCTGTGATCGCTGCGGTTGATCGCCTTCTTCGCGATCACAACGCTTACCCGATCTCGACAGTGGCCAACACGATCTTCCCTCAAAGCCTCTATCGGCCAGGGGAGCCTGCGAAGCTCTATGAGCGTTACCGCAAGATCTATCCGCGGATGAAACGTCGCGCGCCTGATTGGGGTCGCTATTTCGACCGGATGATCCGCTGGCCGCTCGATACGAAGAAGCTGAAGCCAAAAGACAAGGCGTCCTACCGAGAACCGAACCAGCTTCAGCAACTCATCGACAACCTTAACAAGTACGGACCGCCCGACAAAAAGCAAGTTTACAACCAGATGTACGAGCTGACGCTATTTCATCCCGAGATCGATGCTGGGCATGGTTCCGGCAGACAATGCCTGAGCTTTATCGAAATCAAACCGGAAGTTATGGCTGACGGCCGGCGGCTCCTCCATATGACGGCACTCTACCGCAACCATAGTTACGTCGCGCGAACCCTGGGCAACTTGATAGGGCTGACACGGCTTCTCCAGTTCATAGCTGGCGAGAGCGATTACGAAGTCGGGTCACTGACAGTTCACTCTACCCACGCTGAACTCGATGTCGGGAAAACGGACGCGAAAAAGGGCCGTCAGCGGTGGGGCATGCCCAAGATCCGCACGCTCCTCGAGAAGTGCGCTCAACATCTCAACAGTCCGGAGGTAACATCAACCGAAGCGCACTTTGCCGATACAGAGGCGGAAGACAGAGAAGGCTGAAGGACGATAGATATGCGCGTCGAGAAGTTCGAAAAGTTCGTAGACGAGACGGACCAGTTCCGTGACCATCCTCATGACAAACGTCTCGAGATCGCGATCCAAGGCCTGGTCAGCGAGATCGGATCGGTCGTGTCGGCGGTGAAGAAGGAAACCTTGCGGGAGGGCGGTGCCTTGGCGTCCAGTCTTGCCCGGGAGGAGGTGACCGAGGAACTCGGGGACGTTCTTTGGTACGCCTTCGCCATCGCGCGCATGGAAGAGGTAAGTAACCCAGAGACCGTGCTCGTCAGCGATATCCGTGGTTTGATGGAAGAGGTGGGTAGAGGCGACGCGAGAGCCCATAGCATCCATGAAGTCTTGACCCCAGAGCGGGCGAAGCAGTTTCTCGAGAGGGCGAGGCATTTTCCGAAGCAGGAGCATCCGACCTTCTCGGACTATCAGCAGCTCGCTTGGCTGACGGCGAGGACCGAAGGGGAAACGCTGCTGACGGTTTGCATGACAGTCCTGAGCCAGCTCGGGGCGCAGATGATGCGTCATCTTCTTCCCGAGGTCGAGTTGGAGCTGAACGTTCAGCTGAAAGATCGGTCGAAGCGCGTTATCCTTGCTGAGATCTGCTGGCACGTGGCGGCGGTTGCCTCCCTTTACCGCATCTCGCTCGACGATGTTGCCGAACAAAATGTCGTAAAAAATCGGTTCCGGCGTCCAGACCGCGAGCCGACGCCGCTTCACGACGAGGGCCTTCCTGAAGACGAGCAGCTCCCGAGGCAGTTCGCGATCGAAATTCGCTCCATCGACCATAAGACATCGAAGATGCTGTGGCATGGTGTCCAGCTCGGTGACGACCTACGCGACAACGCTCATCAACCGGATGGCTATCGTTTTCATGACGTCATGCACCTAGCGAATGCCGCCCATCTTGGCTGGTCCCCTGTCCTTCGCAAGATGATGGATCGCAAGCGACGATCCGCGCGCTCGCTGGACGATGTCGAAGATGGCGGCCGAGCGGCGATCGTCGAAGAAGCCATCGTGAAGGTCGTTCACTCGGAAGCCGCGAGGCGCGCGAAGATCCGTGAACCCGACGTGCCCGACGAGAAGCGCCAGCTCTTCCCGCCCGAGGAGGAGGTTCCTTTCGCGCTTCTCAAACAAGTGCAACGCCTCGCAGAGGGCCACGAGGTCTACAGCAACAAGGCTTGGGAGTGGGAGAACGCCATTAGGTCGGGCTATACTCTGTTCCAGCGGCTACGCGAAGAAGGCTCTGGACGCGTTCTCGTTGATCTTTCGAATCGCTCAGTGATTTTTCAGCCGCTGGACACAGGAGAGGCGGGATCATAACCCAGCCCCGTTGGCTCGTTTAGCTGCCACTTTGGCGGGTAGACAGGCGCCTGGATCGGGCCAGCCGACCGGTAGCGCTGCTTGATCCGTGTTCGGCCAGATACTCCGGAGACTTCGGGGAATGCGACCCGAGCGTATTTCGATATCTCGCAAAACACGTTCTGGCAATCAATCAGTTGTAGCGGCCGCCCCCACAGATCCTCGAAGGGTTGATCGAGGGTGCTAAAATAGGCCCTCTGGTGCTCCATCATGAAACGGATGATATCTTCAGGCGCAACATCACTGCTGTCGACAAAACACTTGGCGATTCCATCGAGCGCACCTGGGCCGGCGACAACGAATTCCCTCTCCGTGAAATCTGTCAGTATACTGTAGTTGAGATCGGTGACGAACTGATACGCGAGGAAGGGCCCGATCGACGGGGCGGAAAGAAGAAGATGGTAGGCATCGCTCATGCTTCGCGCGTCAGCGATCCGTTGAGGGAAGGCCTGGGCCAGCATCCATCGCAAAAGCGCAAGGTGACCTGCGTGCTTGGTCGCTCGATCGAAGCGCTTGCCGCAGGAGGGCATAATGTAGGCGGCTGAATAGTTCCGAACGCCATCGGCACGACGTTGTTCGAGAAGGCGCTCAGCTTTCGAATAATCAAAGCTCGCTGCTTCGATGGGGCCTAGTGTCGCTTCGAGAGCTTGCCAGGTCTCGATCTTATTGAAAAGCTTGAAGAGCATGATCCGGAAGAACCGGTCTTCGACCCGGTCTGGGGCACCATCGGCGTAGATGACGTTCTTGATGAGGAACTGGCTTACCCGGTCGGAAGCGCGGTAGCTATTTGTGAAACGGTAGGTCGCCAGAATGGGGTCGTTGGTAACGCGAGGCTGGTTCGAACGCCGGAGGCGCCGGAAAAACATCCGTTGGCGTTCGGCTGCGAAGAACCAATAGGCGTCGAAGACGGGAGTCGTCTTCAGTTGCTTCCCGGCGATGGTGATGATCTTCGAAGTGTCGTCGCGCCTGCCGTGGGAAGGCCGATCAAAGAGCTCCATAGTCGGGTCGTCGACGAGTGCCAGCATGCGCGGATTTCCTCTGCCAGGCTGGTCCGTCTCTATGAGTGGGGTCGGGATCAGCTGAGTTTCTTCCTTCGAGGAAGTAGCAGTAGCCGATTCTCCGGCCACGCGCGCGGGCGACAATCGTCATGCGCTCGAGCGATGCCGTTTCCGCGACGCAACGCGAGCGACCGGCTCCTTATTTTCGTGATCTTCCAAGTGTAGAAAATGCAAGAGATTGCTTTACGAAGGTGGCGGACGTGCCAGGTCGTTCTACCAAAGAGGATTCATTCTTGGGCTGATCCGCGATTCAGAATGGCCTTTGTAGAGGCAGTCGTGGCTCGCGGATTGATGTCAGAAGCGAAGTGGCCGTTCTTCGAGCCCCTTGCCGTCGCCGTCGCGAAAGGCGAAAGATCTGGGCGTTCGCCGAGAGATCACCGTATGAGGCTCGACGGCGTATTAACGGCAAGGTTGAAGAGCGCGGAGATCGCGGACCTTACCCGCCATCGTAGGCGAACCCAGATCCCCCAAACCTCCTTGGCCTCCAGCGCCGACTTCTGACCTACCAACTTGCCCTTAATCCATAGCGTGCGCTGACCGGCTACGTTGGGTTCTGCCTGCTACATCATTCTCTCCCGCACCACGCGGTGCAAGGTCGAGACCGGCAGGGCTTAAGCAGACGTTTGG
>JACLAD010001442.1_pt1 | contig 21402 bp, 20 predicted proteins | sample 8027901 | NCBI WGS metagenome assembly JACLAD01 (sample SAMN15725071, study PRJNA655200) | protist metagenome | isolation source: fluorescence activated cell sorting (FACS) single amplified genomes of... | place: Spain: Blaines Bay Microbial Observatory, Mediterranean Sea | collected 2016-07-05 | reverse complement strand
CAGCCATAAAACAAAAAAGCTGCCTCAAATTAATGAGACAGCTTCTTTTCTTTAATGGTTTTTTCCGGCAACTAGAACTTCATGATTTTCAGTGCTTCAGTTTCTTGATCAGCAGTGTAGATCTTTACAAGATAAATTCCTGTTCTAAAATTTCTAAGGTTAAGCGGAACATAGGTAGTACCATTGGTAATCTGCACATTTTCATTTAACAGGAGGGTTCCCCTTAGGTTAAAGACCCTAAGTACTCCTTTGGCATTTGTGGAGGCTGTTATTTTAACTGTTGTATTTGATCGAGTTGGATTAGGATATGCTGAAACTTCTTCAATTAAAATGTCAGCACCCCCCTCACAAGGACCAATTTTTCCACCTTTTCTCAGGAAGGAAGGAACGGCCGGAGCAGGCAAACAAAAAGATTTGCCTTTGTAACACACCTCGATCTTGTTCCCTCTGTTGCCACAGCTAACGTCTTCTGCGGTAACGGTTACAATTCCTTCTGCAGTACAGCCGTTTTCATCTGTAACTTCCAGGGTGTAAGTGGTGGTTGTTTCTGGACAAACATCAATAGTGGAAGATGTTTCGCCAGTGTTCCATTTATAGGTATAGCTTCCGCTTCCACCGGATATGGATTCTGCGCTCACTGAAACGCATTCAGTAGTATAACCAATATAAACTGTTTGAGCTTCAATCATCGTTATTTCTATTGGCTCGGTTTGCTCAATGGACACTTCTGCAGTAACTGAAGCGCCAAGTGCATCAGTAATTTCCACAGAATAAGTTCCGGCAGAAAGATCCGTGGCTGTTTGTGTTTCCTGCCCGTTATTCCAAAGGTAGGAGTAGGGAGGTATTCCACCTTGCGCATAAACGGTAGCTGTAGCTCTATCGGAATCACTGCAAAGAACATCTGTTTTTTCTATGGAAGAAACCTTTAAATGCCCGGGAACTAATTTTACGGATACCGGAAAATGATCTGAGGTGGTATAGACAAAATCACTATTGTAAAATTCGTAATGCACCCTTGCGGAACCTTCAATGTAAAATGGTTCCAGTTCATTGGTGAGCATGATATGATCAATCATATCATCGTAGTTGCCCACTGCATAAGAACGGTAGCCCTGTTTACTCAAGGTATCTGTAGGGATACTATAATTTTCACTGTCCTGAACGTAATTTTCAAAAGTAGAAACCGTGGTAGATACATCTGCCACGGTGACATCTACGTCGTCATTATAATCACCAAGGATCATTACCCGGTCATTGGGATAATAAGTATCAAGAGAATCTTTTAAAACCTCGACATCATATTTTCTCATGTCATACCTTCCCTGGGCACCACTACTTCCATTAGCCCTTGCATGTAGGGCAACAAATTTCATTTCACTGGTTTGTCCGTTCAAGGTAACATTGGCTTCCATTAAAAACGGCAATCTTCCGCTTGCATAAAAACGTTCGGGAGATTCGGGATAATCTTGTAGTAGGGAACCATCACCTTCGTAGAATGGATGAACAGAAGTGAACATAGGCCTTGAACCAGTGACATCTACTGTTTCCGTTTTGTAGATAAAGCCAAGCTTTTGTCCTCCAGGGCTGTCAGGGTAAGAAGTAGCTTCAGATAAAATAAAATCGTAGCCTTCCATTTCTGAAACCATTTCAGCAAAAAGAATTTCATCTGAAATTTCCATTACCGCAATTACATCTGCATCTAATTCGAGAAGCACAGCTTTGACGGCTTCCTTCTGAACGGCATCTGAATCTGGATTGCCGGCGGCAGGTGAATTCGATTCATCCCCAAACCATTCGATATTCCAGGTAACCGCATCAAAAGTGAAATCTTTGGAAATATCAGATCCCGGATACTCCATTTCGAATTCTTCAGCACAAGGCAGATCTGCCTCATTCCTTGGTAGTAATTGGTTGATGTCGTTGTACCTTCCAACTACACCAATAACTTCCTCACATGTTTCGGGTTGGGTTTTTCCAACCAACGATTCTACATCGGAATCTATTCGAAGCTCTGCCGAACCACTTTCATCTGAAACAACATAGTTGGAATTTCCAAAGAACAATTGTCCCGGATCTGGAAAACTCATGTTGCTTATTTTTACCAGCTGGCCACGATAAGCTTCCAGTTCAGAAAGACTAATGCTTACCGGCTCAACAGGCGCGTTGGCAACACCAAGATACTCCACGTCTTCTACATCAGAAATCTGTACGAGTTCGTTATATACCGCACGGGTACCCGTAACCCGAATGCTGTCGCCTATGCTGAATTTTCCTTGTTCTGTGACCATCTCCCCATAAATAGCTATTCCGCCAGTTTCATCCTGGATAAAAGCTGTATTTCCATGATGATCAGAAACAGTAAGTGTTCCTTCTATGATTAGCCTTGTGCCTATTTCTGCAGCTCTTGCATGGGCAATAGTACCCGGTTCTGTGGGCTCTGGTTCGGGCTCCGGGTCTATTGCTGAATCACCAAAGGATTGGTTGGTGTTCACCTCTCCATAGGTATTTTCAATTGACTCCTGCCAAGTAAAATCTTCATAATTAAAACCTACACCTTCCAGCTGAAGGGAATATCCTGCGGGAGTAGAACTGCTTTCAGTTTCGCCAATATCAGTACTTTCCATTCCTGCTGCAGGACCATCTACAGGAACAAACGTTCCTCCGTAGCTTAAAAACTGTAATACCTCTCCTTCAGGATCTATTAAAGCGACTCCGTCAGGATCACCATTCTGGATTCCGGAAATTGGGAAAAAGAGAGTTCCATAACCTTTTTGCTGATTGGAAATTGTACCGGTAAGGTTTTCTGTTTTATATTCTTTAAGCTGAGAGGCAGACCCATTATATAACACAATGCTGTAACCAGAAAGATCCAGCCCCGCAGTTCCTGCCACTTCCACACCTTCGCCACTGTCTGTGCTGTAGTTGTCATAATGCAGTTCGTTAACAAACAAAACTGGCTCGGGAGAAATGAAGGTTTGATTTGTATTTACATTTCCAAAAGTATTTGCAGTTTCAGGAGCCCAGGTGAAATCTTCATAATAAGAACCTTCTCCTGTAAGCTGCAAAGAATATCCTGCCGGAGTAGAGCTGCTTTCTGAAACGCCAATATCTGTACTTTCTACTCCTTGTGCAGGACCGTCTACGGGAATGAAACTTCCACCGTAGCTTAAGAATTGAAGTACTTCGCCTTTCGGATTAACAAGGGCTATTCCATCGGGATCTCCATTCTGAATTCCTGACACAGGAAAAGAAACTGTTCCGTAATTGTTCTGGAGATCAGGAATAGATCCCGATAAATTTTCTGTTTTATAAACCTTCAATTGGGAAGCAGATCCATTATAGAACAGCAGGCTATAACCTGTAAGGTCTGTACCGGCAGTTCCTGCCACTTCCACACCTTCCTCAGTGTCTGAACTGTAGTTGTCATAATGGATCTCATTGATAAAGACAATACTGTTTTCAGGAGTTGGTTCCGGTTCTGGTTCTGGCTGAGGACCAGGATCAGTGATTTCTCCTCCAAAATTCTGGTTGATATTGATTGCTCCAAAAGTATTTGCTGAAGCTTCCTGCCAGTAGAAGGCAGAATAGGTAGTTCCTTCACCTTCCAGTTGTAGAGAATAGCCTTCTGGTGTAGATCCTGTTTCTTCAACACCAATATCTGTACTTGTTTGTCCGGTGGCAGGACCGTCTAGGGCAGTTATTGCGCCTTCATAACTCAGAAATTGAATTACCTGGTTCTCTGCATCCACCAATGCAAGTCCATCTGGTGAACCATTTTGGATACCTGCCTCAGAAAAAGAAATGGTTCCATAGCCGCCCTGAAAATCTGGGATCTTGCCGGTCAAGGAAATAGTTCCGTAAGAGGAACTGTTGTTTCCGTTGTAAAGCACAATCGACCATCCTGTCAAGTCTGTTCCTGCAGGACCGGCAACTTCTATTGCTTCGCCTGTATCACCACCTTCGTTGTCGTAATGGATTTCATTGATAAATACCGACTGTGCGGTCAGAGGATGGAGGGAAAATAAAAGACATATGGTAATGCCGTATAGAAGTAATTTTTGTTTCATAGTCAGTTGTTTCTAATATGCAAGAAACGAAAAACCGCAATTGAAATATTTGCTTTTCTATTAAGAATGTGTTAACATTCAGGTGTTTAATCCCGCTCAAAACATATTATTTTTTCTTTCCCAAGAGGAATAGGTGATGGTTCAATAAAATCAGGTGTATTTAGCTCTTCATTATCTTCGAATTCATTCAACAACTTTGCTATTTTTTCGCCAATAGCGTCCTATTCATGAAGATCATCAAAGGGTAATGACAGCAAGGGCGAAAATATTTACAGAGGTTGAAGTCAACAATAGTGAACTTTTCGAAAACCTGGTTCGCGAATTGAATTTTATTAAGTCCTAACGGAAACAGGAGATAAAATTATTTGAATAGTTGGTATGAAAATTTTATATGCAATTCAGGGAACAGGAAACGGACACCTAAGCAGGGGGAGAGATATTGTACCAGTGCTAAGAAATTTTGCTGAGGTTGACATCCTTATAAGCGGAACTCAGGCAGGCATAGCCTTGCCATATCCTGTGAAGTTTCAAATGAAAGGTTTGGGCTTTATTTTTGGGAAGAGGGGTGGTGTGGATCTGTGGGAAACTTTTGTAATGAATAATATTATAGGGATCATAAGGGAGGTTAAGAAAATTCCGGTGGAAAACTATGATCTTGTAATCAACGATTTTGAACCTGGTCTCCGCGTGGGCTTGCTATTTCAAAAGGAAACCTTGCATTGCACTGAGCCATCAATGTGCTGTTTTATTAAGAAATGCTCCTTTACCGAAGCACAAGGATAAGATAGGACAATTTATATTAAAATATTACGCTCCTGCCACGACAAGGTATGGCTTCCATTTCTCTAAATTCAACACCAAACCTTTACTCCGGTCATTAGGAAGCAAGTGCGGGACCTTGTTCTCACAAACAAAGCCCATTACACAGTGTACCTCCCATCTTACAGTGATGAAACAATGATTAAAAGCCTTTTCCCGATTCGATAATGTAAAATGGAAAGTTTTCTCTAAGCATAGCAATAAGATATATCAAGCAGGAAATAGTTCCATCAGGCCTATAGATAATGAGACATTTTTTTCTTTTTTCGGGTAATCTTCTTTACTGAAAATCAAAAAAATACTAGCGAAAGACGACTTTTCAGCTTTGGTTACATGCACATTTAGTTCCGTTAAAGTGAACGAGGGTGTTGCTGTTCCTTAGGAAGAGGTGGCGCGAATTTCTTTATCAGTAACCGTTTTTCACTTAAAACAGCTATGGTGTGGATTGCTTTACAGGAAGTAATCAGGCCGTCAAAGGGTTTGGTAAAAAGACCGGGAAGGATTTAAAAGCGCCGAGGAATGTTAGAATTAAAAGTCTTGTGATCCCCGAAAAACTTTGGGAGCAGGAAAATAAGAAGTACCGTTAGATCTTTTTAAATTCTGATGTTAGAATGTATTCCGGAAATATGAGACTATAAGAAAGCAGTAAGGGGAAAAAGTTTAATCGATCTTTTCGAAGTCTATTCTGTCTCCGGCTTCTATATTCCATTCCTGTACGAGTCCGGCGTTTACTTCCAGAATAAATTGTGCCGGCCCTTCTGAAGGCAGCGGAGTTTCATCTAGTGGTTTTGCATTTTCCTGAAAGCTAACAGCAGTGCTGTCACTGCCAAAATAAATAATATCCAGAGGGATATGGGTATTCTTCATGTAAAAGGCGCGAGCGGCTTCCTGATCATATATGAACAGCATTCCCTGATTTGTTGCCATACTTTCCCGGTACATGAGGCCTGTTTCCCTTTCGTAAGTTGTTTCTGCAAATTCTATATCCAGTTTCTGAATAGTATCACCGGAAGGCTTGAGGAGAAATAATTCTCCTTCCTTGGTAAAGGTAACCGGTTCTGTTTCGATTACTTCCTGTTCGGGATCGTCATTACAAGCGGTTAGAATGGTTCCGCAAAGAAATAGGCTAAGGAAGAAATTCTTCTTTTTCATTATACACGATGTTTGGTAGATGGTCTAAACATAAAGTAGAAACCGGCAAGAATAAACGGAATACTCAGCCACTGGCCTGTGTTTAAAACCCAGGTTGCCCTTTCACCCACCTGTGGTTCTTTGACGAATTCCACAACAAACCGAACAGACCATAATAGTACAAGAAATAGCCCGAAAATATATCCCAGTTTTACGCGTTTTTCTGTCTTCCAGTAGGTCAACCATAAAATGATAAATACAATAATATAACCGAAAGCTTCGTACAGCTGTGCCGGGTGTCGGGCAAAATCTTCTCCCAGTTTCTGGAAAACAACCCCAAAATCACTGTTCGTAGGTTTTCCGATGATTTCTGAATTCATGAAGTTACCTATCCTCACGAAAATTCCGCCGCAGGCCACCGGGATCACGATCCTGTCCAGTACCCATAAAACAGGCTTATGTAACACATTTCTGCAGTATAAATACATGGCCGTAATAATTCCTATGGCAGCCCCATGACTTGCCAGTCCTCTAAACCCGGTAAATTCAAATTCCGGTTCAAATCGTACGGGAAGGAAAATTTCGAGCAAATGATTTTGAAAATAATCCCAGTCGTAGAAGATCACATGTCCCAGCCTTGCACCAATCAGAGTTGCCAAAACGGTATAAATAAAAAGGGAGTCCAGCTTTTCCAGCGAAACTCCTTCGCGTTCATATATATGCTTCATCAGGTACCAGCCAATGGTAAAAGCAACGACAAACATTAAACTGTAGTAGTGAATGGTGAAAAATCCTAAATCTATTCCTTCGGAAGGATTCCAGTAGATCTTATTAAAGAGCATGCGGTAATATTATGGTTTGAGGTAAAGATACATATTTGTTGGTTTTCAGGAATTATTTTCCTCCTGAAGTTTCTCCGGAACAGGATCATAACCCGAACCTCCCCAGGGATGGCATCTGGCAATACGTTTCAAGCCTAACCAGCTGCCTTTAAAAGCTCCGTAGGTTTGGATGGCCTCCATGGTGTAACTGGAGCATGTGGGGGTGTATCTGCAGGTGGCAGGCGTTAGAGGGGAAATAAAATGCTGATAAAATTTCACCAACCAGATCAACGGGTATGATAGCCATTTTTTCAGCATAAGAGTATCGTATAAGTTTTAATTCACAGAAAAAGTAGTGCCTTCTTTGCCATCTTTTAACTGAATCCCCATTTTTTGCAGCTCATCCCGGATCTGGTCGCTGGTGGCAAAATCTTTGTTGGCTCGAGCTTCGGCCCTTAATTTGATCAATAGTTCCACGGTGCCCGAAAGTTTTTCAGAGGAATCATTGGCAGCAACATGGATGTCTACCAAACCTAAGACTTCAAAAATAAAATCACTCATGGTGGTTTTCAGCTGCTCAAGATCTTCAGAAGTAATAGAAACCTTGCCTTCTTTAATACTATTGATCTGCTTTACTGCTTCAAAAAGATTTGCAATAAGAATTGGGCTGTTAAAATCATCATTCATGGCATCATAGCACTTCTGCTTCCATTCAGCTACATTAAAAGAGCTGGATTTTGAAGCGGGAAGTTCATCCAGAAGATGATAGGCATCCATTAACCGGTGAAATCCTTTTTCACTTGCAACAAGGGCCTCGTTGGAAAAATCAAGAATACTTCTGTAGTGTGCCTGTAGCATAAAGAAACGGGCTACAGTAGGAGGGAAGCCTTTTTCAAGGTTTTCATTCTCCCCGGAAAAGATCTGGGTTGGCAGAATATTATTTCCGGTACTTTTTGCCATTTTCTTTCCGTTAAGGGTAAGCATATTGGCATGCATCCAGTAATTTACCGGAGTTTTTCCGGTTGCGGCCTCTCCCTGGGCAATTTCACATTCGTGATGCGGAAATTTAAGATCCATTCCGCCACCGTGAATATCAAATTCTTCCCCGAGATATTTAGAGCTCATTACAGTACATTCAAGGTGCCAGCCGGGAAAGCCGTCACTCCATGGAGAAGGCCAGCGCATAATATGCTGCGGTTCTGCCTTTTTCCAGAGCGCAAAATCCTGCGGATTCCTCTTGTCGCTTTGTGCTGTAAGTTCCCGGGTGTTTGGGATCATGTCTTCCAGCTTTCTGCCGCTTAGTTTTCCGTATTCGTGGGTTTCGTTGAATTTAAGCACATCAAAATAAACAGATCCGTTTACTTCATAAGCATAGCCTTTTTCAGAGATCTCTTTGATAATTTCTATTTGCTCTACAATATGTCCTGTTGCTGTTGGCTCGATACTTGGCGGCAGGTTGTTGAATTTCTGCAGAATGTTGTGAAAGTCAACTGTATATTTCTGAACCACTTCCATCGGCTCAATCTGCTCAAGCCTGGCTTTTTTCGCTATTCGGTCTTCGCCCGAATCGGCATCGTTTTCCAGATGCCCTGCATCGGTAATATTTCTTACATAGCGCACTTTGTAGCCCAGATGCTTAAGATACCTAAAGACAAGATCAAAGGAGATAAAGGTGCGGCAATTCCCCAGGTGCACATTGCTGTAAACGGTGGGTCCGCAAACATACATTCCTATGTTGCCTTCATTTATTGGTTTGAAGATTTCCTTTTCCTTTGAAATAGAATTATAGATCTTTAATTCCTGCTGCTTGTAAAGTGCCATAAATAGAAGTGTTACTCCAAATTTTTACTGATGTTGACTAAAATTCGGTGTCCAGATTAATGTAATCCAGGAAGTCTCTTCTTGCTTCGGGATCTTTAAACTTTCCGCCGTACTCACTTGTTACTGTGCTGCTTTCAATATCACGTATTCCGCGGCTGTTTACACATAAATGTTTTGCATCGATCACACAGGCAACATCTTCGGTTCCCAGCACTTCCTGCAATTCTTTTACGATCTGCATGGTAAGTCTTTCCTGTACCTGGGGTCTCTTGGCATAATAATCAACGATCCTGTTCATTTTTGAAAGACCTACCACTGTTCCGTTGGAAATATAACCGACGTGAGCTCTTCCAACGATAGGCAGGAGGTGGTGTTCACAGGTAGAATAAAGGGTAATATTCTTTTCTACCAGCATTTCGCCGTACTTATATTTATTCTGAAACGTGGAGGCTTTTGGTTTTCCATCGGGATGTAATCCGCTGAAAATCTCATTCACAAACATTTTTGCCACCCTTTTAGGAGTTCCCTTAAGGCTGTCATCGGTAAGATCTAAACCTAAAGTATCCAGGATTTCTTTTACATTCTTCTGGATTATTTCAATTTTTTCAGCATCACTTTTTTCGAATGCATCCTCCCGCATAGGAGTATTGGTATTGGGACTTACGAAAGCATCACCCATCTCATCCAGGGTTTCGTCTATATTATCTTTTTTCATATTTCTTTTTAAAAAAGTCGAAAACTTCGGTTTAGGCTTGCAAAGATACATATTAAAACCCTTTTTTGGCAATTAGGGTGTATTGCAATTGTCTATACTTTTATAAAATAAAAAAAGCAGCCAAAAAGCTGCTTTTTAAGTCTTTTTTCATCTTTTATATCCCGATACTCAGCGTAAGGGTGTAATTAGAATTATTTCTGTTGATCATGGCAGTGTCTGTAAGTCCTACCTGGTATAGCTGTGGATTCCTTTCCTGTTCGAAGGCATCATAAGCAAAATCTAGTCTTGCGCTTCCAAAGTTATAGCCCACCCCAAGGGAGTATCCCTGAAGATCTCCAAGGGTAGTTTCGTTCTGGTAAGGGCTTTCTTCAAATCTATAACCACCTCTTAAACTAAAAGCCTCTATCCTGTATTCCCCGCCAAGCCGGTAGGTAGATGCTGCCTTTAAGTTCTGTTCCATAAGGTTGTTCTGGACATTAAATCCCGGATCTCCCGTGGGTTTGAATTTGTTGTTCGAGTAATCCTTGTATGAGTAATCAAAACTTAACAATCCCTGACTTCCAAAAAGCACTGCCAGGCTTCCGGTGTATTGCCCGGGGGTTTGTAGTGTATAATCGGGATAAATATTTATTATTTCCGGGTTTACCACAGCTTCATTCGTCTCAAGATACTGAGTAGTTTCTTCTGAGATGGAATACCAGGTGGGCGATTCGTAAGAAGCACCTACTCTTACCTTGTTACCAAGGCGGGCGATTCCTCCAAGCTGAAATGAAAATCCGCTTCCCACTGTTCTTAGGTTATCTTCAAAATAAATGGAGTTTATAGCACCTCCGTTTTCGTTCAGCTCATCCATGATGGTCACTCTCTCGTAATCCAGAAAATGACTGTTCAGGTTAAGACCCAGATAAAGGTTATCCTGAAATTGCGTAGCGAAGTTGAAAGAGAATTTCCCGTTCATTCCGGTAGCAGCGTAGGCATATTCCTGATCAAAAGTACCCGGGGCTACGGCAGAATTATAAGTTGTATTCTCCATATCATCAGGATTATCAGCATTAATGATATATCCCTGATATCCTAAAAGAGCTTGCTGCGCTCCAAATCCTTCATTTGCGCCAAGCCAGGAATATAAACTGGAAACTGTTTCGTCATCCATGGGCATTAGTAGATCTAACGGTACGCCATTCGCATAATTGAGAAAATAATTACCTATAGAGGTAGGAGCATTTGTCCCCGCCACTAAATAATCATCTTCAAAATCGGAGGTTTTTGCATAATTAAAGCCAATCGTGAACTTTTTCCAGTCGTTGTTTTCATTGAAGCTGTTGAACACAAATACGGCTCCCGCCTGACCTAGATCCAGATTACTATTTGAATTTGAAGTAAACCCGTTAAAGTAGTTCACCTCATTTTCGGTATTTGCCACATTTAAAGAAATGCTTCCGAAGCTACTTAAAAAAACGGCAGATCCGGCAGGGTTTACATTCAGCGATGAAAGATCACCGCCTAAGGCGCCAAATGCACCACTCATTGCTCTGTACCTTGCTGTTCCGTGTAAATCTGAAGTAGAATAGCGAACAGCATCGGATATATTTTGAGCCTCCACAGCCATGCTGGTCATGGCTATGAAGGCAAAAATTAATCTTTTCATTTAAAATAAGTTTTAGATATTAATTCCCTCTTCCTCTGCTGGATCTTGAAGAACCACTTGTTCCGGAAGAACGGCTAGAACTTGAAGACGATCTTACGGCAGGTGTACTTCTGGAAGTAGAACTGCTTCTTCTCACCTGACTGGAAGAATCATAAGATGATGATCTTGTACTTCTTGTGCTTCTTACCTGTGAGCTTCTGTCTGAAGATCTGGTATTTCTGTAAGTAGAATTCGAATTACTTCTGGCTCTGCTTTGAGGAGATTCCACCCTTGAAGATCTTGTGCTGTAGGTTCTGTTGTCGTCCGAAGACCTGTTGCTTCTTAACACTGCAGAACTTCTGTCAGCACGTACTCCGCTTGAATTCGCATAATTCTGAATTCGGGAAGAACGAGCCTGGGAGTTACTTCTTAAATTACTGTTATTGGTATAAGTATCTCTGCGGCTGTTGCTGTACGAAACATTTCTGCGGCTGTAGTAAGGATCTCCGTAATAGCCTCCATGCATGTAGTACGGGTTGTTGTAAGCCCATCCTGCATTCCATCCCCAGCGGTTCATTCCCCAGTTGTTCCAGCCATAGCCCATATTCCATCTCCATGGATTATGGTATCCATAGCCATATCCCCAGTTGTTCCAGCCATAACCGTAAGAATTCATCCAGAAAGGATCATAGAATCCTCCGGCATAATTAGGTCCCATAAAACCTCCGTGGAAGTAAGGGCTGTTGTTGTAAAAATTAACGGAAATCTCATCCGGTTGGTCTCCCCATGGGGCATTACCTCCCTGGTATGCGATTCTATCCTGCATGAATGATTCATCTTCATACATTCCGGTAGAACTGTAATCATCTATATTAGTGAAAATAGCTCCTCCATCGGGTATATTACCCAATTGCTCTGCCTGTTGAGCAAACAATTGCTTGTAGTACAAAGCTTCTTCGTAAGATTCATCATAGTCATTGGTTGTCACAGCCTCCCGGTTTTCGGCGGAATATATTCCATCGTGCTCATAACCGGTGTACTGGTACGAACCACAGGAAGCCAATAGTAAAAGAGCAGGGGCCAAAAACAGCGCCCTGATTTTCGAATTGAATAGGTCAAAATGTAGCATGGCTTCGAATTTAATGTTGAACAATGTATAAAAATAGTTAGTTTTGCGCTAACTTTATTTCAATAATTATGGTGCAAGATTTGTGCCAAAAGACTGGTAAATGGCAAAGAACTTAACGACCCGCAAAGAGGATTACTCCAAGTGGTACAATGAATTAGTGGTGAAAGCAGACCTGGCCGAAAACTCCGCAGTGCGGGGTTGTATGGTGATCAAACCTTACGGTTATGCGATCTGGGAAAAAATGCAGGCCCAACTGGATAAAATGTTTAAAGAAACAGGGCATCAAAATGCTTATTTTCCTCTTTTTGTTCCGAAAAGCCTCTTTGAAGCTGAAGAAAAGAATGCAGAAGGTTTTGCTAAAGAATGTGCTGTAGTGACCCACTACAGGCTTAAGACAGATCCTGAAAACAGCAGTAAATTAATAGTAGATCCCGAAGCTAAACTGGAAGAGGAGCTTATTGTACGACCAACTTCCGAAGCAATTATCTGGAACACTTACAAAGGCTGGGTGCAATCTTACCGGGATCTGCCAATTTTGATAAATCAATGGGCGAACGTGGTGCGATGGGAGATGAGAACCCGCTTGTTTCTGCGTACTGCTGAGTTTTTATGGCAGGAAGGGCATACGGCTCATGAAACCAAGGCTGAAGCCCTGGCAGAAACAGAATTGATGAATAACATCTATGCAGAATTTGCAGAAGGTTTTATGGCTATGCCGGTGATAAAGGGGAGAAAAACAGAAAGCGAACGTTTTGCAGGCGCCGAAGAAACTTATTGTATAGAGGCAATGATGCAGGATGGAAAAGCCTTACAAGCCGGTACTTCTCATTTCCTGGGGCAGAATTTCGCAAAGGCCTTTGATGTAAAGTTTGCTTCAAAAGAAGGGAATCTTGAACATGTCTGGGCTACCTCCTGGGGAGTTTCTACCAGATTGATGGGAGCACTTATCATGACTCATAGTGATGATAATGGACTTGTACTGCCTCCAAACCTGGCGCCAATCCAGGTAGTGATCGTGCCTATTTACAAAGGGGAGGAACAGTTAAATCAAATATCTGAAGTGGCAGAAGATCTTGCTAAAGATTTAAGGGCACAGGGTATTTCTGTGAAATATGACAACCGTGATACTCACAAACCCGGGTGGAAGTTTGCACAGTACGAACTACAGGGAGTGCCGGTAAGGATCGCAATAGGGCCTAAAGACCTTGAAAAGGGTTCTGTGGAGCTGGCGAGACGGGATACCTTGAGTAAAGAATTTATTGCCCAGAGTGAAGTGGTTGAGAAAGTAAAAGGTTTAATGACCGAAATCCAGGAGAATTTGCATCAAAGAGCACTGGATTTTAGAAATGATCATATAACCGAAGTAGATACTTTTGATGAGTTCAAAAAAGTTCTGAAAGAAAAAGGTGGTTTTATTTCTGCACATTGGGATGGAACCTCAGCGACCGAGAACAAGATTAAGGAGCTTACTAAGGCTACTATCAGGTGTATACCATTTGATCATGGAAAGGAAGAAGGCGCCTGTATTTACACGGGAAAACCTTCTACAGGAAGAGTGCTTTTTGCAAAGGCGTATTAATTTTTCAAAAAAATTATCTCAACATTTGCGGCATTGAAAAATAGTTGTATTTTTGCATCCGCAATTAAGAAATAATTGGTCCGTTCGTCTAGGGGTTAGGACGCCAGGTTTTCATCCTGGTAACAGGGGTTCGATTCCCCTACGGACTACTAAGATTTACAAGTCGGTAAATCAAATTGAAATAATGTTTTTGGTCCGTTCGTCTAGGGGTTAGGACGCCAGGTTTTCATCCTGGTAACAGGGGTTCGATTCCCCTACGGACTACTATAAGAGAATTAATTAAATATAAGTGTAATGGCAAATCATAAGTCAGCGTTAAAGAGAATCCGTAGCAATGAGACCAAACGTCTTAGAAATCGCTACCAGCACAAGACTACAAGGAACGCGATTAAGAAGTTACGTGAAGCAGAGAAGCAGGATGCAGAGACTTTGTTCCCTACAGTTGTTGGGATGATTGATAAATTGGCGAAACGCAACATTATTCACGATAATAAAGCTTCCAACCTTAAATCTAAGTTAGCGAAGCACGTAGCAGCGCTTTAATTTAGAAATAGTGTTCAATTTATAAAAGAATGTCTTCTGTGATTCTCAGGAGACATTTTTTGTTTTGGATATAATTGATCTTCTACACCAGATGTTAATGTCCTTATAAAAAGCTCATCTTTTTCAGCTTTAATCCGTAAATTCATATTCAATGGATTTAAAACTGGGGAAAATGGAAAAAATAAACGCTTTTTTTATGATCGGGACAATTGGAATGGTTACTACTTCCAGCCTCGATATCTTTATGTCGGCACTGCTTTCCAGTGAGCTTGTCCACACCATTTCAGCCTTCCTTTATCCTGTTTTTATAGTTTTTCTCCTCATCGGGACCGGAATTATGATTAAGAGAAAGCAGGAGCAAAACAATTAAATTTCCGGGTTATTAGAACTGTCGGGTTTTATCTAAACTAGTTCACCTTACCTTTCTGGCATCCTTCCGGTGGAGGAGGAGTAGCTTTTTCAAAATTTAAACTTTAGAAAGTTTAGAAACAATGAAACGAATTTCCAGATTCTCCATTTTTCCTGTAATTTTTCTTCCCAACTTCATCATAGAATTTTTCAGAAATTTCTTGCACTTAATTTTGTGTAGTATTTTAGTGGTACTCATTGATATCATTAATCTATGCACATCAGAAATCTACAAGGGATTCAAATTGAAACCATAGTATCCTGCTTGCTGGAGTCTTTTTCGGATTATTTTGTGAAAATGCCTTCAGAGGTGACTTATTGGGAAACCAGGTTTAAAGGAGCAGGAGTTGACTGGGAATCTTCCTTCGGAATGTTTGACAATGACAAACTTGTGGCGTTTATCATCCACGGAATAGATGTTCATCAGGAAAAACTTTCAGCCTTTAATACCGGAACAGGAGTCCTGCCTGAATACAGATCCCAAAAAGCCGTTGACCAATTGTACGATTTCGCCAGGTCACATTTTAAGCAATCCCGAGTTGAAAGATGTATGCTCGAGGTTATTCAGGAAAATTTCAGGGCCATCAGGGTGTATGAGCGTATAGGCTTCAGTATTACACGAAGTCTCAAATGTTTTCAGGGAAGAATAAAAATCGAAAAGCAAAAATTCCGGTTGGAGAAGATTCCGTTTGAAGAAGTGCCAGTGCAACATAGCTTAGACAAGGCATTGTATTCCTGGGAAAATTCCCCGGCAACCATAAAACGTTCTGGAGCAATTTACCAGACATTCCTGGTGAGGGATTATCAGGATCTCGAAGCCGGCTATTTTGTCATAAATCCCGAAGTGGGGTATGTGCCGAAAATAGAGTACACCCAAGGGCGTGCAGGTGTAGTTTTCCATGCTCTGGCAGAGATTTCAGCGGATGTCAGGTTGAATAACATTGATGAATCACGTAAAGATCTTATTGCTAATCTCCTTCATTACGGACTTGTGAACACAGTGAACCAGTATGAAATGGAAATGTCTTTGTAGATTCGCTTAATTGGATTCAGATATATTTTTTGAAAAGCTTCACAGACCATTAGGATATTAAATGGTTGACTTTCATTAATTTGAGATTTAAATATCTAAAATAGAAGCTATGTCTGAAGAAATGGAAAAGAATGATGATGATAAAGTAATCCCAATGACCTCTGTGTCGGGAGGAAAGGAAAGAGAAGTTAGAGAAGATATTTTATATTATACCAATCAAATTGTGAATGTGGTGTTTTTGGGTAAACCCAATGAAGAAAGCTGGGTGCTGATAGATGCCGGAATGCCCGGATCTGGTAAAAAAATCATTGAAGTTGCAGAAAAAAGATTTGGGAAAGGAAATTCTCCCTCTGCTATTCTTCTAACTCATGGGCATTTTGACCATGTAGGTGCTATCATTGATCTGGTGGAAGAATGGAATGTTCCGGTTTATGCGCATCCGTTGGAATTTCCCTATTTAACGGGGAAAAAGGCTTATCCCGAACCCGATCCTTCTGTAGAAGGAGGAATGCTTGCAAAAATCTCTTCTGTTTATCCTCATGAACCCCTAAACATTGAACAGGTGCTTCAGGATTTGCCGGCAGACAATTCGGTTCCCGAGCTACCGGAATGGAAGTGGATTCACACTCCGGGACATTCTCCCGGCCATGTTTCTTTCTTTCGGGAAAAGGACCGCTCCATGATCGTGGGAGATGCTTTTGTGACTGTAAAGCAGGATTCCCTGTATAAGGTGCTGGTTCAGAAAAAAGAAGTGCATGGGCCACCGCGATATTTAACGACGGATTGGAATGATGCCTGGGATTCTGTAAGAAAATTAGGGGCTTTGCAACCTGAACTCGCTGTTACCGGCCATGGTTCTGCCATGGAAGGAGAAGAGCTGAGGGAAGGTTTTTTGAATTTGATGGAAAACTTTGAAAGCAGAGCCATTCCCGAATATGGAAAGTATGTGAAGAATTAAATTTTGAATTTTTTCAATTGGTTTTTTAAGGCTGAAAATACATTAGCAGCTCGAAAAACTTCAGAAAGACAGCATTAGTAGCTAAACCTTCTCTTCGGAAAACTTCCAGAAAAGAAGGTTTTTCTATATAGTCACAGGTGTTTCTAAAATATTGAAAATCCGGTGAGGGTGGTAAGCCTTTCCAGCGCTGCCATTCCTAAAGCTGAATTTCCTTTTGGATTTAATGGCGGACTCCATACCGCAACTGAATACCGGTCTGGATGTACTGCCACAATTCCTCCTCCAACGCCACTTTTTCCGGGTAACCCGACCTCAAAGCTAAATTCTCCCGCTTCATCATAAAATCCGCAGGTTTGCATAAGAGCATTGATACGCTTTACCTGTTGGGCAGTAAGAATTTCACGATCAGATTCCAGGGTGGTGCCTTCATTTACAAAAATGATAAAGGCCTGTGCCAGCTCTTTGCAGGACATGGCCAGGGAACATTGATGAAAATAAAAATCCAGGACTTCCTCTACGTCATTTTCTATATTTCCGAAGGATTTCATGTAATTAACGAGGGCATAGTTGCGGTAACCTTCAGATTCTTCTGAAGCGGCAACTGTTTCATCATAACCAATGCTGTTGTCTCCGGTGATCTCGTGCAGGAAGGTAAGTAAAGCGGCTTTTGGATTGGAAAAATAGGAAACCAGCACATCTGCGACTACAAGGGCTCCGGCGTTGATAAAAGGATTCCGCGGAATCCCACTTTCGTTTTCGAGCTGGGACAGGGAATTGAAGGGATCTCCCGACGGCTCTACATCTACGCGGTTCCATAAATCATCGCCTACTACTTTCATCGCCAGGGCAAGGGTGAAAACTTTGGAAATACTTTGTATGGAAAAACGCTCATTACTATCTCCAAAACTGTAATGCTGAGCTTCCCTGTCGTACAGGTGCATTCCGAATTTTTCGGCCGGGACTTTAGCAAGTTCCGGAATATAAGAAGCCACTTTACCCGAAAGTTTTGTTTCTGAAAATTCTTGTTGAATCTGGTTGAGAATCTTTTGGTACTCCATTTAATTTAAATCGTTCAGCGAGCTTTCATTTTCTACCTCGTAAGGTAACTTTTCTGCTTTGAAAACACGGGCACTTTTACCTCCTTTTAACGTTATTTCGCTGCCTTTCACTTCCAGCCAGCTCCCTTCGCGAAGGCCTACAACCGGTTGCGTGTTGAACTGGTGAAACTCCTTTATGCGAGTCTCCCGGGTCTCTCCCTTATGGGTGGAATTTGGATCGGGATCTAAATAGTGTGCATTGATGTTAAAAGGAATTAGCCCCAGAGTGGTGAAATTTGGAGGATACACAATAGGCATGTCATTGGTCGTTTTCATGGTAAGTCCGGCGATATTTGTCCCGGCACTGGTGCCGAGATACGGAGTTCCGTGTCGCAAAGTTTCTTTTAAAACCGGCAGTAGTTGGTTGGCGTAAAGTTCCTTTACTAAAAGAAAAGTGTTTCCTCCACCTGTGAAAATTCCGTCTGCATTTTTCACGGCTCTTGCAGGGTCACTAAACTCGTGAATACCTCTCAGGGCGAGTCCTGCCTGCTCAAAGGCCGATGCGGCCAGTCCGGTATATTCTTCATGAGAGATTCCGCCCGGCCTGGCGTAGGGAATAAATAATATTTCGGGACAACCATTAAAATGTTTTTTTACTTCCGGTAAAAGGTATTCCAGGTATTTTTGTCCGTGCAAGGTAGAGGTACTTGCTAACAGGAGGTTTTTCATAGGTTTGTTTTTTGTAAAGTTAGGAAAAAACGGGATTTCAGAGGATTGAGTAACTTCTCAGGATAATAAATACCATAAGATGAAGCACCAAATACCAATTTTCCTGAATGTCATCCCAACGATAGGAGGGATCTCTTTAATAACGAAAAACTTCAGAATACATAACTCTATTCATCGAGAGATTCTTCACTTCATTTTGCTACGTTCTGAAGGATAGCGTGCTGATTAATTGCTTCCAACTTTTGCATGATATATGTTACAACAACACAATCCACAGTTTAGCCAGCGGATTTTTTAACGAAAGTTTAGTCGGGGTTTAGATCTTTAATAAGATAACATTTTGTTTCTTTAAGAAAAGCACCACCATGAAACGTTTGTTACTACTCACATTTTTTATGATTATCAGTCTGTCTTCCGCGCAGGAAAAAGAGAGAATTCCTGTAAACGGAACTATTTCTGTTCCTATGGGAGATGATCCCGAAGGAGTAGCTATTGTAAATACCACCACAGGGCAGGGAACTTTTTCCAGGGAAGGCGGAAATTTCCAAATCAGGGTGGCGGTTGAAGATACCTTGCGTTTTACGGCCTTACAATACCAGGAGTTTTCAGTAATTATTGATCAGGGAGTTATTGATACGGGTCAGTTAATCGTTACGATTTCCGAAGCTATAACAGAGTTGCCGGAAGTAGTGGTGAGTCCGTTGGATCTTTCGGGTAATGTTGAGGTGGATGTGATGAAAATACCTACAGAACCTACAGATTTGCCGGATACCACTGCAGCCGAAATCGAGGATACCGACTGGGATTTCAGGCCCGATGATCAGACATCTCCCCAGAATGCTGCTATGCGAAATACCATGATCTTTAGCGGAGAAGCAAGAGATTTTGGGAACATCTTTCGCCATATTTTCACTTCGAGGAGCAGGAGTGCTGTCACTAACACCGGGAATATGGAGAGGAGAAAACTTTCCAATATCGATGAGGAGATACAGCGTCTTTATGACGATGAATTTTTCACTGAAAATCTCGACATTAAAAGAGAAAATATTCATGAATTCATTTTTTTTGCTGAAGATCATGGACTCACTTCAGAAATGCTGAAAGAAGAAAATGAAATAGAGCTTATCCGGTTTTTACTGGAGCAAAGTGAACGGTATAAAAACCGGTAAAGGAATCCTTTAATATACTTTATGGTCCTTTTTCCCTTTGCAGTGAGTATGGTTGTTACGCCGACTTAATGTTAAACATGAACTTTTTTGTTTAGGGTTCAACTTCCCGTTAATTTTTGTTTCTTTAGACAAAGGTTTCCGATGAAAATTGTTTTAAGCTGGTGTTTTTTATTTTTCACGTTCTGCTGTCTGGCTCAGGATCAGAATAGAGTGGAGGTGAAAGGGAAGATTACGGTTCCTTCCGGCTATGATGCCGAAGGGGTTACCATTTTTAATCAGACGGCTAGCCATGGTGCGGTTTCTTCAGAAAACGGGGATTTTCTTCTGAAGATGAAAGCCGGGGATTCACTGGTTTTTTCTGCAGTACAGTTTCGGGAACTTAAAATAATGGTAAGTCAGGAGGTGATAGATTCCGGTATTCTATCCGTAGAGATTAGTGAAGGAGTGAACGAGTTACCTGAAATAGTGATAAGGCCGCATGATTTGAGTGGCAACATAAAAGAAGACTTAAAAAATATTGAAACGGCACCAATAGATCCTTCTGCCCTTTCCTATAAACATTTAAAAGATTTGAATTTCTCACCAGATGATTTGAGGTTGCCGGGAAATGCGGCGATGGACAACAAGTGGTGACTTAACATCCGATGCAGATTATCCACACCTATCTGATCAAAAAAACAATGCTGCAGTTGGGGAAAAATTTCGGTATTCCGGGCTGATTGAACTTGCCGAAAAATCGGCTATAGGTGTTCTGGGAAGGCATCTTGTCCCATCTAAATATTGCATGAAGTGTTTGGTCATACCTGAGCCAATCACAATGGATATAACGGGATGCCCCTGTCCAGATTCCTAACCAGAAAGATTCTATAATATGCTCAGGTGAATAGCCTCGATTGGAACCAAGCTGGGGCAAATCCAGCTCCTGCAAATAATCTCTTATTCCCGTCTGGCCCACAAATCTTTTCATTAAGCTCATGCCGCCAAAAGGAGTCACTTGCTTATCAGAATACTCGATAGGTAGATTAACCATAATGGTGAAATTTAAAACACCCAATAAATGTAGTAATTCCTGGAAAATATTTAATACATCAAACTCCTATTGCATAAAGCGGGTTAAAATGACATAAATTATGGAGCATAAATTGTATCTTTATCGTAAGAAAAAAGAAGTTATTATGGCAACTATCGATTTAAGAAATACCGTCAAAGACTATGTGAACACGGCAGATATAAGGCTTTTAAAAATGATGAAGGCTTTAGCTGAAACTTATCAAAATGATGAGCAGGAACTTACTTTAAGTGAGGAGCAATATCAAATGATCGATAAACGTAGGGAAGCCCATTTAAAAGGGGAAAGCAAATCCTTTACTTGGGAACAGGTCAAACAGAACGCAAGAAACGTTAGCTAAGAAATGGCATATATTTTAGAGGTCAAAGATGAAGCCAATCTAGAAATCATCGAGGCGTATCTTTATTATGAAGAAAAACGTAGCGGACTGTGCTAAGAATTTTTAGAGCATTTAGACACTTAGTTTGATAGGATAACAACGAATCCAAAACACTTTCCACAAAAGCGTAAACCTTACCGGGAAGCATTTATAAAGCGTTTTCCATTCTTGATCATTTATGAAATCACAAGGGGAAAGGTAATTGTATATTCAGTATTCAATACTTGGCAAAATCCGGAGAAAAAGAAAAGCAAATGAGCGAATCAGAAATGGCTAGAATAAAGTTGTAAATCACACAATTTATATTGGACCGTAATGATGAAGCTATTCTATTGGAATGCTAAAGAATTGTAAAAGAAGCCACTGAA
>JACLAD010006353.1_pt1 | contig 21416 bp, 11 predicted proteins | sample 8027901 | NCBI WGS metagenome assembly JACLAD01 (sample SAMN15725071, study PRJNA655200) | protist metagenome | isolation source: fluorescence activated cell sorting (FACS) single amplified genomes of... | place: Spain: Blaines Bay Microbial Observatory, Mediterranean Sea | collected 2016-07-05 | reverse complement strand
TCCCAATCACAAAGAAACGAGCGACATCGCTGGTATCCCCAACTTTTCCCTTCGATGCCCTTGAAGCGATTCAACACAAACTCGAGAGCCTTAGGGTCCTGCTCCTCATCTAGTTTGTTTTCAATAACATCTAACAAAATCCTTCCTTTTGATCCACTATTAAAAAGATATGTAATGATTGTTTCTATCCCCTCACTCCGTGTTTGAACTCCGTTCCAAACGAACTCACAACGCTGTTCACGTTTCCAGCTTTCATCAAATTTTCTGGATTATCAATCAGTTCCTTGAATCCTTTTCCGTGATTACAAATAACTCTTACATCGTTACTGTTTTCTTTCTCACCATTCAATACATTTGCACAAGTGAATTCATTTCACGTCGAACCTTTGCAACGTCTTCATCCTTCATTCTGGTTTTGCTTTTTTTTTTTTCTTGGGGATATTTATTTTTTTTTTTGACTGTCTCTGAGCCTTGGGGCACCCCCGGGGCACCCGTGTGTTCTTGGCGTTGGGTGTGGTTCGTAGTTTGGAACGTCACGTGGTACCTAAGCTTATTGAATTCGCAGATTTCGAGGGAATGTTGACAAAGGGTATTGTGTCTGCTGGGGAACTAGTGATCAATCGTGAACGGGTTAGTCGTAGATGTTGAAAGAGGTGATGCAATGAAGGCGACCGCCCCGATTCATATCAACAAGTCCAAGTCTTCTAGGCCGGTGAAGAAAGGAAGGGAGAGTGAAGGGAGAGAGAGTGTGCCAGTGGGCGAAGGAAAAGGGGAACCTGAAAACATTATTACAAGGTTTTTACTGTTACGCTGCAAAAAATATGGATTTTTCTTTTTTCTTTTTTGAATATCTCTGAGCCTTGGGGCACCCGTGTGCTCTGGCGTTGGGTGTGGTTCGTAGTTTGGAACGTCACGTGGCTTATTGAATTCGCAGAATTCGAGGGAATGTTGACAAAGGGTAATGTACACGTCTGCTGGGGAGTGATCAATCATGAACGGGTTAGTCGTAGATGTTGAAAGAGGTGATCAATGCAATGAAGGCGACCGTCTCCCGTCGACATTGCCCCGATTCATATCAACAAGTCCAAGTCTTCTAGGTCGGTGAAGAAAGGAAGGGAGAGTGAAGGGAGAGAGAGTGTGCCAGCGGGCGAAGGAAAAGGGGAACCTGAAAACATTATTATATTATACAAGTTTTTGAAAGTAAGACATCCCTTCCAAGTCCAACCTACCCCTCTCTCGTCCTGGTCAAGTCCAACCTTGTAAACTTCCTCACAAGGCGTATGAATATGTGTGCACAAGATTGCGAACAGATATGCAACGAAACGTTCGAAAGCGAAGAGTCGAGAACGTTAGACGTCGCGTTTGCTTGCTTTCCACCCTAGTTTCCTCTACTAGAAAGAGAGGACGGGGTGCAGCCTGCAAGGTGGCACCACCACCACTCACGACAGTACGTACGTACATACTCTGTTATTTACTGGTACACCTCCCAGATGCCAATTGTTATCGGTGTTCCAACGAGCGAATAACTCAAGTACTTACGTACCTTGCATAGGATCATCTTCAGCAAGGTATTCATTCAGGAAGGAGCGTTCGGAGAACAGCGAAGTGACGCAGTGAGGGGCGTTACGTTACGTTGGAGCCTGAGAGCATCAAAACCAACAGACTTGACACAGGTGGGAGATATAGTGAGTGCGGAGAGAATGCAAACAAAATAGAGAGTGAGGAGGGAGGGGGAAACTTGTAAGGTAGACTATAGGAATATCTAGATTTCGAATTAAAAAGAAAGAAAGTTTGGTTTCGAGTGAAATGAGGAAGGAAGAAGATTACTATGGGGATCTCAAGACGAAATTTGTACTGTACATTCCGACGGGTGGTGTGCGTCAAGGTAAAAACAGTGGAAAAGAGGCATTGGTTGCATTTAAGAAGGAGCATATAGCAACACCAAAACCGTTGGTTGCACTGGCTCACGGGTTTCAATGCAACCGAAAATACTACCGTGATTTAGCGGAAGCTCTTTGTAGTAAGTGCGATTGCGTTGTATTTGTACCAGACCTAACGCCTCTGATGGCATTCCGTCGTTCATCTCTTACACATTTGCGGGAACGATGTGTACGACAATTTGCAGAACAAATCCAATGGCTTTTGAAGCGTAATGAACAGCAAGGGGATGTTCTACATGGACAACTAGATGGGGAAAAAGTTCTCGTAGCAGGGCATAGTGCGGGCGGTGCAGTGGCTTTTGAAAGTGCTGGAAGGTTCCTCCGTGACACAGTTTCAGGTATTTTAGCTTTGGATGCTGTGCCGTGGTTGCGAACGTTGGAGTGTGCTCATGATTCGCAAGTTCGCGAATGGCTAGCGTCCCCAAAGGTAAACTTGTGCTCACTTCGAGCACCAGAATCGGGATTTAATATGAATGGCCTTGTGCTGGAGTTGCTTCACCGTGCTGGCAATGACGATAATAGTCAGGAAACAGCGGAATTCGCTGACGTCTTGATTCATGAAACTCTTCACGGAGACTTTTCGCCGAATCTGGCGAGTTGGCGTATTTCGCGGATGTTTCTCTACATCTTTCGAATCCAATCGTTTAACCAGAAGCTGATCGAGCGGTGTACGGACTACGCAGTAGAGTATGTGACTTGTTGGAGAAAGGGCGACTTGGAGCCGTTCTTCGAGTTCTCGAAGCAGCAGCAGGAGCTAGGGAACGCTCGGCTGTTTCGTGGTGTATACACAAGGGAACAAATCGGCAAAGAAAAGTCGATACCGTATTTTTTAAAGTAGTTGAGAGAATAATTTGAAGATTAGATCTATCTATCTGTCTATAATCGAAAAGCGTACAGAAGAGCTAGACACAAGCTGAGCACTGCAAATACGGTGGGCCGTGATTGGGAAGCCGAGGATGGTGCTATATCGAACGGATAAAAGATATCTGAAGGAAGAGCAGGGATAATAGGGGGCGTCCGGAGCATGTACGGGAACGTATCTTCTTCCTCAAGTTTGTGCTCCACAAACCTTACCGAGTGTGAGATGTAAAAATCCTGGCTTGCGCCCGGGTCTAATGATTGTCCCCAGCTCCAGTCTGACTGCTTGAGCACAGTGCGTGCGCTGAGAATCTGGGCCTGTGGATTGGCAGTCTCCCCGGATTTCGTCCACAGCACCTCGATACTGACTTGGTCGATGAGATTTCTACAGGTGAGCGCACCAGGAGACGGGTCTGGCTGCGTTTGCAAGAGTTCCTCTGTCTGCCTAAAAAGAGTGGCCCAGTCCCAAGAGTAATACGGGTTAGCATTGCCATAGATCCCGACGACATCGGCATCGAGTTGTAACAAGGGGGCGTCCCTAAAGTCTTTACACCAGTTTGTCATGTTTGTGAATTCATAGTACGTCAATCTCACCGCGCAGCTCGACACTTGGTTCACACCAAAAAGAACAGAAGTCTGTCCGGCTTGAGCGGTCATTATGGATTCATACCAGGGCGAGGTGCCTGCTACAAAGCACTCCCCTCCCGCACCAGCGGGTGCAAGCATTTGAAGGCCGTCAACAAGAAGATCAACAGCGTTTTTCGTTCCCGTGGTGTTGTCGGTAACAGTGCTCCCGGCTTGAACCGGCAACCCGGTAATGTACCCAGGGTTACCAGAGACAATCCGCTGGGGCCCCACCTCGGTCACATTTACTGGATTAGAGTCCACATTAATAAACTCTACCTGATACGACTGAAATAGTGAGCCGTTGGACGGGATAGATGCTACTGTAGGCTCCACCACAACTTCTGTGATCTCCCCAACCGCGTTGTGGGAGATCTTGTACAATACCCCAACCAACGCGTTATCACAGGTATTCGTCGTGCTATTGAACGCCGTTGGATTTGGCATACTGAAAAGCGCCCTTCGCCCTCCTTGTGGTGTAGCTTGTGCACTTGTTGGCGAGCTTGACGGAGAGCTTGTTTCTACCGTTGGCGAGCCCGTGGGGGACACAGTTGGATTGCTGGATGGCATCGATGTCGGACTGGTTGTCGGCGAGGAGGTGATTCCCGTTGTTTCAACTTGTCCCGTTGACAAATCTAGCGCATACACAGTACCAAGGGATGGGGTCAGCCATCCTGAACTTGATGCAACAAGCGACATCGGGGTCTGGGCAACACGCAAATTTCCCAACGGAGATGTCGACAAAAATCCATACGGATTGCCGCACTCCTGTTCAAGATCAGATATGAATCTTAAGCACTTGTTCGTCTGCACATCCTGGCCAAACTTTACGTAGTTGTCTTTGGAACATTCTCCATTGACTCCTCGTGTTGGCAAAGTAAGCATACCCCCGAACGCAGCTTTTAGGCTACCATCCTGGGACTCTAGCGCAGCCTTAATTGACGCACCTGTCAAGTAGAAGTGTTCACTCGAGCCATCGACCTGCTTCTCCCCCTCAAATACGTATTCACTTTGAACAGTTCGGTCATTTAACAATGCCACATTATTGATGTGCTTTGTTTGCGGTTCATAAAACTCGCCCTCGAAAGCAGAGTTGTCTACAGATACACAGAAAAAGCCAGAAAGTGGTTCGTCATCCTGGTCAACGTACATGTTGAATTTTTCGTTCACTTTGTCAAGCGTTGACGTATCTGTGCAGAACTTGACCTGATTTGTCTGACCATCGGGTAAGCAGGTACCCGTATTTTTGAAGCGCTCGACTTCCTCTGCGGTGCAGTCCGGATCACTGCAACAATACTGATCACAAACACCAACATTGAGATTACACGTCTCATGACACACAAATGCTGTGCAGGCTTCGCTCGTTTCTGCTTCATTCACACATCGGCAACCACTAGGAAGATTGGGAAAAGTTCCCGGTGCACTGGATGCCAAGGGCACCGAGTCCCATCCCGAGGACTCAACCTTTAACACTTTACTTAATCCTTCACCATAATTCCTATTTGGACAGTACTGTAAATCAAAATTAAATGTGTAAGCATATGCGACTCCACTTTCCGTGCTCGCAAGCACAGTAGCCCCGAGCCCTACTAGATACAGTGTCTTCATTTTCAATCACACTCTTCTCTCTCGTACTTTCGATTTGAACTTCACTTTTCTATACAAAAATAATCTCTTGTGCCAGTTAGAAATACCCGAAAAAGAATACTAGCTAGCGTTCTGTCAATCAATCAATCGATCAGTCAAGTAATTTTGGGCTCTTCAACTTTCCAAAAGTTTTTTTTCAACTGATTTTTTTTTTTTTTTTCAACGGTCAAATTTCTTCCTTCTTCATTCTTGTTCTTCGTAGTAGTTAACCCCTCCCGAGAGGCCCTTGCCATGGAGACTATTTTACCCTGTCAGACGGGTGTAACTCAAATTAAACTAACTCATCACTATTACAAGCTGCACATGTGTGATATAGCCCGCCCGGCAGGGCAAACGAGCCTCTACGGCAGTAGCCCAACCCAACCGCACGAACATTTTTTCTTAAAGACATCATCGAAGGTTTTTTTATTTTGTAACGGCTAGTTTTTTGATTCCCATCTCCTCAGATGAGATCTATCATCCCTTATTTGTGTAGAATAGTTGATATGTAAAGAGAAGGAGGAGAGATACGGAGGTTCTCGATCATTGTGATGAAGGACTTTCAAGTTCTTCAAGAACTTGCATCTAGTGGTAAAGGAAGGGTTTTGAAATGTCGTACGCGATCAAGAGGGAAGAAATTATTTGTTTTGAAAGAACGACGAAGTGCTGAACTTGGAAGAGGGAAGAATATCTTGAATGAAGTCAAGTTGTTAAATGCTATTCATCATCCTTTTATTATTAAGCTCTATGATCATTTTTGGGAAAACGGTAAACTTTATATGAAGCTGGAGTTTGCAACTCATGGTGACTTATCTAGTGAAATTCAAAAAAGAAAAAGAGTAAAGAACAAATTTACATACACTCAGGTAGATAGTGTAATTAAGCAGCTGAGCTCGGCTCTTTTGTATTTGCACGAAAAGAGAATTATTCATCGAGATGTGAAGAGTTTAAACATTTTCATTTCTGAAACCCAAGACTCAAACGGGATTGAGCAACTGATTCTTGGACACAAGGGTCGAACAGTAGTGAAACTAGGGGATTTGGGTGTTAGTAGACAGCAATCTGCCGCAACATCAGCAGTTGAGACTTTTTATGGAACACCTCTGTACGCTAGTCCTGAAATCTGTGACAACAAACCTTATGGGCGAGCCACCGATTTGTGGAGCTTTGGGGTTTTGATCTATGAGATTCTGCAACTTGAACATCCGTTCAAGGGAACCAGTATCCTGAGCCTTGCAAAACAGATTTGCGCTGTAAAGTATTCGCCCCTCCCAGAATCAATCCCAAGCCGCTACCGGGAGATAGTCGATGGCTTGATAAGGTTTGATCCAAATGAACGAATCACAGCAGACCAAGTGGGTAAAGTGATCAATGAAAACAGTGAACCGGGTGGAGAGCAATTTTTACAAGGAGAGGAGGCATCGGTCCACACAAAGGTGTTACCAAAACCTGAAATAGAGGAACAAGAAGATGAGGGGTTTCGCATCGAAGAAGAACTCGTGTGCAACGCCCATGTTCTTCGTCTTCACAAGGATATACGTCGCCTAAAGGTTCGTTTGGACAATGTTGTGAGCTGGCACGGAGCACATTCTAAGAAAGCCAATTGCTTAAGGGATGAAATCAGAAAGATTCAACGCGAGCTAGAGGATTTGAGGCGTAGTGCAAAACAAAAATCCAAGATAGGCGTTGCTTCGACGTGCCCAATACCAAAACTTCCACAGTCCCCGCGACGCCCTCCTCATAGGTGCTCGGCTCAAAAAGACGAGAGACCGCATGAAGAAAAGCAAAAACATGTAGACCCGCCAAAACAAGATAATGAGACCAAGGAGCATGAATCAAAAGACTTGGACTACATTGCACACATGAGGGAAAGATCGGAGCGTCTTGCGCGTCGGTTGAAAGCCCAACGGGAGGCCAGATTACTACGAAAGATGCAGCTAGAGCAACCAATGATATGAGTATTGAAAATAAGAATTATTAATAGGCTTGATTGAACCACGAAGTTCCCGCTTTTTGAATGAACATTTGGCTGTTTTGAAGACTTTTTTGTGAAGATTCTAATTGCTTTTTCAACGACTTGAGAGTGGCCCCCGAACGGAAGTTTTCCAATAACTCCTCCATTTCTTTCGCCTGCTCATTCTTGTCTCCGCTTTGAGACGACTCTACACGATTCGTTCTAGTTTCAAAATTTGGAAGTTTTTTGGTGGACGGCTTCTTCTTTAGAGACCTACCACTGCCGTATTTGGCACTTGCTTTCCTCAGTTTCTTGTTCTTTACTGCTGGCTTCCTTTTGTCGGATTTTTTTGATGACAGCGACCGGATGCTGCTGCTCGAGCTTCCTGGTCTAACATGATTGTTACTGCTACCAAGAAGTAGTGTCTGCATGTCTTGACTCGACAACATCCGTAGCTTCGTAGCTACGAGCGTGTCGCGAGGATTTGCTTTTTGTACTGGTGGAAGAGAAGATGAAGTTGTCATGGATGCGACATTTACCGTGTATTTTGGCTTTCCGTCATAATTAAAGGCCTGCCTCAAAAGATCAGGGTCAATAGAGGCATTATTACCATGTCCCTTTTTGTTTATGCGAGACCGTACCTTGGGCTTGGAAGATGGTTTTGTTTTAATCGAGCCTATACTTTTTGTACCACTTTCTATTGCGCGTAATTCTTGTTGCTGTTTCTTGAGTAGGGCTAAGTTTGGGTCACTATTCATATCTGGAATCTTTAGTGCTGGTCCAGCCCTTGATAAAAAGGATTCAAGCGGCATATCAGAATTAAGTTCTTCGGCCTTTTCCTCTTCCTCTTCTCCGTCATCGTAGGTACCGTTTTCTTGGACGAAAAATTCACTTTTGGCGTTATTGTTCAATGTTTTGCCCCAAAACATTGATTTCCCTTCAGACCAATCTTTATCATTTTTAGCGCCGTTCTTCATTGCCTGTTTGGCTTCTCGAAGTAAAAGCCCTACTTTAGCTGCATTTTGCGAACTTGTCATCGAGTAAGTGGAATCCAACCGTTCATTCATAGTAGTTAAATTTGATATCCCCTATCAACTTCAACCTTGTAGTCTTCACAACCTCGGCCACTCGCTTTAACGAAAAAAGCGTCTAATTTAGTCGACAATCAACAACTTCTTCATACATTCATTCAAATACACTTGTAATCAATCAGGAAATCACTCAAAAGTATAGATCTTGACTCGTTCTCTTTCTATTTCCGGGAGAATTTCCGGGGATTTTGTCGAAAACGGTAACTGAAATTTTTTTGGATCAACGGATAGGATAAAAAAGCAAGCTCTCTTCTTGGGACGGCGATAAGCTTTTGATTGATTGATTGTGGATCAGGAATGACAAAAAGGTAGGAAAGAAAAAAAGGAAAGAAAGAAAGACGGAAGGAAAGAAAGAAGCGAGCAAGGAAATAAGATAGAGAGGAAGGGTGGAAGATAGATTGATAGGTCATAACTAGTTAATCGGAAAGAAATGTGGTATAGGTAGGAAAGAATGAAGCGTAAACGGCGGATCGAGAAGACACGAGTTAAACGTGATGGAAAGATTTTATTAGGTCGTATGGGTCTTGAGGATGCACGGGATGAAATGGCGAGTAGAAATAAACGTCAAGAGAAAGGCAATAAACTACCGCCATTGAAGAATGTAGCGCTTCATAAACTGAAAGAACAGCTTTCAGTGGTAGAATTAGGACATATGGCGAATATTGATTTGGGCACGGGACTTGCTTTGCATCGAAAATCGGCAACGCCGGAGAGCAACTTAACCAAGTTTCCAGATGTGGGATTGGACTTGCGCGTTTCTGTAAAAAAGGTTCCTACGTATCGCTTTGAGCACCAGTATGCATCAATTCGAATCCAGGCTTGGTGGCGGGGAGAAGTTACTCGCGAGTATGTATGGGGTCCGGGGGGTGTTTATCAGACTCAAGCTGCGGTGATGATTCAGCGGTCTTACAAGGGTGAGATCGGTAGGAGAAAGGCAAAACGAGTTCGAGCGGAAAGAGATTTCAGAGGAGCAAGAGGTTTCCAAAATCTGAGGAGGAGGTACTGCGCTAAACTAAAAGTAGCAAAAGCGCGTGCCATGAAGCGGCTAAATGGGGCTCGAAGTTTGCAGCGAGTATACCGGGGATACAAAGATCGACTTGTAGCTACGAGGCTGCGTCTAGAACGAAACAACAGGTGCGCTCTGCTGATCCAGCGCTATGCACGAGGCCGCCAAGGTAGAAATGATGCAATCAGACGAAAGAAAGAGGATATACGACGGCGAGCTGCGCTGGAGGCATTATTAGAACGGTTAGAAGCAATCCCCGCTAACTTGAAATCGACGATTGATAAGCTCTCTGATCGCGAATTGCGCAGGAATGGTGAGCTCTTAGATCGGATTGTTCAAGACATTGTGTTATTGTTTGCATTTAATACGCGGCTAGACATCGCAATTCGTGTGTTAAACCGAATGCTTCGCTTAAATGACGCCTCTGTAGTCGCCAATCAAGCAAAAGCAGTTGCAATATTAGCTTCAGGTTCGAAGCCTCACTTTCGATCTCTCAAGCATTCTCTTTTCTTTGTTGAGTTGGCTGTAGATGCTTTGTCAAGATGCCCGACAAGCTCTCCGTACAACCCATTTGATCCCAAGGTTATGGAAACGGAAACGGACATAACTGATACGTTTTTGAATAGTTTGGATGAAGTGTTTTACTTGAGTACAATTCTTCATCGTGGTAAACCAAAAGAATTAGACGTTGTATTGAACTATGGGATTGTCCTTCAATGCATAGTCAAGGATTACAATCGGGCACGAATATACTGGAAAAAGGCTGCGGCCTTGTTGCATCACCTGACTTCGATTTATTCTGGCCAAGCTTTGGAAAACCAAAAAATCAGAACGGCAACTTTAGTTGAGCAGTTTGACACCTTCTGGTCCCAACCTGAAGTTTTCGACTATTGTGAGGGAAATGAGTACTATTTATATCGAAGGGGAAAGGCCATATGCGTCTATCGAAAAGATTATGCACCCCTTATTGTTCTCGAGTCACAGTTCTTACACATTACAAGGTCTAGTGTTCAGGACAACTCAGCCGCGGCAATGTACGGTCTGCCAGTTGAATTGGACCAATGGGCCCGCGCGAAAGCATTTATTGGAAAAATTCTGCTGCAGCGAGAGAGAAGATGCATACGGCCACGATTGTGGATACCCGCTATTGAGCGGGAGCGCATGGGCGAAGTTGTGATGTGTAAAAAAATCCTTGGTGCAGCGGACATTCAGCGTGTCGCGCGAGGCATGAAGGCGCGAATCGAGTGGCGACGTCGAGTTCGGGTGAGAGAGGAGCTAGATAAACAGAAGTATTTATTGGTTGAGAAACGACTGGTGCGCGAGCGCCATCGCAGACGCTGCAGACAAGCCGCAATCAAGGTCCAGGCTATTTTTAGGAGCGTTCAGACTAGGGCATACCTGGCTTTTTTGGGCACTAATGCTTGTGAGATTCAACGCATCGCGCGGGGTATGTTGGGCCGTCTCGCATTCGCCGAAGCGGAGCGCCTTGCCAGGATGGGTGTTCTTGTGAAGGAAGTCTTCAAGGGGGGCAAGACACTCATGATTGATAATGGCCCACAAAAGTGCCAAGTATTTCTGACGGTCCTTCGAGCAGGCTACAATTTCTTGTTCAAGGCTATTGATGTGTGCACCACTGAGGAGTACTCTGGAACGGTATCGCAGCAACGGGTTGAGTGGCTTTTAGGTGAATACAACAAGGGAAAACGTAAAATTGATCATGTCCGTAAAACCATGCACGAAAAGGTTTTAGAAATTCTATTGGATGGTTTGCGTTTATCCCAACCGATCGCGGCACTAGGTGATTTGATCAAAGCAGAAGGGAAGCTAACTGTAGTGGTGACTGCTGTACGTACGCGAGCCGCTTGATGAGGGTACTGCCGTGGGGCCTCTTTGCTTTGCCGGCGGCTTTCATTAAAATAGGGTTAAGATTTAATTTTATATGGGTGTGTCTGGGGCATAAACCAGACGAGTATTGTTGATATCAACTTGCAAGGACGCGAATCGGAGTACCTGAAGACGTTTCATGTATGCAGCTCCGGTCAAAATGTGCAAGTTTGCTTGTGTGACGCACGGAAAGTTGTTAGCACTGGAGTAATCTAAATAAGTGCCTTGGATGAATTCATTGAAGGAGCCTATTGCTGGCCCACACCATACCTGATAGTCCATTTGGCGGCCCTCAATTCCATTGTTTGCCCAGAACGAGGATAGGCCTAGGTACCATCTAAAGCAGAGAGACATTTTCAACTTGCCGTCAACCTCTGCCCTTCGTATCTTTTCGGGGTTCTTAAGACGGTTGATGTAAAAGTCCTTGGTCTCTGACCAAACTTGACCCAGCGATTTGGCAAAGATGCGCTTCTCGATTCGCGCAAGCTCTGTTGCAGGCATGTCTTGAAACGACTGGTACTTGTTGAAAATGGCGTACAACATTTTGGCTTTTGCAGGAAACATGGTACCCTTCTTGAGCACCTGTAGCTCGACGCCTTGCTCAAACATGTCTGCAGCGGGTGCCATAGTTATGTCCGAGTACTTCGCCAGTGAAAGTTGCTTGCGTACGGAATCGCACGTCCCGCTCTGGCGTGCCAACTGATTGATCGTGCCCGTCACCAAGAAGGCGGCACCCATATCAAAGGCAGCAATTGCTGCACTTGGACATCCGATACCACCCCCCGTTCCGACGCGAACGCGTTGGGCAAATTGGAATTCTCGGTGCAATCGATTCCGCAAGTTTATTATTAAGGGAAGAATCACATGAATCGGTCGATTGTCAGTATGACCTCCTGAGTCCGCTTCAACAGTGATATCATCGGCCATGGGCACTTGCCTGGCCATTACGGCTTGATCGTTGGTAATCTCTCCGGATTCCACAAGTTGTTGGAGCAGCTTTTCTGGTGCGGGGCTGAGAAACATGCGCGCCACTTCGGTCCTCGACACCTTGCCGATGACGCGATTGCATATTTGAACCGAACCGTCCCCATTCCTCCTTAAACCGGCAGCACGATAGCGTACAACTTGCGGAGTTAGGGCCATAAAGGCGGAAGCTTCCACGGTGCGCACTCCCTTTTCCAAAAAGAGATCGACGTTTCCCTTTTCAAGGTTGGGGTTGAATGGCGAATGGATCAAATTTACAGCATAAGGACCTTGAGGCAAAGCGGCTTGAATCTTTTCCAAAGATGCTCGGACTTGGTGCATAGGGAGCCCGCCAGCTCCAAATGATGCTAGAATCCCTCTTTTCCCTGCCGCAATGACCAACTCGGCCGACGCGATGCCCTTGGCCATGGCGCCGCAGTACAGTGGCACGGACACGCCGTGGCATTCCATGAATGATCTATCACCAAGCTTGCTAATGTTGCAAGGTGGTACGAAGCAGCAGCCATCCTGGTAAGCGTCGAGCCGCATCAAATTGCCTTGACCATCCTGCGTTAAATACAAAGGTTGATCAAGATCGAGGAGACACGTCTTAAGTTGCCCAATATCAAGGCTTTCCTTTTTACCGATCTTTGGTAAAGTCGCTCCAGCAGGTTGGACGCAAATCATCTTGCGGTCATTAATTGCAGCCTCTACGTGCGGGTCGGCGAGTGCGTTAATTGATTCCGGGGGCAAAAGTGGGCCCTCTGGATCAATCCAACGACCATTGACCCCCACTGTGCGCAAAAACTTGTTGGGTTTTTGAACCGTCCTGGTAAGCGCTGCTCGCTGCAGTAGCTTGGGATGGTACAAACCGGCCGCTTTCACGCCGGGTACTCCATGGGCTTTGAGTTTCGCGATCATTTTTAAAAGTTGTGCGTAAACTGTCTCTGTTGGTCGATCTATCGCCACGGCTACATGTGGGGTCTTGGGCCCGAGAATGGTTTTTGTCGCTAGAGACCGGAAATGACTTGGGCCAACCTCCACAAAAACATCGTGGCCAGCAGCATTGACAGCTTTGACGATGTCGGGAAAGTTTGCGAGCTTGGCGTACAACTGACCTGCAAACTCTCTGGTGGAAGGACAATATGCTTTGTCCAGATTATCGCGCGCATTCGCCAGTCTACCATTCGTTAACGAGGTGTAAAGCTTACATCCGTTCAAAACGGTTTGGTCTGGAATTTCTAGCATCTCGTGCACATGGCCGATTTCTTCGGTATAATTGAGCACTTCAGGACAATGGCCTACCATGCCAAGAGATATCGGTAGAGGCGGCATTCGAAGGCTTAGCTTTGCAAAGACCTTGCTACACTCTTCTGGCTTGCCCCCAACAAAACAGGTTTCGCAATCGTTGACAATAAGTAATCTGCAAAAGTCGTTGGTTCCAATGGCCTCTTTTACGGCATTCGCGGACGCGTTGACAACGTAGCCCTGCCAAAAAGTTTCAACAGGAGCTTGAGAATCGACGCCCCACTTTTTGCGCAACGCGTTGAAATCCACTGCAAGTTCAGTGGCCCAAACGGAAGCGCCTCGCAGTCGTTTCGTGAGCTCGTCAGAGAACTTACAGTTGCGCGGATTTAATGCAAAGAGCATTGAAATTTCGCCCAAGCTAAGCCCGAAACTAGCCTTGGGCTGTAGTCCTACGAGTTGACGTGCAATGTCTGTAAAGCAGATGGATGCAAAAACGCCACTGCGAAACATTTCGATCTGGTTCGCTTGGTACTCACGTCTAGCCTCTACGTAGTCCTGTTTCGAAGACCCTCGTGGCAAAAGCCACATATCACTCTCGTCAGTCCACAAATCTGTAGTCTTTTTCAGAATCTCTTGATGCAATTGGGGCCATACACGGTGCATTCCAAGCCCAAGACCATAGTACGGGGCGCGACCTTCACCGTACATAAAGGCCACATTGGCACTCCGCAGCGGGTTTGGAGAAAAGAAGCTCCCAGAGGGTGAGCACCACTCCCGATCTGCTGCCGCGCACCGCGGGATTCCCCGAAGGGCCAGGTTGAGCTCGCGCTCCAGCTTGGCTGGTGTCGTTACCAAACACAGAACGAGCTCATTACCTGTAGAGTTGTTTTCCTCAGCCCTGACGGTGCTATCTAACAATCGCAGGAATATGTCGCACTGCCGTTTGCGACGCTGGGCATCCGTTTCCCAGACCCCGGTGCCTGTTTCCTGCGCGAATTCCTGTAGCTCTTTGCGTAAGTTTCCAAGAATGGACTCGAGGGTATCACCAGAGACGGTGAGCAAGCGTGGGTTTTCATCCGAGAGGGACTCCCGATTTGCAGTCTCGTGCGAGCCTTCAACATCAGAGAGCACCAAAGAGAAGCAGGAGCGGGATTCCGATATCCCGGATACTAGCGCCGTGCGGCGCTTGCTGTCTGATTTCATCCATGCGCGGGAGTGCTCCACAGAATAAAAGGACTCGCTCCACGGTTGGCAGGGTGCTTCCCACCTAGGGTTCACAGGTAAATACCGGTTGTATAAGCATAGCGCTGTCTTGATCACACTAGCTGCCCCTGATGCATACCCGACGTCGCCTACTGTAGCATGCACACTTCCGACAGCGATCGATTTCTTGGGTGCGGATTCGAAAACTGTTTCGTACTCATCAAGCTCACCTTCAGCTGTGTAATGGTGATCAATCGGTACGATGCGGTGCCGTTGCGAACCCCCATTTAGCTCGAGCATTTCCACGTCGTGGGCCGAAACGCCGCTCTGGTCAAGGGCCATCATTGCACTTTTTTCACACGTGGTATCGCATGAAATTCCATCAAGTGAAGCATACACTTTTTTCTTCTCCGTGGGGGTTGAAACGCGTTCCAAAACAAACGCGCCACAGCCTTCTCCAATGAAATACCCGTCAGAATTGATATCGAAAGGCGCACTGGGCTCACTAGCCATGGAAACTTTGGCACGCCGAGAGCGGACGTACAAGTTCTCTGCAGATCCACACATGTCCACGCCCGCGATGACAACAGCATCCACTTGATTCGTTTCAAGCAGTGACTTGCCGAGCTCGATGCAGCGGTGGACGGAATTGCTCCCTTCTGTGATCGTAAACGACGGGCCCGTGAAGCCCCATTGCGAGGACACCCGCGTGGAAACCAAATTGCCTATGTAAGATGTGTACGAAGTAGACGTCCCGCTCTCATTCACGTACTGCATGAGACGGTTCAGGACCTCGGCGTTGCCTTTGAGCTCCTTTCTCAAGCGCTCCTTTAACGCCACGCGAGCACGGTGTCGATAGAGTTCAAGGTCCGTGCCGAGTCCAACAAGAACTGCAGCATTGGTTCCTTTCGTCAAACCAGAATCAAGTATCGCACGATCAATCGTTGAAACTGCCAGCAATTGAAGTGGGCGGAGAATATCCTCGGGAGCCATCGGCGAGCGCAGGCGCTTAAAATCAACATCGACGTCTTCAATATAGCAACCGCGAGGAATTGACTTTAAACCTCCTGCTGCTTCTAGAAAAGCCGCATCTTTGCCAAGAAATCGCCACCTTTTCTTCGGAAGGTCTCGAGCACCGTGGCCGCCAGTGTATATAGCCTCTTCAAAAGCGTCCAAGCCTTTCAGTGTACCAAAGGTTGCATCCATACCAGTAATCCCAAGTTTACACCTTGGCAGCGCTTCGAAGAGTTTTACTGCAGGCTCCCCTGCCCGATAGCTCTCAAAGACTGCATGCGCATTCGTTGTTCCAAATCCAAACGCTGAAAGTCCTGCACGCTTAACATCTCCCCCGGTATCTGGCCAAGGCATGGCTTCCATCACAGCCAATGAATCCAATGTGTTATTCGGCTCTATACCCGGAGTTGGAGGAATGATCTCCTTCTCCATAGAAAGCAGTACTTTACACATACCCGCAAATCCTGCCGCAACCAATGTATGCCCAAAGTTTCCTTTCGTTGACCCGAAAGGTGGAACCTTGCCCTCAAAACAAGCCTTTATGGCATTGATTTCGACGTTGTCTCCCAACGGCGTTCCCGTTGCGTGCATCTCAACATACTGCACCGTCTTCGGATCTCGCCCCGTGCGTTCATAAGTGCTAATCATGCACGACTTTTCACTCGCTAGGTGGGGGCTTAGTGGTAACCCGCATCCCGCATTCGTCAACGTTGCTGCAAGCAAAGTACCATAGATATGATCACCATCGCGTTCTGCATCCTCCAATCTCTTTAAAACCATCACTGCACCACCCTCACCAGGGGTCAACCCTGCACTCTCTTTGTGCAATGGAAATGACACACCACCTTGCCCACCCCCAATTGGCATTGCCTGGAAAGTCGAAAACCCACTCAGTATGAAAAATGGTTCTGGAAGGCAAGTCGCACCACAAAGCATCACATCTGCATGCCCCGAAACCAAATGGTTTTGTGCAAGGCCAAGAACATACAGTGCCGATGCACAAGCAGCATCCAAAGAGTAATGCACCGCTCCAAGGCCAAGTTTGTTTGCTACATACGACGCTGGGTCAATAAAAACGCGCTCATCTTGAGCGAATGGGGAATTCGACGCAGCGCGCTCAGACCATTTATCCACATCATCGAACGCATTAGCACCAACTTTCTTTTCCAAGTGACACTGGTACAAATTCAGTAGTTCGCCCTGCAAGTTATCCATAGGAAAAGAAAGGCATCCACTCACGATACCCGTCCGACCAGTTACTGTATTCTTACCTTGTGGATGCCGCGTCTTGGCGTCGTTCATTGCACTTTCCGCAAGATTCAGGAGCATATCATGTTCATTATCAACGTTTTCATCAACACAACCATACCTTTCATTGCAGAAAGTATCTGCGTACTTACTACGCTCAGGCCTATAGTGGTCACTACGATATTTCGTTCCTAATCGCCTATCAGATATTTTCTCAGTATTCGATTCCTTTCGCAAAAGAGAATCAAAAAATTCCTCCTTGTTATTACATCCTGCATACTGCACAGCCATACCAACCACCGCGATCCTTGCATCGTTGTCGCCTGCCATCTTGCTTGAACCTTGCTGTGAGTTCAATCCGCTTGACCGTGAAAACGAAATCACAATGTCTTTCCTCCTTCCCGCTCTTATTCAAGCCCCTTCCTCTAATTCACTCTATATCTACTCAAAACTTCAATTTAATCTCTCGCAACGAACTGTTTCGGCCACTTAACTACAACTAATTCGCGAGCGAACGATCGAGACACAAAAGTTGCCAAGTTGCAAATTTGCTTTTTTTTTTTCCTCCCTGGAAAATCATGACGTCGTCGATCTCTCTCACACTGGCAAACGACAAAGCCGTAGGCAGCAGCGGTAGGCTATCACATCGATGCAAATCTTTTCGATATACGGGTTTGACGCATCAAAATGTTGGAGCTCCTATCGCTGCTTCGGCGCACGGCATACCTTTGTAATATGCAGACGAGGAAGATCTTGGATAAACTCACGACGTTGCTCTTCCTGGAAGCAAAATGCCATCATGGATCCATCAGCATCCGCTGTACAGCCTGCTGTACAGCCTTGAGCCTTCCTTCCGTACATGCGACGTGAGGTTATTCGTGGCTAGATCGGACTTGAATGACATTGCGGCGTCCTTGAAGCGTGGACTACTGCCCTTGCCTGCCCCTCATGCCATTCCCTCTTCGAACGTCATCATTGCGCAATAATTCTTCCAGAGGACCGGACATTGTCATACAGTATTAAAACACCTCCTCTAATTTCATAGTAAATCATAATTTATTCAAAGAATGTTTCTAGTACAGGACCGAGTTCCAAACTACGTTCGACAACGACGAAGTGCATGGATCCGTGAAAAAAAAATATCTTGGGCGACAAAAGCAAACATGACGTCAACAAAAACATGTTACGGCTTCGAAAGTAGACTAACTTTTTTGTTCCCCATCATAGGGGGAAGGAAGGCTCTTGTCTCTTCGCAAATCTTGGTGACGTCACACGTCTTCGCGTGGACTACAAGTGATACGAAGAACTAATAATAAAAAAATAAAAAAGATTTTTTTTTTTTTTTTTTTTGCAAAACAAATTTGCAAAACAGGAAAGAAAGCAAAAGTAAAAAGCAGTTTCCGCACAAGTTTATGCAAAGAGAGAATTTTGTTGTAGTGGGTAGTTTGTGCTTAAGTGTTTATCTTGTTTTTTACATCAAATATAAAATATTAGAAAGAAAAGTTCAAAGTTCTTCAGTCAAGTTGCCATTGGAAGATACGGGTGAGAAACAACGAGAAGAAGAAATGGTGGGGGTTCAAGCGAAAAATAGGGAAAGTATTGATACACGTGTGGCCGTCGTTGGTATGTCGGCCATATTACCTTGCGGGGAAACTGTACGTGAATCATGGCAAGGTATCCGCGATGGGATCGACTGCCTGCGGGATTTGCCTGCGAATCGTGTAGATGTTACAGCTTACTTTAACCCTGAGAAGAAGACAAAAGACAAAATTTACTGCAAGCGGGGGGGATTCATTCCGGAGTACGACTTTGATTCTCGCGAGTTTGGAATGAACATGTTTCAAATGGAAGATGCGGATGCGAACCAGACGATTTCTCTTTTAAAGGTGAAGGAAGCCCTGGTTGATGCTGGGGTTGAGCCGTTTACCAAGGAAAAGAAAAACATTGGCTGTGTTCTTGGTATTGGCGGAGGACAAAAAGCGAGTCATGAATTTTACTCTCGGTTGAATTATGTTGTGGTTGAAAAAGTACTTCGCAAGATGGGTCTTCCAGAGGAAGATATCGAGGTTGCTGTAGAAAAGTACAAAGCCAACTTTCCTGAATGGCGTGTGGATTCGTTTCCAGGGTTTCTTGGTAATGTTACGGCTGGTCGGTGCAACAATGTTTTCAACATGGAGGGCATGAACTGTGTAGTGGACGCTGCTTGTGCGAGTTCGCTGATTGCAATCAAGGTAGCCATTGAGGAGCTCTTGTACGGCGATGCTGATGCCATGATTGCTGGGGCTACGTGCACTGACAACTCGATTGGTATGTACATGGCGTTTTCCAAAACGCCTGTGTTTTCAACTGACCCTAGCGTTCGCGCGTATGATGAAAAAACCAAGGGCATGCTGATTGGCGAAGGTTCGGCAATGGTTCTTCTGAAACGCTATGCAGATGCTGTGCGTGACGGGGACACGATCCATGGTGTGATTCGCGCATGTGCCTCATCTTCGGATGGCAAAGCCTCGGGTATCTACGCGCCAACGATAAGCGGGCAGGAGGAAGCATTGCGTCGTGCGTACGCTCGTGCCGGGGTAGACCCTGGAACCGTAACCCTTGTGGAAGGCCATGGAACGGGTACACCTGTTGGAGATCGAATTGAGCTTACCGCATTGAGAAACGTCTTTGATGGATCATACAATGGTGCGAAAGAGCAGGTGGCAGTTGGAAGCATCAAGTCGCAGATCGGTCACCTCAAGTCGGTTGCGGGTTTTGCAGGACTAATCAAGACTCTTCTGGCACTCAAGCACAAGGTACTACCTGGTTCCATCAATTGTGACATTCCACCGCTCCTCCATGACGAAACTCGTATCCAAGACTCGAGTCTATACGTGAACACAATGAACCGTCCGTGGCTGCCTCCTCCAGGGGTACCGCGACGAGCAGGGATTTCCAGTTTTGGATTTGGAGGGGCAAATTACCACATGGTCGTGGAAGAAGCAGAAGCGGAACATAAAGGGGCTTACCGCTATCACGCTTCGCCCCAGCCAGTGGTACTTATCGCAGCTTCCCCGGTCGTGCTTAAGCAGCAATGTGCGGCCGCATTGGCCAAACTTGAGCAAGCCGTAAAGGTCGGCGAAACCATGAAAAACGCCGAGTACATTGCTTATCGAGACTTTTTAGACATTTACAAGTTGGGCGGTGCTGCTGGCCAAAGCCAAGCACGCGTTGGGTTTCTTGCAAAAAATCTTACCCAGACCATCGAGGTTCTCTCCGCTGTGATTGCGCGTTTTGAAAAAAACAATGCTGCAGAGTGGACCCTGCTTCGCGAAGGTGCGTTTTACAGAGCCAGCGGGATGCAGATCAACGGCCGTGTTGCTGCATTGTTTTCTGGTCAAGGCGCACAGTACACACACATGTTTCGCGAGGTCGCAATGAACTGGCCTGAAATGCGCGAGTCGCTTCAAGCCATGGATAAAGCGCAACAAAAAGTCGACGGCGGTGCCAAGCGCGTGAGCCAGGTATTGTACCCTCGGAAACCGTACGCCAACGAGGCCGAGCAAGATAACAAGGAGATTTCAAACACGGCGTTTTCACAACCAACAACGATGGCATGCTCACTAGGCGCCTTCGAGGTATTCAAGTCTGCAGGCTTCGCTCCTGATTTCGTTGCCGGTCACAGTCTTGGAGAGTTCTCAGCTCTATATGCTGCAGGTTGCATGAAGCGAGACGATTTGTACGAGCTGATTTGCCACCGTGCGAAAGTCATGCGCGATTCCCCCAAGGCAGCAAGCGGGGCGATGGCTGCAATCATCGGACAAAACGCAAACTTAATCCAGCCTTCTACTCCTAATGTTTGGCTAGGTAACTCAAATTCACCGAAACAAACCGTGCTCACAGGAGCTAGCACAGGTATTCAAGCAGAGTCAGCACGGTTGAAGCAATCTGGTTTCAAGGTCGTTCCTCTTGCATGCGATGGTGCGTTTCATTCTCCACACATGCAACCTGCATCTACTGCATTCAGTCAACGTTTAGCGCAAGCAAGAATGCAACAACCAAAAGTCCATTTCTACAGCAATGTGACCGGGGATAAAGTACAATCAGAGATGGATTTGAAGGCAAATTTGACCAAGCATATGACTAGTTCCGTCCAATTTCTCACACAGGTTACTAACATGTACAAGGCAGGTGCCCGCGTATTCGTTGAATTTGGGCCCAAACAAGTTTTGTCCAAACTTGTGTCTGACATTCTACCAAATGCTCATGATATCATCTGCGTCTCCGTCAACCCATCCTCCTCGGTTGATAGTGACTTACAGTTACGTCAAGCCGCAGTCAAACTAGCCGTTGCAGGGGTGCCTTTGGCCAACTTTGACAAGTATGAGCTCAGCGACCAAACCAAGATGAAGACGATTCCCAAAAAGAAAACCACGCTTCGTCTTTCAGCAGCTACCTACGTGTCACCAAAGACATTAAAGGAACGTGCGAAAATCATGGATGATGGCAAAATGATATCTAGTGCACTTGCCACGCCGCGTCAAGATCCTGTTCTCGAAGAAAAGCTAGCTCTAGCGAACAATCAAGCTCAAAAAGCACAGCAAGAAGCAGCAATGATGCGTACACAACTCGAGTCGCTCAAAACCGAGCTTGCAGCTATAAAGTCTGCTGCTGTAAAGTCTGTTGCTGTAGAGTCTGTTGCTGTGAAGCCTGCTGCCCCTGTTGCTGCTGCGTCGAGTGTTCAATTTGCTGATGCCGAACGTGTTGTCATGGCTGTC
>JACLAD010007047.1_pt1 | contig 21420 bp, 23 predicted proteins | sample 8027901 | NCBI WGS metagenome assembly JACLAD01 (sample SAMN15725071, study PRJNA655200) | protist metagenome | isolation source: fluorescence activated cell sorting (FACS) single amplified genomes of... | place: Spain: Blaines Bay Microbial Observatory, Mediterranean Sea | collected 2016-07-05 | reverse complement strand
AATTGCTAAGCCTTGTAATACCGAATATACTTACATTTAGAACGTTACTAGTACACTGGACGAACGATCACGTTTTACATCACCCGCGGTGTTGGGATGAGGCCCTCCAGGCAGGGCGGAAAAGTGCCACCTTGGTCGGATAATTTGGCTAAATAACGGTTCATTAAATTGGTATTATGTTAAAAAAGAAATTCATAGGAATCTGTTTTGAGCAGCACCCGAGAAAATGTCAAAGCTACCCCCAGTGTACTGTCTGAACCTCCGGAAAATCCCCCCCCCCCAGCGGCCAGCTTAAAATGAAGTGACTTGACAGGGTGGAGCAGCTCCGAAACAAATCGCATTTAAGCTCAATTCAGCACCTCCCGTAGAGTACGACGATACTACACTCTGCTGTGGTGGCACTTTTGCATGTACTTTTCTCAGCGATTGAGTCCTGATCGCTTCGCTAGTAGGATTGCAATCTGAATTACTCCACTCTATTCCATTGTGTCTGATTGGTCCATCCTGTCGCTGTTTCTGTCGAGACTGGTTTCTCTAAGTTAGCTGATCATGGCGGCTTCTGACAATACAGAGTCCACATTCACATGGAGCACTTTACCCGAAGTAACCCGTGTGGATTTACCTTGCTTCACTCACAAGGATCGTGCATTCGATTTATTAGGTGGTGAAACAGCTGTAGGAGTCAAGATACGTAATAATGCACGCACCATCAAATGTCAGTTCCCTACTAAAGATCACTTGAGATTGCCTCTTGAAGGCACGAGTATCAAATCGGCTGGCATGCTCATCCGGCTGAAACCTCCCATGATATCGTCGTCTGCTACCTCTATACCGATGAAGGATAACAATGATGATGAAGCGTATTTATTGTCTCAAATAAGGGGTACAAAGAGAATGCATGATGAAGCTGGGTCGGAGTACGAGATTGTAGGGAAAGTAATGAAAAGTTTCAATTTCGATCAGCCTTCTGATTTTCAATTCTTGCCAGCCAATATTGGCTCGGTAGATCCTGATCTCACAACACTTCGCAAATTCCAAACAGCTACAGAACAAGATCTGATGGCCATTGCCAACCCGGTGGTCATCGAGGCACTCCCGGTGAGTTTTTTAAAGACGAATAAGTCAGTGGCGGGTAAGTCAGTATTGTCCCTTCTTCTCTGATGTCGTTCGTCACTCTGATTACTACTATGAGTATGATGATAATGAGCATACTAACACAACTGCCTTCTCTACCTCTATTGGACCATATATTCATCATCAATTACCGTTACTCTCTACCTAACCCTAACCCCTATCCTAGATACCGCGAAAGTAGGCCTCTTTAACACGGAGTATATCGACCCCAGGGTCGTCCCGCACGTCTCGAATGCACCTATACAAGTATCAAGTAGCGCAAAAAGGCCAAAGGAGTCCAATAAGAATAGATCGCATAGGTTCAGCTTGGCTACAATCATTAGTTCTAAAGAAGATGTTCCTTTAAAGTGTTTGCATGATTTGAAGAACAAGAGGTGGAGAGTGGATACAAAAGGCCATGTACAAAGCTTCCAAACACTGTTTAAACGTCGTCCTGTGTGGTCGCGTAGACATTTAGAGATGAATATGCTGTTTAAGGACCGTACTCACCTACTGAAAGACATGGTGCCTTATTTCGGATTTTACTACAATAGGTGAGTGGTTTGGTCTCATTGTTGTTCTCTCTCTTACAGTGGTGACGATAATGATGATGACAATGAGTATACTAACCACATTCTCTGCTTCCTGCTCTTTCTATTCATATATTCCTCACTTTCCATCTCCTTCTCCTTGCCTTCCTTATCTCACTATACCCTTATTATCACCATAGTGGACCCCTCAAGGACTTATGGGTGCGGTTCGGGTATGATCCCCGTCAGCACAAGGAGAGTCGACATTTCCAAATGTGTAATGTTAGATTGAGTAGGCAAGAGTTTACCCAGGTTCGTCACTCCCTCTCCTTCTTCAATGTCATTGCTCCGCTAGTTGGGTGATGCTGATGAGTATACTAACCTCTGTCTCTCTGCTTCCTGCTCTTTCTATTCATATACTCCTTCCACGTCCTAACCACTATACCATATCGCAGCTGAACAAGAAGCTGTGGGATTGCTTCGGTAATACCATCGCTGACAACTGTATCAATCTAGATGCTATGTCTGTCGAGCCGTTGGAAGGATTCCGGTACGGAGAACCAGCTACCCTCAAGCCCAATGTGCCGAGCAACATGAATTTCATCATCTTTGGGACCAAGGTAAGCACGCTTTTCTTGGTTATTATTACTCTTACTATGGTGATAATGAGGATAAGTATACTAACCTTCTGCAATCTCTGCTTCTTGGCTCTTTCTATATCTTATAATACTCCACCTCTTAACCACTATACCATATCGCGCAACAAACCACATCAGGTCAAACGTCAAATGACTTTCCCTATCTGCCAGATGACGGATAAGGAGATCTTAAAGTTTTGTGAAAATGCTATTTTGCTACCGGAATGGAGTCCATTGACTGGTTGGTATTCTGCCAGTTTCATGCAGTTATTGAGAACCAAAATGATGCAAGTATTGGATGCTCGTGTCGATCAAATAGTTTCCATTGCATCCAGTTTAAAACCCAGACCTAGTTCAACTTACTTAGGAGATGCTGATGCTGGTGTAGATGGCTACCCGAAATACATATGGGAGTGGCAGGAAAGCTTCCTGCAGGTCGAGAACGAGACGGCTGTAAGTATGACTGAAGTACAACAGAATGATAGCCAATTGCTCTCACATTTGAACGAGAAGTGGAAGGTTGATATCTACAAGAGGGCTGTTGGTCGCAAGAAGAAGGAGGCTCGTATTAAAGAATCGATGATCGCTAAATCGAAAGCATTTGGTATGTATGATCCACACATCTTCACTGGGCATAGCAGTGATCCTTTCCTAGGAGGTTTGGGAGAGGCGCCTCCTGGGTCGCACCTGGAAGGTCCCGAGGGTGCGGTTTTTGTACCTCCCCGATCTGCCCGGAAACAGGCAGGATCACATTCCAAAGGAGGTCCGGGTAGCAAGGGGGGAACGAGTAAGTCTGTCGCGTACCGGAGGGCGAATCACCAACTTCTACCCGATAGTATGCCGCTTGAGGATACCACCACAGAGAAAGATCGAGGCGGGAGTGGCATTGACGGGTACAACAACAGTAGCAGTACCACCCGTGCTGCGGAAGAAGCAACACAAATGGCTATCGCAATGTCCCAAGATCCTTCTTATTTGAGTGCTCTGGGCATACAAACAATGCCGGGATCCGCACAGAACTCGTATTGTGTCGAACAATTGCAAAGAGAGGTGAATTCTTCGCAAGCATTTACATATAATGACGACACCAGTGATAGTGAGCCGGACAGCGAGTAAAGGTTCGCTCGGAAGGATTCCTTGTGTGAGGGCTATGTTGAGAGTGGAGACTGGAAGATGGAGAAGAAGGAAAAGGAGGAGGAGGAGGAGGAGAGATGTCTGTATATGTGACCTGTTGTGCTTGCTGTAATACTCACTTTCTGTACATATTACACATAGGTGCCACAACCTTCTACACATATACTATATAAGTACAGCAGTTCTCCTGTATATCTTATCCGTATCTTCAATTTTCGTATATCATATCATCCTCATACGCGTCTTCCTCGTGCCAACTTCCATCATGCAGTCTCCAATTATTGCTGTTTATACTCCTATCTGTCATACCCTGGGTGGCGCTTCCGTGCTGGCTACTTATCCCAGAATTTCCAGCAGGCCCCCCGGAATAGTTTACCGTCGTATTGGCGTATAAGATCCGGTCACCATCTCTCATTATCGAATTCAACTTTTCCAATGAGTGTTGACTACCATCTAGAGACCCCATTAAATGCCCCAGCTGGCTCCCTCCCAGAACATCCGGGTCGGAGAGACTGCGACTGCTGGTGGTACCCTTGAGACCTCTCTGCTGTAAGTGTAAACCCCCACTCCCATTGCCCTTCTGGCCTTCGTGGGAGTGACGGGTCCGCTGTTGTTTCTTAGTGGTTACGGTAGGCGACCCTGGTCCCGTCTGTCGCACTCCATCAGTAGTCTGGGGCCTACCCCCGCCACTGTGCTCTCTATGACCATTTATCTTTGAGGTTCTGCCGACTGGGAGTGTGCTTCCCTGGTGGTGAGAGCCGGTCCGCTGTTTAGAACTCTTGGTATAGGCAACATCCACGCGTTCGGTGATGAGCTTATTTTGGGCATATGCACTTGTGTTCGCTTTAACGCGCTCACCAGTGACCTAGGATAATGATAATGTATAGTGAGATAGTGAAGGAAGGGGAAGGAGATAGAAGGTGAGGAGTGTATGAATAGAAAGAGCAGGAAGCAGAGAATGTGTTAGTATACTCATCCTCATCATCACCGTCATAATAAGCAATAGCAACGAAAAGCAGCACTTACAGGTCGCCGATCAGTCATCAATGCAATTTGACGTCTAATTTTCGCCAAGGTAGGGTCCTCATTCAAATCTCTCCCAGGACCCCCACCTTGGCCACTGGGAGGCGGCATCTTCCGAATAGCCCGAAACTTGCTATCATGTGTCATGTGTCTGGTAGGCCCAGCAGATTGTGTGCGGACAGCTTTCCCTTCTGGAAAGCCGGAATTTTCACTGAGTATCGGAGGAAGGGGAGGAGGAGGAGAAGGAGGAAGAGGAGTGATTAGAATGAGTCATGGCACACTTCCACAAGCATAGACGAAACATAAAATTGTAGAACTTTACCTGAGTTGCTCATCCGGAAGTGGCGCTGTATTGATCTTCCTGGGTCGGGAAATCAGCACAACATCACCATGCATGGCTTCAGCGAGTTCTTCGTGTACTGAAGTGAAAAGAAGAAGGTCAAAAGTGAATTGATAAAATGAGAGATAAAGGAAAGAAAGGTTCAGTGTTAGCATTCTCATCGTCCTGGTTTACACTTGTTGTAACAAGCAGTGTCAAGAGTGGGTGGAGAATATACCCACCTAAGCATGATGATACTTCGCCGATAGTTCCATTGTCTTCTTCATTATGATGAAGATGGAAACTGCGAATAGCGCAGACACTACATGTGATATTCGTCCCACGATGACGTCGCTTCTCGCGTTTGATTTGTTCTTCCTCTGCAAGTGTTGCTTCACGAGCTTTGATGACTCGATCTACTTCGAGCTGTTGTTCCCGATAACCCGCTTCCACAGCGTCGCGTAAGACACGGATGCGTGCTACAGCCGTTTCGTAATCCACCTGCGCATTTCTCAATTGCTTGGAAACATCCTGTTGGAGACGGCGGATATGGTATAGTGGCCAAGATGTGGAGTATATATATAGAGAGAGAGAAATGGCGCGAAGCAGAGAATGTGTTAGTATACTCCTTATCATCCTCCCTAGTCAGTGTAGATGAGGGAGGGAGTGACAGACCTGGTAATCTAGCTCCAATTGCATATTTTTGCCTTCCATTTCGGAAATGGTGACTTCTTGCGTCTCCACAGTGTGCTATAATTATGATGATGACGGATGATTGCAATAAGGGTATAGTGAGATAAGGAAGGCCAGGAGAAGGGAGATGGAAAGTGAGGAGTATATGAATAGAAAGAGTAGGAAGCAGACAGAGAGAGAGAGAGAGAGAGAGAGAGAGAGAGAGAGAGGTTGGTATACTCATCACCATACAGCAGTGGTTGGAGAGTGATGTGTATGACAAGAGATATATGTACCTGTAAAGAGATGGTTTCTTCGGTGAGCTCCTGTATCTCGTTCAGCATATCTTTCATCATTACATCGTCATCATTGCTGTAATGAATGATGATGATAAGGGTATAGTGAGATAAGGAAGGCCAGGAGAAAGAGATGGAAAGTGAGGAGTATATGAATAGAAAGCAGCAGGAAGCAGAGAGAGAGGCAGAGGTTAGTATACTCATCACCACCATCATAGTCATAGTAAGAGAGTAAGAGAGAGATACAGAAGTAAGCGTAAGCACCAACCTGCTACCACTACTGCTGGCGTCGTCGATATCCTCACTTTCTTCGTCGTCGTCGTCCTCGCTAGTACTATCAGCATCAGCATCGGCTTTACTTATAGTATTATTCCCTGTCATCCTGGGAGTGGATATTATGGTCGATCCTCCCTTCTTCTTTACTATGTCGTTATCACTGTCGCTAATACTAGTCAGGGGGAGGGGGAGGGGGGATATGGGGTTCCAGAATAGTAAAAGATGGTTCAGATGAGACCAGGGGCATATATACACAAGGAAGTATATGAATAGTAAGAGCATGAAGCAGAGAATGTGTTAGTATACTCATCATCATCCTCATCCTCATCATCGCCGTCAGCAGCAGCAGCAGCAGCATGAATAACATCAGAAAGTAGTCAACAGAGAGAGTAACTACAGATTGGACGTACCTTGCGCCACTCGTGGCAGCAATAGCTGCGACACTCACGAAATTACCAGGACTTGTGTTCGTATTGGTGGGAGAGTCGGGCTTGTGTTGTGCACCAGCGTCGTTCATATTGATGGCAGAGGCGGGATCAGATTGCGGGGTGGGGCCTCTCAGGCTGCTGAATGATGGTGCCTGCAAAGCATGGGGCGAAGGAACCCCCAGCATATTAGTTGGACTACCGACACTCCCCTCTAGCGATCCACCCAGATTGGCACCCTCCTTTTCATCTACGCTTGATTCGCCAGCATGGCTGCCGCCTGATTACAATAAGGGTATAGTGAGATAGTGAAGGAAGGAGAAGGAGATGGAAAGTGAAGAATATATGAATAGAAAGAGCAGCAAGCAGAGATTGCGGAGGTTAGTATACTCATCACCATCAACAATGTCATCATCGATGATGATAGAGCATATAAAGGACGCAGTCAAGACTGGATACCTACCGGCGTTGGTTTTGGATGAAGAAGCTGCACGCAGAGCCAATGTCTGCTGAATAGTCATTCCAGGCAGACCGCCCATCTCTGTAGGGCCATGTACTGCCTTACGACGCATATTCAAGCGTATACTCTTTTGTTTTTCCAATATGCCTTGACGCCTGACGCGCTTCTTCTCTTGCTGTAGTGGTGAGTGTGTGTAATTTAGGGGTACGCGGTAAATACGGCAAAAAAAAAAGAGTAAATGCTTGTAAGTCCTGATGTGTCATCATCAACCAATTTGGAAGCAGCAGGGATCGGGAGTGACTCACCTTCTTCTCCTTCCTCTTCTCCAGTTTCAATCGTTTTGTTTCCTTTTTTTGCCACTTCTTGATGGTACGCTTCAATTGATGAATTTCTTGTTGCTGTTCTCGAACTTGCAATGTTGCCGTAAGAATATGTTCACGTTCATGAGCTGCAAAGCAATCCACACTCTTGAGAATAGCATCTATTTCTGTGAATTGTTCATCAATTCTCTCATGATCTGCATGGTATTGCTTCACAGCTTCAATGCCAAAGTTTTTGTATTTTTCTGCAAATTTAGGATCAGGCTTGGTCACTGTAGATAGGTAGAAGGATAGAGGAGAACATGGAAGTTCAATTGTGTAAATGAAATTTAGATCAAGTATTCTGTAGATCATTGATATATGATAATGATAGGACGGGGAGTGACTTACCTGGGTGGACAATCTCTCTGGGATGTTTCAACAGGCGGAAAGGTTTCAGTGGTCTTTTGGAACGCAATATCCGATAGGCATCTATTAGTCTCGTGAACTCGCCATTGAGCTTGTCGAAAATGCTCTTTCTACGTTCGACTGACATTCCCAGCACCCCTTCAGTTTCGTTGTCGTCGACTGCTGCTGTTTGTGCACTATCGATTATTGTATCTTTTGGTTCGATATCTATCAGTGGACGATTATTGCTAGGGTTGGGGCTAGGGTTATTCTCCAGCATCAGATGACTCGTGGGGGAGCCACGGCTGAATGGGGAGGCACTCCCTTCCATACTGATACTCTTGCTGTTCCCACCCAGATCGATACCTCCCAGAGACATACTGCTACCTTCTGCTAAGTCTTTAGCCTTCAAAGCTTCCGATGATGTCATATCTCTGTGGCAATTATGATAATGTATAGTGAGACAGTGACGCATATGGCGGAATGGTTTCAGATATGGAGTATATATATAGAAAGAGCGCGAAGCAGAGAATGTGTTAGTATACTCCTCATCATCATCACTGTCATAGTAAGAGAGTAACAACAAAGAGAAGGAGAAGGGACAGGGAGTGACCTACCGATTGATAATATTATTAACAAGATCTTCAAATTTATTTGAAGAAGACAAGTACTCTGGACGAATAGACACCAAGTATAAAATGCACTGAGACAGTTTTCGGCTGTATCTTTCAATCGCAATGCGCTGTATATGAGCAATATGATGTGCGCGATTTATGACGAGTTGGCATTCTGATAAACGTACCATACGCTCCTTATCCAATTTACTGGCGCTGAGTAACTGACTTTCGAGGTTCTGTACTGATTTCCTCGATGTTTCCAATTCATTCCGTGCCTTTTTGACCTATCAAGGGTGGTGGAGAGAGAGAGAGAGAGAGAGAGAGAGAGAGAGAGAGAGTACAGTGACGGCAGCGGTTTGTTAGTAGTTATTACTCATCACCTTCAATGAGCAGTAAGAATCAATCTTAATGATTATACGCACTTTATCTCTTTCCGTCACAATCTGTTCTAGTAGCTGCGTGATACGATATGCTTTCTTTGTATTCCCAGCCTCACTCTCCTCTAGCTTGGCAGTCACTTCTATGTGTTCCTCTGACAGTACACTAAGCTCTTGTGTGCGCTGTCTCAAATCTGAAATGGCATGTCGGATCTGTATCCGTTGTCCAATTTCGCCCATATGTTCATAGCTATGTGTTTGTAAGCATTTTTTGACTCTGTTATTGTGGCGATATGGTATAGTGGTTAAGATATGGAGTATATATATACAGAAAGAGCAGGAAGCAAAGATAGAGGTTAGTATACTCATTATCACCATCATCACGGGGCAGGCTGAGAAGAAGTGATTGGCAAGGGAGTGACATGCATACCGGATACATAAAATCACAACCAAGGCAACTGATTTAAATGAATGTTTGGGCTTTCTAGCAATGGCAGCCAGACGTTCCTTCTCTGCAGCATCACGAAGTTTTTTTTCTTTACGAAATTCATCCAACTCATACCGCATGTCGTCTCGGTGATTCTTTACCCTACGTAGTTCATCATAAACATGGTCGATTTCCGCTTTTTGACCAGCCATTTCTTTGGACATATCCTCTACTTGCTGGTCCAAATCACTAATTTTAGCAGTAGTAGTCGCCCTGACATTAGCCAACTCATCGGCGGTGGAATTCCAGTTTTCATTCTTCACATCTCTATCCTCTATGGTGTCTTTCAATTCTGCTCTTACTTCACGAAGCTCCTGCTTCTGTTCAGATGTCTCTTTCTCTAATTCCAAAATTCTCAAATCTTTTATACGTAAAATTTTTTCAGATTCGGTCAACTTCTCTAACAAAGCTAGTCCCTTCCTCTTCTCCTCTTCGCCTTGCTCAACACTTTCAGCAGCATATGTTTGTGCTTGCGTGATTCGGCGTTGCCACTCCTGATTCTCACTGACGCGTTTATCATGGAATTCAATTTTTGTACTTTCCAAATCATTTATTGCCATAAGCTCGCCATCTTGTTTCTGCTTGAATTTCATTCTAAAGTCATTTTCACGATCTACATATGGATAGTGGAGTGGTCAGAGTGAGGTGGGTGATGAATCGAAAGTGTACATAGTAGAGGTCATGTTAGTATACTCATTATCCATTGTACTCATTCGCACATTAAAGAGAGTGACAACAAACACACACAGAAGAAGAAGGAGGGGGGAGAGGAGGAGGAGGAGAGTACAAATGGACCTACCTTGCATCTCTTGTTGATAGGTCCATTGGCTCATGAACTTGGAACTTTCTTCTAACTGGGTGTACTTGTACTCCGCTTTGCATAGCCTGTTCTCCTGTACTCCAATGAATTCATTCAAATCCGCAATGGTTTGTTTCAAATTGGTGATTTCGCGTTCTTTGGCTTGACTTTCAGCTGTCCTTGATAAACTATCTTCGACTTGATGATTCCAACAACGTACGAAGTTGACAATTCCAACACATGATTGACAATATTTGACAAACAATTCATGTGTTTGAGGAGTTGATAGAGACAAGCTTTCCCCTTGAGTGTTAGGGAGTTGATATTGAGGACCTCGCTTATGCTTCATAACCTTAGGAAAGGCTTTGGATCTCTCCCATGCATTATAACTCATGCCTGTTTGAGGGTTCAACAACCCACTCGTCATCAACGCATCCTTCAACTGTTGGGAACAATCCTCTTCGCTGGTTTGCTCTTCGAGTGCTCGGTCAATGAGCCCCTTGAGTGAGATGGAAGGTACCTAGAACCACAGTTCCAATAATGTATAGTGAGATAAGGAAGGAAAGAGATGGAAAGATAAGGAATATATGAATAGAAAGCAGCAGGAAGCAGAGAAGAGAGGCAGAGGTTAGTATATTCATCATTGTCATCACCATCATAAGGGAGGAACAGCAGGGAGAGTAGAAAAGACACGTACAGTATGTAAATCGTACATGTCATGGCTGGATACTTCGGTATAAGTCTTGCCTGCATGTTCCGCCTCCTCTTTGGCTCGGTCAAGGTCAAGTTTGCTATCTTCCTTGCTTTCATTATTGCCATCTATGGGAGTGTCCTTCCCGGTCGTGAACCGGTTGTTCTGTATTGGAAATTGATATTCACGAATTTTATCTAGATGGTATTTCACTCTGACAATATCTCGTAAATAGGAATCTCGAATAGAAGCGATAGCGACCAGCCTATCCTGCATCTGACGAGCCAGCTCATCAGCCTTCTGGTGCATTGGAAAGAGGCGATGCCATTTAAAAAATGCTTTCAACAAAATAATTTTACGATTTCTCTCGAAAGGGCTCTTCATCACTCTATTGATCAATGCTCGAGCATTCGCCCTCTTGCTTTCTAAGGCGCTGTGTGACTGCACATCGACTAGTTTCTCAAGCTCTTGGACTCGTTTCATGTGTTCAGCGTCCAAGCCGCTGTACAGCTGTTTGCGTGATTGCAGTGCAGCCCTGTGCTTGGGATGAGCTTGCTTGAAGTCGATTTCCGACATTCTGGCTTTTCTGTTCCCTTTCTCCCCTTTCATGGGCGATGTAGAGGATCTCATGTCACCTGTAGTGGAACGGAATTTCGAATTTTTGGAGCGAGCATCTTTATATCCTTGAGTAGACTTATCAACTTCTTCATATACGGCGTCACTAGCAGTTTGCATCCACGCATTATCGGACTCCCCTACAAACACGACGTGCTCTATGGCATGAGGGACTTCACTCTCAATCTCTTCTTCACTGTCTTCGCAAACACCGCCATTGTCATACTCCTCGTTGTCTTCGATGCGATGCCCTTTGATACTCGAATCGCTATCGTCTTCCCAAATCGTCGTGGTGTGACCCATAGCACCGAGATCCATCTTGAATCAACGTTAATAGATCAAGAGAGATCAATTATGTGCTAATCAAAATAAGTCCTGCGATCGCAATGGTATGAAGCGGCTTCCAACTTCAGTGATAGCCGATGAAATTATTCTCGTCTTACTTGCTCTGAATATCTCAGCTTAGTCCACCTTAGAGAGTCAAGCTATAAAACAGTAGATTTTCTCTCCCTGTGATGGCAGAATACCGACAATCAAGCTATTTTAGTGGAACGCAAGCGTGTTTAATGAAAAGTTAGAGAGTGACACAACAGTGCACTGGGTTGGCATTAAAACGATTTGTTTTAGGGCGCGTCGTTTTGCCACGAGCAGAGAGTTATTTCAGTACCTGACCTTTTACAAGGTTTGATTCTAGCTATTTATTGCTCACGAGAGCTTTTTCTTGATATCTAAGAAGCAGAAGAGCTCTTATCAAAACCGACATTGACGCCTTGCGAAGTCTAGGATTACATAAACTAGAACTCGTTTATCTTGTGCTTTTAACAGCATTGAACTTGATAAAGGATGGCCACATTGCAGCTTGTAGGCTCTAGATTCCTCAGAGACACGCACACCAACCGTAAAGGTATCAAGACACAATCGGTCGTAGCAATCCATCGTAGGTCGCAAACTCTACTTACACAGACCTTGGTGCGTTCTCCACAAGGTGGCACAGAACGAATTTACGAGAGTCATGTCCGTAATAGCTTTGGAGAGTGGAGATCGTGTCGACAACCGTTCACTTTACCTCAAGAGTATAATGATTGCATAGTTGCTATCCTCACTTTAGAAGCAGGTAATGCATTTGTATTCATTTACAGTGAAATGGAAAGTCGTGCTGTCCGTTGTGTCTTTCTAGATGTGAGCTGTTTGTTCGTAAATGAATACGATCTCTCCACTACATCCGAGTGCGTCACCTGTGCGGATTATGATCAGAATCGTAAGGAGCTCTTATTGGGTTCACGGGGTGGACGTGTACAATCTTATGCTATACGATGTATTGAAGAACCCCTTCCAGGTGATATTCCTAACAATAGCCGGTTTATTGCGGTATTCCGTAATCACAATCGTACTTCAAGAGAAGCAGGCAGACCAGCCAAACAAATAGTGACCCAAGTGCGTACATAACATTCTTCTTCTCTCTGTTGTTACTCTCTTACTATGACAGTGATGATGATAATGATGAGTATACTAACATATTCTCTGCTCTCTGCTCTTTCTATTCATATGCTCCTCCTCACCTTCCATCTCGTTCTCCTTGCCTTCCTTATCTCACTATACATTACTAACCCTAACCCTCCCTGTATATATAGGATATCTCCAATACATGCTTGGTGTTAAGTAAAAATGGAATTACTTGTTTCGATTCCAGACAAGTGGAGCAGCTTTGGTTCATCCACAATGATGCCTTTAGATACGAGCCAAATAGCATTTTTGCAGACAAAGTAAGCTAGCTGCCCTTTGTGTTGGGTAAGACCTTGAAATCATGTATATTATTTCCCTGAGCTATACTGACCCATATCATTCTCTTCTTATCTCTATCTCAATATTCCAACCCGCCTTCTCTTCGTCCTTAGTTTGGCAATGACTTCGTAGTCTATTGCTACCATCCAAAGACAGGTAAAGAAATTTTGGAATATTGGAAACCGCCCCCCAAATTTGCCTTGGCTGAAGCTGGCCAATTTGAGAGGACCACCATGCCATTGGGCGGATCAGGGTTCCTCACTTTGCAAGTAAGTATGCACTATCATGCGACCGTTTTTTGCCCATATTGCCCATCCGTGAATGCTGCCAACACTGCACTGATCGCTAATCCTAACCCTACCCTCTCTCTTTCTCTTCTCGTACCATTCATCATCATCATCATCCAGATGGAAAGTATCGCCTCTGTGGTTGGCTCATTTATTGTATACACGACAGTCGATGGGAATATCCATATGTGGCGACCGGGCTCTGGGGGGGACTTGGAACAGGACCCTCAGTTGAATCTAGGGTATAGTACAGTAGCGAGAGAGGGTGTGCTGTACAATGGCAATGATGGTAGCAAGAGCGTGGTGCTTGATTCTCTGGAAACATCTGCTGCTCAAGAAGGACCCGAAGCGGGAGTGACAGGGGGCTCTAAAAGTGGGAAGAGATCTGAGGGTGCAAATATTGTATTTCTGTACAATCCCACCCTACCTGATTCTCCCATCAGCGTGGTGATTGCTGAGTACAATTACATCAACCTGTTGGCATTACATGCCCCTACAGGTGTGTCACTCCCTCTCCTTCTCTCTGTTGTTACTCTCTTACTATGACAGTGATGATAATGATGAGTATACTAACACATTTCTCTGCGTCCTACTCCTGAACATATCTTAACCACTCCACCACATCTGGTCACTCCTTAGATATGGATACACGTTTTCGACGTATTTTGATGGACCTCAGTTTGTACAGTCAGCAACAGCAACAAGGAAGTGCATCAGATGATTATAATTATCAACAGCAAGCATACTATGCTCATCAGTACGCTCCTCAATCCGCTGAAGAATTTCTTGCGGTTACACAACAAGGACGAGGTCGCCTTGATAACAAGGAAGAAGAAGAGTATATACAGCGTATGGATTCCATGGAAGTTAATATGCCTGATATCGACACGGGTACGTCACTCCTGTGCTCTTTCGTCTTTCTGGTAGATAATGATGATAATGAGTATACTAACCTTTACCTCTGCTTCCTGCTCTTTCTTTATATATATATATACTCCTCACCCTTTCCATCTCCTTCTCCTTGCCTTCCTTATCTCACCTTATTCGAATCGTAGGCGGCAGACCACCCTCGTCGCAATTAAACTATACCATGACATTAAACGAGTACGATATCCTACCTGGCGCCGCCCCTCTCTTGGGTGCCATGGGCCCTCCTCTGGGGGATGCAGGAGTGACGCCTCTCACTGGTGTAAGCATGCCTGCAATCGATGGTGAGACTAAAAATAATGATGATAATACCATTGATCTTCACAGTAGAGCAAATACAGGTACGTCCTACACACCCTCATTACTGCTTCCTACAACCATGATGATGGTGATGCTGATGAGTATACTAACCTCTACCTCTCTGCTTCCTGCTGCTTTCTATTCATATACTCCTCACTTTCTATCTCTTCCCTTCTCCTTACCTTCCTTATTTCACTGCACCAGCTGACTATTATGGCCTAGATGATGATATTAGTATAAATAGCAAAAGATCTACAGCTGATTCCTCTCTACCAGCTACTGCCATGGGAGGAACAGATGTGGGTGGGAATGGAGAAGAGAAGGAGAGAACAGATCTCCAGTCGAGTTGCGATCGAGGAGATCTCACAAGTAGCCCTGAAGGGCAAAGACCGGGCACAAATTACTTATCGGAGCGCGTCTATCAAGACTTCGACAGCACTTTGCTGGATCGACCAAATGTGGTCGAGGTCAACGACCCTGGTGGCAGCATAAATGAGAATGATTCCGCAGCTACAGGTACATCCTTCCTTCTCCTTCCCTCTGTTGTTACTCTCTTACTATGATGAGTATGATGAGTATACTAACCTCTCTCTCTCTCTCTCTCTCTTTCTTTCTCTCTCTACTTCGTGCTCTTTCTATTCATATCTTCCTCGCTTTCCATCTTCCATCTCCTTACCTTCACTATGCTCACTATACCCTTATTCCATTCTAATATAACCCGTGGGTGCACATACAGGTACCAAAATGATGATTCCCTCTGTCGACGTCACCATCCAGGGCCTGACACTCCCTCCGGTTGCGGTTCAGGATCTAACACATTTTCCCGCTCAAAATATGCAGAGGCCTCCCCAAGATATGGAGGAGGCGAATCAAGGGGGAGCCCCAGCATTGCCGAGTACCTTTTTTTCTCTGCCCTTGCAATCTTTAGCTGGGTACGATGCCAGCTATGACGATGCGGGAGTTCCAGACGGGGTGGGCAGCTTGCGGTTGCTATCATACCCCAGTTTAGTGATGCTCAATAGATCTGAGAGTCGAGACAATGTGTTGTGTTCTATCACGGAAGGTGGTTTAATTGACTTGGACACCGAGATTTCATCACAAACATTGGAGATTCGATTGTGCGGTATAGCTCATAGAGCGAATACAATGGCAATTGTGACTGTATACAATCAAGGCTATATATTCGATTTAGCACCTCATTTGGGCGCGGGAGTGTACCAGAAGGTCGTGAAGAAGCCTTTGAGATTGGAGCTGAATATACGTCAAAATGCTGTAACAAGTGCATGCCATGTAGCTGATATCATCATCAAAGCGGAAATAATGAAAAAGGTGAAAGGCCGTATGGAAATGCAGTTGAAAGACTTCACAGGCACACATACTCTGCACTTGTTCGGTGATAGTGACGGCAAAGTAAACTTTGTTGTGGCGGATGCCAATGTGGCGATCCACACTGATTCATTTACTGCGCATAACAGTAAAATAGGTGTGTCACTCCCTGTACTCAGCCTCTACCCCTCTCTTACTATGACAGTGATGATGAGTATACTAACCTCTCCTTCATCTCTGCTTCCTACTGCTTTCTATTCATTCATATACTCCTCACTTTCCATCTTCATCTTCCATCTCCTTCCTTCCTTCCTTATCTCACTACGCCCTATGTAATTAGTCGCTATCACCACTACTGGTGATTCCAATCGAAATGTTTGGCGTATTCTTGCCAGAGAGTCAGGACGGGTCGGGAACGAGGTGAAGATCTTTCCTGATACTTATCCTGGTAGTGCAGTGGCGACGGTGGCTGCCGATGGGGAAGTGAAAGTCTGGCAACCACTTTTTATCAATAAGGGTACTCATGCGAGCATCCACACACGAGTATTCAATGTCGTGGGCCTTGCTTGGAAATTGGTAGGTACATTCAGTCATAGAACGTCTTCCTACCCAGCCATCCCGAAACATGCCCTCTCTCGGTCCTCCATTGTGACCAAGGCGTCGCTCGATCCGACGTGCACTTCCCTGCTGCTCGCCATGACTGATGGTTGTGTCCATCAGTGGCCGTTACCTGGTCTGATTCATGACGATAATGGCTCTCTGTCCACTATTCGAGATCCCTTGACGATAGCAAGAAAGCATAGCAGTAGTATCACCGACATGCGGATTTACACACATTCGCCCAATACCACTATGGTCACTAGCACGGTTACTCTATGGACGAACGACGAAAGTCGCAAAGGAAATTCGGCGAGAGTGCTACGTGTAGGTCCTCTGGGAAAAGATGGGGCAGTATATACTATAGCTCAGTTGAAACTTCTATCTGCAGCCAGCAGTATGGTGACAAGTAGCATTGACTACAGGTATGTGGAACTCCTTCTCCTTCTCTCTGTTGTTACTCTCTTACTATGACAGTGATGATGATGAGTATACCAACCTCTGCCTCTCTTTTCTATTTGCTGCTCTTTCTATTCATATATTCCTCACTTTCCATCTCCTTTTCCTTGCCTTCATTATGCTCACTATACCCTCATTATCCTCGCAGTATTATTTTGTGGTCGTTCCAAGTAACTTCCACCATGCCTCCCATTCCAAATGCGGGTGCTCACACAGTACTGCTCCCCCTTCCTGTACGAAGAATGGTGTTCTCAGGAGTGCCTCGAGGAGGGTTGGCCTATGCACCGAGTATACCTCAGGAGGGTCAAAGTGCTAAAGCGGCCATATGGAGAGTGCAGTGTATTGTCAATGGAGTGAGGTGGGTGGACCTTCTATTATTGTTACTATCTGAGATACTGCGATAGCAATGATAATGATGATGAGTATACTAATCTCTGCCTCTCTTCTCTGCTTCGTGCTGCTTTCTATTCATATCTTCCTCGCCTTTCCATCTCCTTCTCCTTGCCTGCATTATGCTCACTATACCCTTATCATCATCGCAGTATTATTGCCTTTCAAGGACAACACAGTGAAGTGTTCCATCGCGATCACAACCTTATCGCCGAAGAACCAGTACCACCTTCTATAAACGGTGCTGCTGGTGGTGTCTCTGTTGCTCCTGCCATGGTGATAGTCAATGGCCCAACTCCTCCCTCTTTGGCTCCACCACCTGCTCCTCAAATCACTCTGGTACCTGTTCTATGTAAAGTCAACAAACCTGGAGCTACTGCTGAACGGTACAGTCAATCTCTGGACCCGGCATCTGCACTCTTCAGCTGGAATGCTTTAGATGTATGGACTGAACGTGCACTCACAGAACCGGGTAATCTTACATCGAAAAGGTATGCCCTCGCAGGCGATCAAATATTCGATGGTGTAGAGAAGAAAATCTTAAGTAATGGGGAAACATGGTCAGAGAAGGTGCCAATCGATGTCAGTAAGGGCATGAAAGAAGTGGGTTTTGCAAAGATGAGACCTTCTACGACTGGTGGTGATGATGATGATTATGATGATAGTGATGACGAGAACATGCGCAAGCAGATTGAAGTAGGCTCAGATGGGCGACAAAAAATAGTTCTAGAGAACACTAAGATGAGTATTCCTGTCGGAACAGCACATGAGATGACTCATTACTTGCAAACATCTCCTCAAAATCGAAAATTTCTAGCACTACCAACGGCTCCAGTAGAGGACAGCTTGATCGATACTGAAGGCAGCAGTGCTCAGTTCCTTGACAGACATAATCTTAATAGTCACTCAAGAGGTTTGGAAGGTTATGACGAGCCTAGTAAGAGTGTTGTTCAGGGTGGGATGCATTCCAGTAAGATTGGTGCTTCTGGTCTAGAGATTGATATGTTAGGTGAGTATAGGTTGGCCCTGGTATGTCTTATCGCGTGTTGCGATGATAATGATGAGTATACTAACCTCTACAATCTCTGCTTGCTGCTCTTTCTATTCATATACTCCTCACTTTCCATCTCTCCTCCTCTTTGCCTTCCTTATCTCACTATACCCTTATTGTAATCATCACTGCACTTTACAGGTCATGTCGTCAAAGACAGTCAAGTCTCGAAAGATATCCTGGCCCGCACCCACCCGGGTCATTCCCCTCTCAAGGGTGATGACCCAGGACAGCACAGTGTACATCAACTTAGTTTGACCGTACCGTCCCAAGTAGAGCCTTTACCCGACACTACTGAGACGGCAGTAAGTAATGGTAAGACAGACCTTGCCTTCCTTCTCCTTCTTCTCTCTATCTGTTTATTGCTCTTTTATTGCGAAGGAGTCTGCTGATGATGATAACTACTCTAACTTCATCTTCTCTCTATCGACCCCAACCTCGACCTGTCTCTCCCTAAAGCAGACCTAATGCAGGACGACCATAGCAAGGGGTCCTACACCGCCCGTACCCTCAATGACGATAGTATCAGTTTGAATAGTGCCAACGTCAAAAGCCAGACGAGTCCTATTGGGTCACTCCGGGAGGTGACATTAACCAGCCCCAGTAGTGAAATTCCCTTAGTTAACGACTACAAAAAGGTATGTACAGTCTTTTCCTCTTAACATATGGCACACTATAAGCAGTGATGATGGTGATGATGGTGATGGTAATGATGAGTATACTAATCTTCCGCTTCTCTTCTCCTCAACAACCTGCTCTTTCTATTCATACACTTCTCACCTTCCATCTTCCTTCTCTTGCCTTCCTTATCCCACTATACATTATCATAACCGTCCTTATATAGGCTCTCAATGGTTCCAAAAGTGGTACATTGACCAATGCACCCCCTTCCATTCATGCCCCCGGAGACATTGGGATCGCACCCCATGAAACGAAAACACCTCTAGAATATCCTTCATATAAAGAAACGAAAATACAGAAGCTGAAAAGAGAGCAGCTTGCTAAGACACGTCAACGTGAGGAAGCCTCAACAGTCACCAAGACCAAAAAGACTGTATATGTCAGCAAGAAGAGAAGAGACATGTTACATAACGAAAATGGTCAACGGCAAGTCAATGGAAACAGCGTGACTTGTACACTGCCGCTGAATTTCATGGAAACCAAAAAACACGCAGCCGCCAACAAAATCGTAGTAGACAAAGGTAAGACAGGGATCGTCGTCATGCTGGTCTTTGGCTCGTCTCACTCTGCCTTGTGATGATCATGAGTATATACTAACTCCCACCACTACTTTCTCTGCTTCTTACTCTCTTTCAATTCATATATACATTTCATCTTCACAACATGACTTCGCACACATTCCAGGCACATCTAAAGCACGTACTCGTGGTGAGATCGATAAAAGCAGCAAGAATTCGATTCGGGTCAAAGGTTCAACGGATCAACTCGCGAAGAATGCCACTGCACAGCTTATGAAAGACATAGCTGCACGACAGCAGAAGGAGAGAGAAGCCGCTGAAGCCAAAGCTGTGGTTGCAGCTTCGAAAGAGAAGAAACGTGTGGATGCTACTTTGCCTGTGCCTGCTTTGCAAACTGAGACCATCAGTCAAGTATTAAGCACCCCTGCTGATGAAGAGAAGGTCGAGGTAGATGGTGATGGTGGCGATCAGCTTGGTGAACTTCCAGGCGGAAACACTACTGGTGGTCTGAGCTTGGCTATAGGTGGGGGTGGCTCTTCCGGGGTGGATATGTCCAGTGAGGGCTACAACCCGTTCTACTTCGATCGAAATGCGAAGTCTATTTATTATCGGTATGTCACTCCCTCTCCCCTCTCCTTCTCTCTGTTGTTACTCTCTTACTATGACAATGATAATGATGAATATACTAACCTCTGCCTCTCCGGCTCTCTGCTCTTTCCATATATACATTTTTCAAATCTGAACCTTTTCCCTACACCCGTACAATGCAGTGATAACACCAAGAAAGCTCCTACGTACACACCTATGGAGAAAAGATTGCCATTCGTCGACCCAAGTTTGGTGCCTGAAGTTGACGATGCCACTTCCTTAATGGGAAAAACGCTCATGATGATGTTAGATAATGATGCTAAATTGGGTTTGGATGTATTGATCGAAGAATTCAATGAAAAGGTGTGTATACCGGCTCTTTTTACTTCCTTTCTGTTGTTACTCTCTTCTTCTCCTCCTCCTCCTCCTTATTATTATTATTATTATTATTATTATGAGTATACTGACCTTCTGCAATCTCTGCTTCGTGCTCTTTCTATTCATATCTTCCTCACCTTCCATCTCCTTCTCATTGCCTACATTATGCTCACTATACCCTTATCATCATCAATGTAGGATATGGACAATTTCGAAGTACTTGCTGATGAACTCAAGCTTGAAGTGGTCAAAGAAATTCATCGAGCCACCATGATCATGCCACGACGAGAGGCGAGCAAGAAAGGATTAGGTCTGATGAAAAAATTCATGTTGGCCTTCAAGACAAGGAGGTTTGGAGCAGGTGTGTCACTCCCTCTGCATCTCACGATGACTTCTTGTGCTAATGCTGCTGCTGATGATGATGATGATGGTGGTGAGTATACTAACCTCTGCCTCTCTGCTTCCTGCTCTTTCTATTCATATCTTCCTCACTTTCCATCTCCCTTCTCCTTGCCTTCCTTATCTCACTATACCCTTATTGTAATCATCAGGTACTGATGGGAATCGTAAAGGTGGTCAAGCATCAGCCATCAAGATCTATGATGAGAATACCGACCCAGATGTGATGTTAGAGTTTGAGAAAACTGAACAATCTCGCGCTGAAGTCAAAGTAACGTGTGGTAATCAGTACTGTCGTGTACTATTGTTCGCACGTTTGAAACATATCATACAAAGCAAAAACACCGATGACCAAGATAGAGCCGAAATGAAAGGAGAAGCACAAGAGGATGGAATAGACAATGCAATACCCCCACCACTTCCGACACCTCAAGTACTTGAACGTGTCGTGGATGATGATTCCATCCGAAAATTCTTGAGAAATGAAAAACATGTCGCCGCAGCTGCCTTGTGTAACCTTCAAGAAAGACAAGAACATACCGTTGCTGCTATCGATGG
>JACLAD010016075.1_pt1 | contig 21421 bp, 16 predicted proteins | sample 8027901 | NCBI WGS metagenome assembly JACLAD01 (sample SAMN15725071, study PRJNA655200) | protist metagenome | isolation source: fluorescence activated cell sorting (FACS) single amplified genomes of... | place: Spain: Blaines Bay Microbial Observatory, Mediterranean Sea | collected 2016-07-05 | reverse complement strand
TAGCATTTCGCCTTATAGACTTTTTAGCCTCCAGCAGTAAGTAGTTCCATAGCACTTGGGTGAGTTCTAATTTATTTTGGCCAAAACACTTATGATGTAATTAAGGGGAAGGAGGGAGATTAGTCCAAGTTGAAGAAAAAACTTCATTCCAATTGATTCTGAATCATTCGATGGGGATCTAGGAACTTTGCAGGCAGGACTCTAGTTCACTCTCAGAGTTAAGCATGTTGAAGAGTTGTTTCACAGATAGATCATAATCTTTTTCTGCGAAAACGTATTGGTGATTTCTGTGGATAACTTGCTCGAAAGTGCCATATTGATCTGCGGAGCACCCCGTTAAAGATGCCAGAGCCTCCAAATGGGAGCCTGTACCTCGGGCACTTTCTTCAGCAATTTGCTCATAACTATCATTGAAGAACTTCTCAATATTAGCGCTTTTGAAATCACAATTCGTGGTAATGATCGTAGAATCCGTGGTCCCATACGAGCTTGCTGTTGTGTGCTTTGAGGAAACTCGTGTCATCTCTGTAGATATTTCAAAAATATTTCTTGGTGGAATTGAATTGACCCCAACCCGATTCTCTTTGTGCCCAACAGTCCATGCTCCAGCCCAAATTCCCAGATGACAGGCAAATAGAGTGCTGTAACTTGTCAGCACAAAAATTATCGAAAGCGTAAACAGAGTGATAGTGGTTCGCATATCCCCCCAGATTTTGCGATTGTATGGAAGTAAATTGATCTGGGGGAATGCACTGAATATTCCTGCCTTTGAAAATTGCTTTTAGCTACGGTGGACCAAACTAGAAATCAAAAAGCTCTATCTTCAGTAGTTAAAGTGTTTTCTAAAATGATCTTTCGATGCGTCTAAGATCTAAATTTGTAGGAAATCAGAAGTTTCTTGCAGAGTTATTCACTAATCTTTCAGTGGGTATCTCGGAAGCTAAATTGAAGAATCGTTCCGGGATGATGCAGGTCTTTCGTACTCCCTCCTTTAATCGCTTTGGTCAGTCCCCCGCTGTCTGTGATGATATAAAAAGTTTTTCCATCAGGATGGATTGCTATGTCTCTGTAGCGATTTTGTGTCTGAAATAACGACTCTGGATTCTCTTCAATTAGAGAACGAGAGTTATCCAACTTGAGTCTGTAAAGTTGCCCATGTTTGAGACTCACGACCAGTAGTGAGGAAGACCAATTGGAAATGCTGTCTGACTCATAGGCTTCCAAACTTGAAGTAGCTATAGTGGGCCAACAAATGAACTCGTGCCCACAGGATCGCTGTCTAAAATTATGATCATTAGGCACTGTGAAGAAGGTCTGTAAGGGTTCTTTAAAGTTGGAATGATACCAATCAGACTCCAAGTTGGTTGGAATTGACTTCGGACAGAAGTAATCACTAAATTTCAGAACTTCACATGAGGGATGAGTTGACCAGTTACAGTAGGTATAAGCCTGGTTATCCTGTTTACCTGCGATATGCGGCCAGCCATAATTCATTCCTGCTTCAATTCTGTTTACCTCGTCATCCGACTTGGGTCCATGCTCACTGGAGAAAAGATAGCCATTCTTACTGAAAGCCAATCCCTGGGCATTGCGATGGCCATATGAAAAGATGTGACTTTGTATCCCTGAAATGAGCGGGTTGTCGCCGGGCACGCTGCCATCCAGATTGATTCGGAGGATCTTTCCCTTGTAAGCAGACCAATCTTGCTGCTGGATTTCTTCAGAAGTCGGAATTCTTTGTGATTCAATCGGTTTGCACTTGTTGCCAAACTGGTTGGCTCCCATATCCCCGATGGTCAGGTAAATCTTCTTGTCAGGACCTACCTTGAGCCGACCAGAAATGTGATCGTTGCCGGAAGGCAAATTCTCCAGCAAAACTTTGGGATCCACAAATTGACCAAGATCATTCAGGGTTTCATATCTGTAGCGCACTAGTCTTTGGAAGGGTCTATCCCCTGATTGATAGGTATATGTCAAATAGACCCAATCCTCATTGACTCCCTTACCAAGATTAGGGTGATGGTCCATCCCCAAGAGACCGGCCTGTCCAACGAAGGGATAGACGTCCTCAATTTTCAATAAACTCCGTTTGGCACCACTCTGAGGATCCACCTCAGAAACTTCTCCCTTGCTCCGTTCTGTGATCCAGAGTTTACCGTTGGGCGCATAGAGTATTTCCCAAGGGTCTTTCAATAACCCAACGGGCCCAACCTGAGATCTTTGGAAGGCATCAGTTGAAGCTAGAACAACTGTTGAGGGAATGAGGCAAATCAATAGTATCCTTGTCAGCATTGAAACTAGCTGTTTGTTCCGCTTCAAGTCTGGGTTCCTCGAAAAAATTATGGAAGATTTTTAGGTCATTATTCAACCCTGAGCAAAATTTCAAATCCATGAATGGAATCTGGAGTGAATCATTTGCCGTTGTTAGATCAAGTGAGTCATCTCATGAATTTTGGCCTCCAGCACACAACCTTCGGTGGATTTCCGATAAACAGCCATGTGCTCGGCATTCATGTGTGCCTGCCAGGTTTCATACGAAGTCCAGTTCTCGTAGATCATGAAGTAGGCTGGATTTTTGTTGTCTTGATGTAGATCGTACTGCAAGCAACCTTCTTCAGCACGGGTGATTGGAAACATCTTTGCCATTTCAGTTTTGACAAAATCAATTTTTTCAGAATGTAGGGTAATGTGGGCAACGATTGTCAACTTGGACATTGAAGAGCTCAGGTAATCAGATTATGAGAAATGATCTTAGAGAAGCGTGTACGTCACGAAGAGCGATGCTTTCTTCTCTAAAGGAAATGCATTACGCCAGATTTCATTAAGATGAGGTCAAGAAGCAAGCAAAGACTTCCAATGATTACAGAGATGACCGATGAAAGTTTGTGTGCAGGCAGGAGGGTTGGCTTGAGATTTCAAGGTCCTCGAAGCAGATCATGAAATCTCAAGGTATGGTGAGTGTTTTTTTAAAACAAACTTCAAGCCTCCTTGGATGAGGTCTGTTCCGATTCCTGATGTTCGAAATAAAGGATGCTCAATTCCTTACCCAAGTGGGGATTATCTCGAAGCTGTTCTGAGTAGTCTTCGAAAGTGAATGAATCCTGATTCCGAATGCTGTTTAGGTAGTCTTGCTGTGACATTGTTTGCCTAGATGAATTTGATGAAAGCAATTGTTTCTGATGAAGTTTCAACAAAAACATGATGTCACATTTATAAAACACTTCAAAAAAATTTTGGAGGATCGTGGGGGGAGTTTGGCAAGAATCAGCCTAAAATCTCGTCTCAACTTCAACGTACAGGGTTAGGAACTTGGATATAATCAGGTCAAATTTCGTTGGTCAATGAGCTTTCAATGAAATTCTAGTTTTGTTCCCAACTCATCTACAAACTATCTACTCACATCCTATCGATTTTAGAGGTGCCAACCTAGCGGGAGCCAAACTGGATGATGCTGATCTTAGTGGAGCTTACCTCATAGGAACCTACATCGATCTTGAGAGCCAGGCTCGGAATGTCAAATTCTGCAAGACTGTGATGCCTGATGGGGAAAGCAACAACCGCGATTGCGAACAGTGATTTTTTTTAAATAATTTGATAGGCACCCGAATTCCTATTGGCCATCCTTCAAAATGAGGAACCAGGTTGTTTGAGGAATTCGATTTCCTCCTCAGTTGATATGCGCCCCAAAATTTGATTGCGGTGAGGAAATCGTCCAAACCTTTGAACAATGTCTCGATGCCTGATGGCATATTCATAAATTCGCTCGCTGGTGAACTCCTTGAACAGAGGTAGAGACTGGTCTTGAATGGCGATATCTTCACTGTGCACCATCGGCATCAACATGAACTGCCGATAAGCGGGATTATTGTGTTGCAGGTATCCCTTGTCATGACAGACGAGACTTAGTTCCAGGGTCTTCTCATCTCCTGAAAAAGCTTTGGGCGTATTTCGGAAAATGTTTCTGGTGAACTGGTCCAAAATTAGGATTAACGCAAGAGATCCATTCAAATCAGTTTGCCATGCTTCCAACTCTCCCTTCAGCGCTGCAGAAAATGCGCTTTCAAAACGTCTGAAAATTACCGCATCAAATTCAGCATCTTTCTTGTACCATTGTTCGGGAGCACACTCTTTGAACCAGAAATTTAGGACGTCGTCAGCAGTGGTTGTCTTACTCATGTTTCGCGATGCCTTAGAATTAATTGATTGGATCAACTCGTTCAGATAGAAAATTTTGATCGAACTACCGCTCGTGACCCTTGGTAGCTTAATTTAAATGTGGTTGCCAACAGGTGCTATTGTTCGAGTAAAATTATAGAAGCAATGTAGCTTGGTACCGGACTAAAGTTTGAGGAAATTATAATGCTAATCTCTTAAAGATATGAAATTCATAGTCATTATTCTCATTTTCTTGGTTTTGGGGTATATTCTTGCCAAAGGAGTATAATCCCGACTTTGTTAGGTGAGCTGAGTTCTCAAATAAAGAAGCAATGTTTTACCCGCTCATTTGGATCGCCCTGCACACCCCTGTTTTGCTATTTCTTGGATACAAGTGGTTTTGGCTGAAGGACGAACGAGCAGAGCTCAGGAGCAGGTGGCCTGAGGTCATGCGGCTCCTAATTCGGATCAATATTGGTTTCGGGTTGATTGTACTTGCAGATCTCTTCATCACGGAGCTACTTACCCCGATACTCCTGGCCTAAATGGATGATTAGACAACCCACGTTGTAAAGTATCTTAATAGATCGTAATGAGTGATATCTGTGTTGAACTGTCAGGGACCCTGCTGAACTTTCGAGTTGGGGGCATCATCATTTCAGACGATCAGATTTTGCTCTGTCGACTGACTGAAGAGTCCTGGTGGTATCCGCCAGGCGGTAGGATCAGAACTGGGGAATCCTCACTGGCGGCAATTCATCGAGAACTTGAGGAAGAACTCGAGGGAGAGTGGGAAGTTGCTTCGTTAAAAGCAACCGCTGAAAATTTCTTCGACTATCGTGGACAGCTCTGTCAGGAGTTCTGTATATTTTATAAAGTCCGGTGGCTTTCAGATCGGAATAATCTGATCAGCAAGTCTCACGAAGTCTTCTGCTGGTTCCCTTTGGAGGCTCTCGCCACGCTGGATATCAAACCTGCCTTTTTTGCAAACCTGCTGGCCCAGTCAAACAAGCCTTCCTGCCATTTCATCCATCACGACCCGAACCCCGATCCCCGCAGCAACTAAGGGCTGACCAACTCTAGTTTGCGCCATGCACCACTTCGAAAACGTGCCAACATTGCCAAACAAAGTATTGGTGAAGAGAAAGCGTGGATTGCCAAAACTTCGCTAGGTGTGAATTCAAAAATCCGAATCAGCACCAACACGAGCAAGTATTGAAACCACCAGAAAGCAGCAAAAATCGTCATGGCTCCGTAAGTGTCTCCAACTCCACGCAATGCTCCACCCAGAATAGCCGACCAAGCTAGGATGAACATCATGAAAGCGTTGAGCTGGGTACCCCACGTTGCGAGATCAAGTGTCTCAGTCAAGGAGTCAGGTTCCAGAAATATCCCAATCATCATTGGGGTCATCAACAGACAAGCCAGAGAGACTAAGAAGGCATAGATGGAGGCCAAAAATAAACCCGAAATCACCGAGTCTGATGCTGCATCGGGATCTCGGGCTCCTACGAATCTTCCTGTCAGGCTCATTGTCCCAATCTCCAAGCCAATTACCGGAATAAAGAGCGTGTGAATCCAAGTGAATGCCACGGTGATGGCAGTCGAAACAATGATCCCATAGGACTGAAAAGCGAGAATCAGTAGATCGATCGCGAAAATTGGCAGAGTGATTTCCATTCCGCTTGCGAAACCATAACGAACAAGCTTTTTCAGAATCCCAAGATCCAACTGAAAGCTCTGCAGGAGCTGATACTCAGGGAACCGTAATTGCTGAAAATAGATTATCGCTAAAGTGAGTGCACCTGTGAACCAGGCGAAAACCGTCCCGTATCCTGCCCCTGCGATGCCAAGCTCTGGGAATCCCAACTTGCCAAAAATTAGCACATAGTTCGCGCCAACGTTGGCAATCGCCATCACAAAGGTGGATAGCAGGATTACTTTAGTTTTGCCCAATCCCCCAAAGTAACTGTTCAAGCTGTGGCGAACCAAGTCTAGGGCAGTCCCAGCCATCAGGATTGTCAAATAAGTTTTGGCTTGAACCACCTCTACTTCGGAGAGTCCTGCATTAGCGAGCAGCCATCTCCCAGCCGGGATGAGTGCTAGAATAATCGGGACACTCAGACAGCTGAATAAAATGCTTTGAGTGAGTACCTTGGGACAGTTCTGGTGCTGTTCTGCTCCAAAATATTGAGCCACCAAGGCGGTACTGAAGCCAATGATGCCGATAAAAAAAGAGACAAAGGCGAAGGAGGTAAAACCACCACTAAGGCACGCATTCATTGCCTCTGCACTGACTTGCTTCAAGTACAACCGATCAATAAACATCAGCATTGCTTCCGTTGAAGTGGAAATCATCAACGGAAAAGCAATGTGGACCATCGGTTTGACACCACCTCGGCCCTGAAGTGCCTTTAATAATTTGGTAAAGCGACTTTGAATTAGATCTGCTCTGTCCAAGGGATTAGAAGGTTTACAATTCTAACTGCAACAAATTGATGAAGGAAGAAATTGGGAAGTAATCAATCATTTCCAGTTGATCAAATAGTTTTGTCAAGTCCCATGAGATATATCAATGACGATGAGGATTCGCCTTATGGAAAGACAGAATTGCCTAGGGCTAACGCTGATTGACTGAAAAAGGTCTAAACTATGAATGTGGACAAGTATCATTCAGCCCAATTACACCAGGAATTCCATGCACTTATTGGCAATACTTACTATTTGGCTAGCCTTTCCGATTACAGTGTTCGCTCAGAGTCTTGGTCCACAGACTCGTCAAATGATTCGTGAATATTCTCACCAGTCTGAACTTGTCTATTACGGGCGGGTCAATCGCGATTGTGATCGTTTCGGCCTGCACAAAGAAGCAGCAGACCGGGCGATGAGAAATGTACTGAGACTGAGAAGAATCAATCCGGTCAACTACGCAAATGTAGATCCTGTCAACAAGCTGGTGCTTCTAGGCAATGTGCAGTGTTTTTCTGATAGTCAGTTAAGTTTTGCTCGTGTCAGTGTGGACTTCTTTGTTCAATTGACAGAGGAGTTTACCGACAATATCCGAATTGGATTTCAACAGGGGGCCATCCTACCCACCCCAGATTCGAACGAAATTCTTCTAGAACTTCAGTTCAACACTGAAACCAAACTCGCTGAGTTTATAGCTGCGCACCAGGACCTGGAGTCACTGCTGCCCAGCCGATCTCTAAGTTCGTTTTGAAATGGCTGTCGGTGTTTTTTTGAGAAGAGAGAACTGAAAGGGAGGATGTTGACTGGAAATTGAGGATACGCATCAAAGTAGTTTGCTTACCCTGATGCGAATAGCAGTGAGGAATGTAGCGGCAGATTCAGGAACCAAACTTTTTCCATCCCATTGAATTTGGGACTGGTTCGAAGATCTTGGTAGCCTCTTGTTGACGTAGCATCAATTTTCGCTCTTCGGCAGCAAGGAAGGAATAGGACGGCCCACTGTGGATAGTGGTTGTGAGAGATTGAATTGATTTTGCAATTTTGGATGCGAATGACATTTGATCTCCTTCTCTTCGGATTCTGCAATTGAGGAATGTCAGCAAGTACTTTCATTCCCCGACTTGAATACTATGTTACATAAATAATTCATTTGTTAAATAATTACAACAATTAAAATAATATATTTAAGAAAAAAATTACTAAATAATTGATTTTAAATATTTTAAATTCAGAAAATATTTTAATATTTATTAGATAATTTTAAATAATCAGAAAAATGAATAAAAAATTATTATCTATCCTCTCTTTTTTTGCTTGGAGAGTACGATAGCCCTGCTTGAATAATCGAAAATGGTGCTGCAAACTGAAAACGCCCTTCTTTGTGTGCACCGCGAAACTCGTCTAAGTCCTATTGGATAACCTCCATTTCTCTCGACCGAGGGATGATTCACTTCAGAATTGGAGAACCGCATGAAAGCAGTTGGTTTTCAACAACCCGGACCGATTGAACGCCAAGATGCACTTCAGGATATCACGCTGGAAAAACCTGTAGCATATGGAAGAGACCTGCTGGTTGAGATCAAGGCGGTTTCTGTCAATCCTGTCGACACAAAGGTTCGGGTAAATCGTCAACCACAACCGGACGGCTGGGAAATCCTTGGGTATGACGCCGTAGGAGTTGTCAACGCAATTGGGCCAGCAGTGGAGTACTTTAAAGTAGGTGATGAAGTTTTTTACGCGGGGGTCATCAACCGTCCTGGGACCAACAGCGAATTCCATTTGGTCGATGAGCGGATTAGTGGGGTAGAAAGCCGACAAACCTGAGTGATTCTGAGGCAGCTGCGTTGCCGCTGACAGCAATTACAGCCTGGGAGATGTTGTTTGAACGCCTGGAGGTACTGCGCCCAACTATAGAAGGTGTCAAGCTGATCCTGGTGATTGGTGGAGCTGGTGGAGTTGGCTCGATACCCTGCAACTCTTGAGGGCAATGACTGATCTAACAATTATCGCTACTGCCTCTCGCCTAAAGACAAAACAGTGGGTCATGGATCCAGGAGCCCATCATGTGATTGATCACAGCCAGCTCCGACTCACCAGATTGAGGCCTTAGGCTTGGGTAAGCTGGGAATTTGTCTTTTCCACAACACACAAACGGATCGGCACCACAGTGACATTGTTGAACTGATAGCCCCACATGGCCGCTTTGGTCTGATCGATGATCCTCCAACATTGGACGCGCAGCCGCTGAAGATGAAATCCATCTCACTCCACTGGGAGTTGATGTTCACCCGACTGCTCTTTAGCACTCCGGATATCGACGAGCAACGTACTCTACTGAATCAAGTTGCTGATCTTGTGAAAGGGGGAAAGATTCGTTCTACTGAGACCAAAGTTGCGGGTAAAATCAACGCTACCAACCTCCAAAAAGTTCATGCCCAACTTGAGAGCAAAACGACCCGGGGTAAGATCGTTCTCGAGGGATTCTGATTTGATGTCAGAATCAACAAGTCCTCTACCCAAACCCAACAGCAAATAACTCCAGCGATCTTTCATCAAATAATGCCAGCACCACTTGCCTTTGAAAGCCAATCTACCTGGTACGAAGCTCGGGCAGAGCGAAAGCCGATCGGAGAGCCTCTCTATGGTTCAGTAGAGACCGATGTCTGTATTGTGGGAGCAGGCTTGGCAGGATTATTTCTTGCGAAAGAGCTGACAGAACGCAATCGCTCAACCTTGATCCTGGAAGCTCGCCGCATTGGAGCTGGTGCTTCTGGTAGACACGGTGGCTTTTGCAGTCCTGGCTGGGCGTGCCGAGGAGCCCAAATTGAGGAGCGAGTGGGGCTTGTCAAGGCCAAGGGCTTGTTTGATCTCTCTCGAGAAGGCTATCAGATGGTAAGGGATGTTTTGACCACTGCGGATGTCCCTTTCACTTCCGGTATTCTTCATCCCTCCACTTACAGCAACAAAGAGGGGTTACTGAGGACTCTTGAGAGAATGGACAAGGATTTCGGTTACCAGTTGGAGTTCCTTGACTCTGACATGGTCAAGGACATGCTGGACACCCCCAAGTACTACCAGGCCTGGCGCGATCCAAAGGGTTTTCATTTCGATGCCTTGGCACTCTGCCTACTGCTTGGAGAAGCTTTGCAAAAGTAGGGGGTACCGATCTATGAAGAAACCTTGATGAAGCAATTCAACCAGACCCCCTCTGGCTGGGAAGTGACGACGCAGCAAGGAACTGTGCGTTGCAAGCAGTTGGTCTTCTGCTGTGGAGGCTATGGAGGAAAAGAATTTGCCAAGCTGCGAACCAAGTTTTTGCCGATCACGACCTATATCGTAGTCACCCGACCACTTGGCAAGAAACTCAAACAGGCTATCCGGACAACGGATGGCATTTCGGATGGGCGTCGTGCTGGCAATTACTATCGGATTGTTGAGGGAGATCGCCTCTTGTGGGGTAGCGACATCACAGCTTTTGGAGAGGTTGACTCAACCCGCATCTCTGAAAAAATGAGTCGCGATTTAGCTAGCGTCTACCCTCAGTTGGTTGATGAATCTGGCTCAGTCCCCATCGAGTATTCTTGGTCTGGCTTGATGGGCTACGCAGAGCACATGATGCCTGAAATTGGACCGTTGGAAAAAGACCTCGGGGCATGCACCAGCTTCGGGGGACATAGTGTCAACACAGCACCTATCGGAGCTCGACTTCTGGCAGAAGGGCTCTGCGGTGCGTCCGAACGCTGGCGTGCTTTTGAACCCTTCGGCTTTCCCTGGAATGGTGGCTTCCTTGGACCCTTCGCTGTCGAATCATCCTACCGAAAGATGCAGTTTGGCGATCACTGGCGGGCCTTCCGTTCCCGTTGGTGAGAACAGCGAAAGTCTCTTTTAAGCAATCTGTTTTTCAGCAAATACCGTTGAAGTCCATTACTTTCTCCCTCAGGGAGAAGGTGGCGGAAAGCTGGATGAGGGAATTCCTACAAGTCTCTCATTTTCCTAAATTTTTCTCGTCTCAACCAATCCCTCACCCACCACTTGCGTGGTCCCCCCTCTCCCACTGGGCGAGGGTTTTCAGAAAATACTAACCAGACGATCTGCCACTGGGTGAGAGCTATCAAAACAGCTCGAAACGGGCCTTCTCCCTCAGGGAGAAGGTGGCCGCCAGGCCGGATAAGGGAATTTGCAGACAAACAAAAAAGCCCTGAATCCCACAAGGAGATCCAGGGCTTGTGAAGTTAGTAGAAGAATTCAGAACGTCAGCAGTTCTTAAGAGAGGACAAGATCAAGGGAGCAATGTCTTTGCTTTTACCAACCAGCTTTGCTACCCCAGCAAGTATAGGTCCCGTCTGTCAATCCAGCACAGGTATAATCATCATAGGCATATACTACAGAAGCAGTTGTAACACCTGAGACAGTGACAGGAACACTACTGTTTGTGGTTGTCCCATCACCTAACTGCCCACTGGCATTAGTGCCCCAGCATTGTACTGTTCCATCGGAGAGAGCGGCACAAGTATGATTCTCTGCAACAGCAATATCCACAGCAGTACTGATGCCACTAACTGTATATGGATCAGTATGTACACCTGTGAAGTCTGTACCCCAGCATTCTACATTGCCAGTTCCAGTGATAGCACAAGTATATAAAGCATCCATACCTGACTTGACTAAAGAGGCGGTACCTACCAAATCCACGATAGGCTGTGGTTGCTTGCGGGATCGTGTACCACTACTACCATCCCAAATCGCATCGGATGTCTGTCCAGCATCATTATCCCCCCAGCAGTATGTAACATCATCAGTGCCAATACCACAGGTATGATTCTTACCAGATGTCAGCGTCTTAAAGTAAACTCCTCCAAGCACTTCCTTTGGCGTAGCGTAACTATCGGTACCACCAGCTCCTAAACGTCCTCTGTTCCCTTCTCCCCAGCAATAAGTATTGCCATTTAAATTTCCATGTTCAGCACCAACTGCACAAGTAAAATTCGAACCAACAGATACAGCAGTGACAGATCCTAATTTGGTACTGTCAACTTCGACATATGTTGAAGTTGAAGTAGTGCCAGCAGAATCACCTAATCCCTCAGGAACAGCACCTTTACATTTCAAGGTAGTACCGATCAAAATACAATCGTGATTTGTACTGAAGAAGATTTCGTCAACACCAGTCTCAGAATGCTCAACTGGTGTAGAAGCAGATGAATACTTCATACTCCATTCACCCCAGCCATTTACACCTGAATAAACAATATAGCCAAGCTCTGAGCCGTTGCCAGCAATGGATACTGGAGTTGTAGCAGATGGCAAACTACTTGGTGTTGGACATGATGATGTAGCATTATTCAATACTAGACGATCATCAGTTCTGTATAAGATGATTGAGCGAGCAGCATTAGTCGTAATATTAGTGTTGCTCAACAGATTTACATTTGCACTACCACTAGGAACACCTAGTCTATATGTTAAACTTGTGATTGAAGGATGAGTCACACCAGCGCCATATACAAAGCAGTTAGTAGGATCAATAAAAAGATCCTGTCCAAAACCCCATCCCAAGCCACCAATATTTCTATCAGTAGTCAAATCATTATTATACTTTAAAATTTTGCCATCTAAATTTGTGTAACCATCAGAAGTGGCAGCATAAACTGATTCACCGTTAGTAGATAACTGAGGAAATTGATCGGAACCAAATCCATCAGCAGTGGCACTAATGAACGTGCCTTCGGAGTTGAACTTTATTACCTTGCCTTGTGATGTGTTGAAAGCAACATACATATTTCCAACTTTATCAGCTACAGCTACACCATTGTGTCGTGCGTGTCCAACTGTATGATTAGTTGTGCTAACACTAACACTCATATTTGAAACATCCAATGTGCGATTCTTGAAGATAACATTTCCACTTGAATCCCACTTGGAGCCCATCAAATAATCTGTTGAGTTCTTTGTAGTAACTTGATACCAAAAGAATGAATCATCTGGTAATACTACTACAGCAGGCTTACCATAATATCTACCAAGTGTCTCACCAGTTGTGTCAGCAACTCTATCATATGTAGTGACTAGGTTGCCATTAGTATCATACTTTGAATAGCCTGAGAAGCCAGTTGTCCCCCAAGCTACATAAGTAGCGCCTGTGGAATCCATTGCCATCTCTGCCATATATCCTATCCAGACACCATCACTAAAAGTTCCAGAGCCGCCAGGAAAAATAGCGCCCCAAACAGCATCAGTAAATGGATTGATTACTTTATTCCAAATAACAGAGCCGTTAGCTGAATTGATTTTAGATAATAAAAATGTTTGATCTGTTCCTGTGGTAGTAACTCCACTTGGCAAGCCTCCAGCTGATAGTCTCATAAGTGCCATTAAGTTGCCATCTGGAGCAATCGTCAAACCTAATGCTCGACTGGTATATCCAGTTGCGCCAGTTGTCAGCGTCACTTCATACACCTTTTCTGCTACATTATTATAAGCATACAGTTTATTTTCTGTGTATGTTGATGCTAACACATAAGCCTCACCTGTTGGTGTACCAGCAACTTCAGCATGGTAGAAATAGCTATCTTCGATTAGCACAGATTCCCAAGCTGGCTCTGTTGGGATAGCATTAGTTCTATCAATCACACCAACCCCACCTCCGCCTTCTGGCACAACGGCATATCTGTATGTAGTTCCGCCATAAGTAGGAAAGCCTGAGTCAGTATATGTCATAGCAGAGCCACTCAATGTAGCAACCAATGTGCCCGTCACTTCTGGATTACCACTTGATGCTTGCTCTCTATACACTTTGAAGCTATTGACTCCGTTATTATCTAACCAAGTCAGTGTAACTTTACCTGGGCGTGACACATCTGCTGTCTGTAGTTGTACTGTTCTTGGAACTGGTTGCTCCTCAACGACATTTGAATAAGTAGATTCACCACCTGAGTTGTATGCTACAAGCACAATAGATGCTAGTTGGTTGATAGATACAGTAGTGATGTTCTTTGATGTAGCACCTGCAGACAGATTGATAGTACTGGGACTTGCTAGAATGTCACTCAAGCTATGTGAACCAATCCTATACATCAGTTTGTAACCATCGTGTCCTGCAGAAGCAGTCCATTGTGTTTGAATACCACCACCTGACGATTTAGGTGTAGCTACCAATGTACCTGGTTGAGTAGGGACCGCTGTCGCAGAGACTTCATTGGACAATCCTGATATACCTATTGTGTTTTGTGATAGCATTGCAAAATAGAGTGTATCTCCACTTGTTAAACCAGTTTCTGTGTGTGAATTACCTGCCCCAACTATGGCGGTATCACTGGTGGTAACCGGTGATGTGGAACTCTTATAGAGTCGGTATGCACTTGCTCCACTGACTGTATTCCAGTTGACCGTCACGGTGGTGTCTGTACTGGTGCCAACGGTCAGGGTGGGTGCTCCCGGAATCGGTTGTGCTGAAGCTTCCCCAGAGAGCGGGCTGGAGCCAGTTGAGCCATCGGCAATCACGGCATAATAATAGGTCTTCGCAGCATCCAAGCTGCTGTGTGTATAGCTGGTTCCACCGACGGTGAAGGAGGAGTCACTCGTAGTGACTGGTGTTGACTCGCTGTAGTGCAAGGTGTAGCCGGTAGCGCCAGCCACGCTGTTCCAGCTGATTGTGTTCTCTTCAACCCCAGCCACGGCGGCAATTCCGGTGGGCTTTGCTGGAACTGGGGTGCTGCTGGTTTCACTGGAGAGCGCTGAGTTGCCTCCGGCATTGTACGCCGAGACCGCATAGTAGATGGGAGTTCCTCCGGCGAGGCCAGTGTGGGTGTAGCTCGTACTAGACACCGCAAAAGCGTTGTCCTTGGTCGTCACCGGAGTGCTGGTGCTGTAGTAGAGGGTATAACCACCCGCAGCTCCTCTGGAGCTGGCCCAGGTGATGCTGTTGGAACCTGCTCCAGTCGTCGCGGAGATAGTCGCCGGTGCCAGGGGAATTGGCGTAGCGCTGGCTTCTGAACTCATACTGCTGGGGCCGGTCTTGTTGTAGCCAACTACTGAGAAGTAGTACTTCTTGCTCGGGTCGAGGTCCGTGAATTGGTAACTGCTGACATCGGCAAGGTTGATTCGGTTAGCCGTGCCGACCGGACTGCTGGTGTTGTGATAGAGGAAGTAGGCCTCCGCGCGAGTTGAACCACTCCAGCTGACCGAGATTGACTCGACTCCTGGGGTGGCATCCATTCGTGGTGTGTCAGGTACAGGTTCTTTGATGACCGGTGTTGAATCACAGGCGATCGGGCTGGAATCGCAAGGGTCTGGTGTCTCTAGCATACAGCCCGTGGTGGTGAGCGCGGCGGTAATGATTGTGATGAGCCATTTCATGAGGGATCTCCGCTGTTGGTAACCAAGTTGACCCAATGGGTCGAAGTTGAACGGCAAATGTTCTCTATGTGACATTAAAGTTATATAAACGTTTTTTCACTGTCAATAAAAAATTATTATTTTATAGATAAAAAAATTAAATTACTGATATTGTTGCAATTATAATTTTTAGAAAATAGGTCTTCTATAGATTTGAATAAAAAGATGCTGTTCAGATAAAATTATTTTGTTAGATGAATGGAACATATCTGAAATTCTGATTAATATTGTATAATAGATTGAGAGAAAAATAGTGAAATCATTCACAAATACAAGTGAAGTTCACCAATTTCGGTAACAAATTGAGAAAACTTTCAAAACACCCAAACTGTAGCGGATTTGCAGAGGAGATTCGGCGGTCTTTCAAAAGTAGACATTCGGCTACCTGGAGAACATTTGGATGTTCAACTGGGTTCTGGAAGCAATCACTCCCTACGAACTTTGGCCAGCCATTCTTTTGAAATTCCAGCTGTTCGGTTGAAGCTCGTTGCTTTTTTTGAGTTTCATCAACAGAGAGTCCATTAGACTGGAATGACTGTCATCAAAAATATAGATTAATGATTTCTATCCTGAATTTACTGGGCTTAATTCAGTTTTGTGACAATATTATTAAAAATAATAAAAATAATAAAAAAATTACTTGACCTTCCCAACAGGACTGCTTAGATTCAGAAACATATTTCAAGTTTGTTGCTCGATATGACATGTTTATTTGCAGCAATGTTTCAAATTTTTGAAAAAACACTTCAGCAAATCATTGCACCACATCCACTGGGAGGCCCCAATGTCTAGTAAATGGATCTCATCAATCTTGATAGCTGCCGTTGTTGGCTGGACACAAGTCGGCTGTATGATGCCCGAGGAAGGCACGATCATTTATGACCAGGACTATCCGAGTCTTCCGGAAGACATTGATGGGAGCGGCGGAGGCGGTGAGATTGTTCCTGGCAGCCCAACCATCAGTGGTGGGGATGGAAGTGGCAGCGGAAGTGGCTCCAATGGGGGGGATGGAAATAGCTCCAGTGGAGGAGCTGGAAGCGGTGGTGGAAGTGGGGAACGCAATCCAGAGTCCAACGCTGGCTTCACTGTAACTCAATCGGACGGTAGTACTTTTGTCACCGAGAGCAGCGACAACGACACGATCAGCATAGTACTGGATGAAGAGCCTACTGCAGATGTGACCATCTCACTCGTCGCTGTGCCTTCCGATCAGATCTCCTCCTCGCCCAGCAGCTTGACCTTCACGCCAGGCAACTGGGACCAACCCCAGGAAGTCATCATCAGCGCTATCGAAGATGGCGATCTCGATGGGGACGTGTCTACTACCTTGAGCATATCGGTCAGTGGCTCAGACGATCCCAACTATGCCAGTGGAATTGAAGCCCATGACATCAGCGTAACCACCATCGACAGTGGCACGATCATCCTACCCCCTCCTCCAGCGAGCGGACCCGGGATCACCGTTACCCAAACCGATGGCAACACCGTTGTCGAAGAGAGCGGTGCCACAGATCTAGTTTATGTACAACTCAATGAAGAGCCCACTGGGGATGTGACCGTGGCTATTACTTCTCCCGATGGAGAGACTAACGCCAGTCCTGCCACGGTGACCTTTACTCCAAGCAACTACAACCAACCCCAATACGTGACGATCAGTGCCGTCGAGGATGGCGTTGCTGACAATGTCCAGGATACTAACTTCACTGTGGCCGTCAGTGATTCAAATGATCCCAACTACAGCAGTGAATTGGGAACCATTCGTGTGCCCGTCAGCGTGATCGACAGTGGCAATGTCTCTGGCATTGTCCTCACCTCCAGCGGTGGCAACAACCAACTCAAAGAGGATGAGGAAAACGGGGACAGCTTCACTGTTGCCTTGAGTATGCAGCCCAGCGCTGACGTGACAATAACCCTGATGGACAACGACTCCAGCGAGATCAGCTACAACCCAACCACGCTCACCTTCACACCTGAGAATGACAACTGGAAAACGCCCCAGACTGTGGTACTGAGCGCTCCCGAAGACAACATCAAGGACGGCAACCAGATCTCACTGCTGACCCTGACTTCCACTTCTGCTGACGCAGCCAGCAACGGCTTGAGCACCAGCACCGAAGTAGTCACCGCGGACAGCCAGGCAGAGCCCGGAGTGACCATCACAGACGCCCCTCTGAACTTGATGGAAGGTGGAGCCAGTCAAACCTTGAGCATTGGACTCGACACTCGTCCCGCTGATGGTACAGAAGTGACCATTACCCTGAGTGATAACGACTCCAGCGAGATCAGCTACGAACCAGCTGTGCTCACCTTTACCAGTGATAACTGGGGGCCCCAGAATGTTGAGGTCAGTGCCGTTGAAGATGCTATCCAGGACGGTGATCAGCAGGTCAGCCTGGACATCAGCGTCAGCTCTACTCCAGCCGGTAGCTACGGCAGTGCAATTGACAACAGTCTGACAATTACCACGCAGGACAGCGGCAACACCCCTCCAGATAGTCCAAGTGGATTTGTGGCCACACCGACTGTACCTTCGGGTAGTATCGACTTGAGCTGGACAGAACCAACCAACCCAGCCGCCGACAACTACACGATCTATTGGACCGATGATCCAAGCACGCCGATTGATCCGAGTGAGCCGAGTACATACAGCGGCTCACTCGTCGTCACGGCACCTGCCACAACGGAGACAATCACTGGTCTGGATCCAGCCTATGATTATGACTTCACGATTATTGCCACCAATTCCCTGGGGGACAGCACACCGGTTGCAGAAGTCAACGCCACGCCAATTCCGGAGGCACCGACCGGACTGACCGCCTCAGCAGGCACAGCCAGTGGTCAGGTAGATCTGGAGTGGAACCCCTCTCCGGGAGCAGACAGCTACACAATTTACTACAGAAACGACGGTGGGAACACCTTCACAGCAATAAGTCCGAATGTCACTGGTACTTCCTATCCACACACGGGACTCAACGATGGCACCGAATACACCTACTACGTCGTGGCCAACAACACTGGAGGTACAAGCGAAAGTTCTAACCCCCCCATCAGCGCTACTCCTGGGGTGAAGCCACCCGACCCTCCAGCCATTCTGACGGCTACCGAGGGTTCCGGTGAAGTCACCCTCACCTGGACATCGGTCGATGGCGCAGAGGACTACAAGATCTATGTCAGCACAGGCGGTAGCGACTACACAGCGATCAGCCCCAATGTCACCGGCACTTCATTTACCCATACTAATCTGACCAATGGGACAAACTACTCCTACTACGTGGTGGCCAACAACGCTGGGGGAGCAAGCGCCAACTCAAACGTGGTGAATGCTACACCTACAGATTCAGGACCAGGGGTTACTGCTCCGAACTTAACGCTCACTCCAGGTGAACAAAACATCACAGTCTCCTGGGCCCCAGTTGATGGCGCAGTCAGCTACAATCTGAACTGGAGCAATACGGCAGGATCTTCTGCAGAAATTAATAGTGTATCCGCTCAGCAAGTAGCTGATGGAGCCAACCCCCTTGTCTTCGTCCACGCTCCCCTAGTAGCAGGAGTGAACCATACCTACACCATTGAAGCCGTCGACGCCGAGGGAAATATCATCGTGGTCAGCGATCCAGAGACAGCCTCTGCTCTACCACTGAGTTGTCCTGACACAAATACAACGCTCAACCAACCCCAGAACCTGCTGGCTTACTACAGCTTTGATGGCAACTTGGAGGACTCGGCAGGTGATTTTGACCTAGCGGCAACCGGTGACAGCATTGTCTATATGAAAGGGTGTGCAAATGGCACCTCTGGCTACTTCGATGGTGATGGTGGCTACGCTTACAACCTCGACTTCAATGACAACAACGTCACTGAGGTAGCGGACGGCAGCTGGACAATCGCGCTTTGGGTCAACGCCGATGAAGACATGAACAAGTTCGCCTCAATGGTGAGCACAACCAGTGTGCCAGAAGAAGGCTGGGGCAAAGGGTTCCAGATTGATGTTACCAGCGATATGCGACCTCGATTCTTTGCCTGCAAAAAAGAGAGCGAATGCGCAGAAGAGGCTAACACGGAGACTTTTGACACCACCATGACGGCACCAAAGGACAAGGCTCTCCAACTCGGTGAATGGACGCACATCGCTGTGACGATGAATAACCAGACTGCTGTGATGTACATTAATGGGCAGGAAGTGGTTAGCCAATCTGGACTGGTTACCGAGTTCAACCGTCTAAAGGTGGGCCTCAACCGTTGGGAGCAGCAACCCTGGAAGGGGTATCTTGATGAACTAATGATTTTTGGTGATACATTGACTGCTGAAGAGGTGATGACTGTCTATGAGAACACACAACCAGCCAAAGTCGAGAATGTTAAAGCAGTTAACTGGGATAGTACGATAGTAGTTGCCTGGGATGCTGTAGAAGGTGTTAACGAGTACAGAGTATATTACTCCACAGATGGTACTGTAGACGAGAACAGCCCGTACTTTACTGTAATAGGTGGAACAGTAATGAATCACAACAACGTTACTTCCGGGCAGACATATACCTATGCTGTCGCTGGTGTAAACAAGTTAGGTGTTGGCGAGCTGTCGGATGCTGTGAGTATAACTATAGATACAGATACAGATCTCTTGGTTTACTACGAGTTTGATGGAGATCTGACTGATACCAGGAGAAAGTATAACGATGGACGCTATGACCTAACTGCTGTTGGAGGAGCTACCGTCACTTATTCGGAATCTCGTTTCTCTGGAAACAATGCGGCCTACTTTGATGCCAGTAATGGTTATGTATTTACCGAAAACCTAAATGATGCTGCAGAGGACAATCTATTTGCCAACAAAAGCTTCACCGTCAGTGTGTGGTTCTATGCTGATCCTGATATGCCTGATTATAGCTCCTTGATGTCTTCCAGATACGTTCCTGAATATGGTAACGATGACGGAAATTGGAGTTGGCAACTGGATAGCGCCAAGGGACAGTTAAGATGGCGCGCAGCCACAGGAGAAAAAAATGACACCGAAGAAATTGCGATGACCGCGTATCCCGCAGAAGAATGGAGTCATGCGACCTTTGTCAAGCACAGTGATGGCACCATCGAGATGTACCTCAACGGCTCTCTGATTCACACAGGGGTACAGAACAACACCCCGCTGGATGTACTGAAGATTGGCACCAATCGCAGGGAGGAAATGCCGTGGAAGGGCTATATTGATGAGTTCAAGATCTATGAGCGTGGACTTTCCAGTCAAGAGGTCTGCAATTTATACAATAATAACAGTCCAATCACTTCAGCAGATTCCTGTACGCAAGAATCGAGGGTTGCTGCACAGGGTGAACCTGCTAATGTTACGAATGTAGTTGACAGAAAAGCTATCGCTCTTGAGTTCAGTCCTGATGGATCCAAACTTTACTTGCTTGTTGGACGAGCGACTTACAACCACCAAGTCCTCCAATATACTATGTCTACTCCATGGGATGTAAGAACAGCAGTACAAGAGGCAACTTTATCACTTAATGGTTCCTCTGTAGAAGATACTTTTTTCACAAACGATTTAGTATGGAGTCCAGATGGAACAAAGTTGATTGCGCTGAACGATTCAAGTTCTAGGGATCAAAGTAGCATTAGAATGTGGGATGTTACTACTGCTTATGACATCGGAACTGTTACTTCAGAAAAGACATATACTATTGAAGGACATTCAGCAGTTACTATAGATCATCCCTTGGGTTTTGAATTTAATTCGTCTGGTACAAAAATGATTGTTGGTGGATTTGATAGTTACGCATCTAACCAACAAACCTATCAACGAATTCAGGAGTTCGATTTGGCGGGATCATATGATTTCACTACAATCACTAAATTATCCCCAACACCATATGCAACATTTGAATATGGAGGTAACGACGCAATCGATGAGGTGATTTGGAAGGCTGATGGAACCAAGTTCATTACACTAAATTTGAATGGTGATGTTCATATGTATTCTGTAAGTGATCGTTTTGATTTATCAAACTCGACAATCACAAAGGATGGGTTGGTAATGAATCTCGGCGAAGTTCCTGCCCACCAAGGTTACACAAACAATTCATTTGAAGGACTTCACCTAAATTCATCACAAGACAGATTGTATTATATTCAAAATTCAGACTCTGGGGCATCGGTTGGCTCAATGCCATTCAGTTGGTAATTCATTAACTTTTAGCAACCGGGCTGGCAGAAATGCTGGCCCCCATTTTTTTGTTCTGTGCTCGCCCCAAACGGATATCTTTCTTTTGAGATCTCTCTGAAGATTCTGCTTGCCTCCCCAAAAATTCATAGATCTTCCTGCTCAACCAACCCCACATAGTTTGTACTTTTCTTCCAGGGAGAAGGTGGCCGTAGGTCGGATGAGGGAATTCTTGTAACTATC
>JACLAD010005092.1_pt1 | contig 21424 bp, 12 predicted proteins | sample 8027901 | NCBI WGS metagenome assembly JACLAD01 (sample SAMN15725071, study PRJNA655200) | protist metagenome | isolation source: fluorescence activated cell sorting (FACS) single amplified genomes of... | place: Spain: Blaines Bay Microbial Observatory, Mediterranean Sea | collected 2016-07-05 | reverse complement strand
TATAAGTATAAGTATAAGAGCCCTGTTATAAGTTATAAGATATAAGGTACTACTTCTACTACTACTACTACTACTACTACCACTACTACTACCTACTACCTACTATTTTACTATTACTATTACTATTACAGCAGACGGAAGTAGATTATGAAACACATACTTCTAACTCTAACTGTCGCTGTTAAATATCGAGCTTTACTCAATATATTCAGCATATGTACTCAATCTTTAAGAACAGAGAATACCACATCTATACATCTATACCACATAAAATATAACACTATATACCAGATATCAGAGCGGATATTTTTACATCCATTTTGCTCTATGTTTTTAGGTATTTACTTCGTTCGCTTTATTTACTACCTGCAGGAGCTGCACCGATCAATATCCTTCGCAAATGCTCTCGCATTTCTTCTTTCTCCGCATTACTATAGACAACACCTGGATTTGACACGATCGACCTCTCATCATCGTTAGCAACACCTGCATTGGATGGTGTCGACACACTATTACTACTCACCGCGCGTATAGCCTTCTTAGCATCCTTATCCGCAGCTAAAACCTTCAAGTCCAACTCATCTAGCCTCTTTCTCAATTCATCATTGTTCACCTTTAAACTGTTGATGATATCTTGCTGCTCTTGAATGAGTTTTGATTGCTCTTCCAACAGCCTAACATTACTTGATACATCCTTCAGTTTTTCTTCAGGTATAGCAACATTGAAGGCTTTTTTCAACGAGTGAAGCTCATGTTTTTGACTATTCAAATCTTTCTTCAGCCTAGTATGCTCCTTTGGGTCATCCCAGTCTACTTCTTCTTCCTCCTCCTCCTCTTCTTCTTTTCCAACCTTCTCTCCTCCATTCCATACACGTCTCAACCATCCAAAGAAAGTTTCTTTTTCTTTTTTTGCCTTTCGTCGTTTCTTCGCCAAATCGGCTGCGTAATCAGTATCACCAAAGCCAGTACTATACTGAAAGAAATGTTTTAAAATTTGTCCAACCAGTAAAGTTAATGCAAACATTAATAATTGCGTCAAAATAGATGCATTTCCTGTACTAATACCCACAGATTGGATCCAATTATCATCCCATCGCAACTTACATTTCTGATATTTCTCGTAAAAACTAAATGGCACATTATTCATCAAGTCTACAAACCTTCGCGAGTCGTATACAGAGGGTGTGCAAGCAGGCTCAGCAACTTGAAACACGTAATCATTCACAGCAAAATTATTAAAATATGCGTCGGTCCTAAAAGTGATAACGGAGCAATCAAAATATGGACACATCGTGGTGATGGCAGCTTTTATATCATTTTCTGAGGCCCTGTTAGATAGAGCTGCAGCTGATGGATATATAAGTTGATTCAATGCATCATCACCAGTAGGACTGTCCCATATAGAAGTTTGCAAGTAAGCCACTGCTTCCAAAGTGAGAGGAAAGAATCCAATCGTTTCACCTGGGTAGAAAAACAAAGTCGTCAACAGCTTTTGTTCATTACACTCTGCTTTCACGCTTGCATCATCATTGATATCTGTACAAGAACATGGATCGACATGATGAATGGAAGGATATAAAACAGCGTCTCCGACTCGAACGAGACAGAAATTTCTGCTACCACCTGTGCCATCATCTTTTTTCAATGTTACACACGTCACTGGCTGCATTCCTTTATACCGGGGCAAATAATATGCTGACCAATCGACTACTTCCAATCCAGCGCACACTGCATCTCCAGCAGAGGTATACCCAAAGTATTCATCTGTATTGCAGAAATCGTATGGAAAACTAAGATTCATACCACTTAGTGCCACTCTCGAGAGCTCACTCATTTCGATTTGTCCCATATTTATAGCTAACGCAACTGACACAGTCTGCATGTCGACTTGTATTTCTAAATCATTGATCGTAGGTGTAATAGAAGCATTCTGAATCCCAAAAGATGTTGGATCGAACGCTTGAGAGCATTTTCCATTCATAGTACCAAAGGTGGTAAAATAATCTTCTATCTTCATTACCAATGACTGTGAACCCAGATCATACCGCGCAATTGTAGCATCAACTTCGCAAGATCCTGAGGCTTTATTCGCCATACCAGCTAAAATCTTTGGTTTGTTAAACAAAGTTTGTACATCCCCTTCCAAACGAAATGCATATGTACCACCACCATGAATATACTGAGTGTTTGTGAAAGTTGCCCATAGTATTAAATTCCAATGTATAGAGCGTTCTGCACCTAATTCTGATAATGCCTTGAGCTTTGTTTCAGTAATTTGTATATTGGTCTCAAATTCATTATAGTGTGACTCATAATTATGCAATTTAATATAATAAGCTGTGGTATTTGGATTATATCCAGAGTTTGAAGACCACACTCCCTGTGTCCCATCACCTATACCGATCCAATTTTCAAGACTCAGCTGTCGAGGTACGTGCTCGCATATACCGTCATTTACTTCCGCCAGCGATGCATATCTCTGATTTATCCCCTGTATGTACGAGATGTAGGCAAAATATCCACAAATCAAAAGCCAAGCAAAGATTTCAATGAATGCCAAAAAACGCAAGACGTTTACCGAGACACTTTCCATATCGAGCCAAATAGAGTTACTTACTTGGGACAACGTAACATGAGTGAAATAATTGCCCATAAAATTAAGCCCATTTGATATTTCTTGTGCACCTTCATTTTCATGGTATATATAGAAAACTAATTTTGATTGCTGCCACTTATGTTTTTCATGAAAGATATCAAAAACAAAATCTTTCAACTTTTTCTCTTCGAATTGAGGATTGTTTGTCTTATACACAGTTCCCGATCTGAACCATTTATTTTTGTTTCTTCTCCTCCCTTTTTTCTCTAATCTACATGATAAAAAACAACAATTTTTCCTTTGAAATGTATCTACATCTATTACATCACATAATGAGACACTATTGATCTTTAATCTGATGTGGGTGAAGCCACTGCCAATATCTCCATCCATGAAAGACATTTCTGCATCACTGTGGAAAGAACGTGAAATTGATTTTTGTTTTTTTAACATATTCGTGGTATTTGCTTCAACTGGAGTATTTACATTATCAGCACTAGAGCCTCCAAGTAGCGCATACGAAGTTAGTCCCCAAAACCTTGGAGTTCTTTTAATATCCGGGGTTTTGGGAGTCATCATCAATAATTCAGTTTTCGCATCTGGCATCGGCTTCGACACTAACACAGTCCCCTGAAAAGTTCCTAGTTTATTTTCTACCCATCCAAAAGCTTTTCCCTCTTTTTTCTTGTTAGAAATAAATCGAGAATCAAACTCCATAACTCTCTCGGACCCGTCCATACCTTCCAGCTCATCGAAATTCAAAAAATTCTCCAAATCAATCTCTACTTTACCAATATATGTATGCAAGAATATACTCATCAACTTTTCAACTGTAGAACCAACCAATTTCCTAGAATTTTCCATAGCGCCAGTAGCAACGCCACCCACAACATCTTGAAGATTCTGCATTCCTTCATTGGAAAATACTTTTGGGTCTGTACTATCCTCCTGGCTTTCCTTGATACTTTTGTTCTCTTCAAAAGTCACAGATTTAATAGATTTCTTCTCACTTAAAGAAGTTAGTTCCATGTTTGACGAGGTAGTAGGTGGTTCCCTTTCTTGTGTTTGCTGCTGTCGTTGTTGTTGCTGCGCCTCCTCATCGTTGGTGGCACCTTCAACGCCGAACAATCCAAACATTGTTCCCTTGCCTCAGCTTGCTTGATCGTTCCCAAAGGAAACTATGAGAACTTGAGGCCTTCAGTGCTCGATTTCGACTAACTGATGTCTTGCTGCCGTTCTCGATAGACAACAGCGAGTTGAAAAAGGCTCAGAGGAAAGAGAGAAACCGGGAAACAAGAATAGGGGTGAAGCGAGACAGGGAAGACTATGTAGTCTTATTACCCGAAGTCGCTGATGAACGCTTTCGTAGAGTCGGTTATGAACGCTCTCTTATTACGATTCGATTCTGTTGAAGAAGTGATCCAACGACATCAGTGATGTCAAATATTCCCCATAAGTACGAACCACCATAAATAGTACCTGTATATACGTGTTTCTCTTGCGATTGCTGTTGAACTGTTAGGTACACCTTATTACTTACTTGACAAACGAAAAATGGTCCTCTCCATAATTCTGTTGATTTCAATTTCCAAAAAAAAATGTTCGTCTCGGAGTATCTATAAAAACTACGAATTAATTCTACAGCAGCAGCAGTAAGCAAGTTTTTTGTTGTGGGTATCATAGGCCTAGGTCATAGGTAGGTCAATAGGTAATGAAATAATATCTCTTCGAAGTTCAGATTATTATTATGTCGAACGTTGGTTTAAATTTTTATATTTTGGAGTGGGAAGTGACATTAACCAAGGATTGTCATCAACGAGGAAAAGTACCAACAAGAAACAAACGAGAAATAGACTTCGTTCTTTCGAATAGCCTTCTTGTGTATTGTTCATTCTTTGTTCCTTTCTCTAGGCCTATTGTGTTAGCAAAAGTTAGGCTCGGCTTACTATCTGCCCTTCAACTCAACTGCCGAACTGGTCAATCGTCTCATTTGCCGATTTAGCATTTTAGAGTGGTACCGAAAGATAAAGTTCGGAGATTTAACGAATAGTTTATAGTGATTAGTTTACTTCAGGATGTCTGCAGAATCTGGTAGATCCTTTGCCAGAGGTAAAGGCAGAAGTAAAGGCAAGGACGAGGGAGAGAAACAGAGGATGTTAGATGATGAAAACACTAATGAAGATGACATAGAGAAGACAGAAGGTGATGAAACAAGGGCACCACCAAAGAGCAACCGGAAGAGAGAAAAGATGGATCGAGAAAGGGATCGTAGATCTGCCAAAGATAGCTCAGAGCAAACGAAGAGTCAAGGAGGCGGTCGTAGGAACTCGAATGAAGAAGACAGTGAAAGCCATGATGAACCTGCTGGTGCCAAAGATGAACAGCCGGCCGACCAAAATCAAGAAGATAATGGAGATGTTGAGATGGCAGGAGGAAAAAAAAAGGATAGAAATTGGTTTAAAGGAGGGAAGTCGAAGCTATTTGGGAAAGGGAAAAAGCGTGATCCAAGTGACGATGAGGTAATGATAAAATTCAACCGTTCATTTCTTTTAAATTTGTTTGGGATCTCCATCGTGCTCAATTTAGTTATAATTCACTCATATTTTATTTGTATCGTGTCATCAGGAAAATAATGACGAGAATGATGTAGAAAAAGGAAATAAAGACAGGGATGACATGTACCTTGGTCCCCTGCGAGTGCTTGAACCACTTCGCACTGATGTAGTACAGATAAAGGAGGCGCGTAGTAAGCGTCTAGAAAGACTAGCTGCATTGGATATGCCAGAGATGCATTATGTGGGTCAAATCGTCTCTGGACGGAAGATATCGTCCGATCCTACAGAAGGAGTGATTTGCAGATGGAAGGTCGGATTCGGCAAATGCTGGGAGCATCTTGGGGGTGATATTAAAGGACAAACACACGTAGGGTACTGCAAAGTCAGAGAAATGGAAGAAATTTCCCTAAATCATCCTATTGATATGCATTTTGCAGAGGCTGGTGTTCCTGGTTGGGGAAATCCGCATATGGCAATTCAATGCTTCAAACTTGATTGGAACGGTCGAAAAATTTTGGCTGGATATGGATTTTGCCACTTCCCTTCATCACCTGGTTTCCATAAGATAGAAGTACCTATTTGGAGACCCTCAGGAACAGTTGAAGAGGAATTGCACAGCTTCTTTCTAGGCCGCACACCATCATTAGTTTCTGATGATCCTATTCTTGAATCAGCGTGGCAGAACAGGTGCCGACTGGTTACTGTAGGTGCTGGAAAAATCAACATGGAAATATTCGTCACCACTAGAAATTCTAAACCGCATAATTTTGATGCTGTACAACCCAAATCATAAGTATATGTTGAGACATTGGTTAAGTTATTGTGATGATTGCTAATTCCGCAAAGAATGTATCACTTCATACAGTGTACCTACCTCTGCTCCTGACTGGAGTGAAAATTGTGAAATGACTGTGCTGACGAAGGTAGCCTATTTACAAAAAGTTATGTATGTGAACAATAACGACTCTAAGACAATTGACTTTTAGCTTTTACTTTTAGGCACTATACCACAATGTGCATTGTAACACCTACTTCTCTTCTAATAGTACTACTAGATTTCATACTAATACTAATATTAATATCTAGAAGTAGAAGTAATATCCACTTCAATTAGAAGTGTAAGTGTAATGAGTTAGTCTAGCTACTTAAGCATCCTACAATTAGTCTGAAGGTAAAGGCTGTCTGGAGGTGTTTAGAAGTAGAAGTGGGTACACACACACACTGCAGCTACAGGTATCGAGTAGGCCCAGCCCTACAATTCTAACTCACACAATTCACTCTAATCTCCCGCCCTGTTTAGATTCCCCTGATTTTCGTTTTTTCTGCTTACCTTTCTGACTCTGATTGCTTGACGCTTTTGATTCAACTTTTTCCTCGTCTTCAGGCAACCACTGAGGGAATTGATGAACACCATCAATCAAAGGGCATGGAGCAGCCTGAATAAGTGTATGTATAAAATTCAATCCTACTAAAGCTTTCCCATCTTCCCCAATTTCGTTTGTATAGACGTGAATACATCCATCGGGTAGTAGATAATGTATAATCACATTACTCTCTTCTATTGTATCTTTGGATGGTCCCTCGTCCTTCATGGATCCTACAATCCACTCAGTGTTATGCTGATTGCTATGGTCATAATTATATGGTACCAAGTGGGAGGCATCAAGCTCAAGTAGTACAACATCTGTGGCATCTTTGAAAAACATTTTCACTACCTTTGGAGCCATAGTATGATCAGATAAGTGTACAAATCCATCATTTCTATCTAACGCACTAGCCAAGCAACCGGTCTCCTTGAATTGCTCGAATTCTGAGGCAGTTGTCACCTTGTAAACTTTGTCTGGATTACTTTTTGTTAGATACATCCTAGTCATAGAAAAGTGTGGAATACCATCTTCCATATAGCCATCACTAGATCTCCGAAATCCGAAGCTCTCATAAAACCGTTTCAAATACCGTTGTGCGCCTATTTTAATCTTACCTTCACTCCCGAATAATTTTTCGCATTCATTAATAGAGACTTGCATTAATTGCTTCCCTATTCCCAATCCTCGGAGACTACTGGATGTGCACACTCGGCCGATTGCATGATAATCATCATATTGTTGACCTTTTTCGAATAGACGTGTTGTAGCCACCACTGTATCTCCAATCTTCCCCATGACATGATATCGATCTTTATCGTTATCATCCATATCTAAGTAAACACAATTTTGTTCAACAACGAAAACCTCACTTCGTAGTTTCATTACACTATACAATTCATTAACAGTCAAATCTGAAAACAATTTGCATTCCCAAGTTATATTAGCAGTTTTCTCCAAGACATTTTTCAAAGATGTCGCCAATTCAACTGCTTCATCCTGTCTGGGCTCTTCTTTTTCGATTATTTCTCCCAGTATTTGTAACAAATTGAATGAAGGATCCAGGATGCTGACTTTGTTTTCCTGCACAGTCGATGCCATATTGAACAAAGTCTCCAACGCATATAATCTAGCATTTTCTCGATTTTCTTGCAGAACATCAACGAGACAAGCTATTAAAGACTTCACACGAACAATAAATGTGCCCATTTTCTTACTATTCTGGGGAACAAGTGCTAAATTAGCAAGTATTCCGATCGCTTTTACTTTTGCTTGTTCGTCCCCTTGCTCCATAACATCAGTGAGAAGGGGTAAGTGCTTGTCCACGAGCATCTCACTCACAGGCAAGTCGTCGCTGAAGTACCATAAAGCAGCCAGAGCAATAATACGTGCTTCCTCTCCATCACATTCTTTTATGATTTTCAATAACAATGTCAAAATGCCTACATCCTTATGAACGAGCTTACGATGTGATTCCTCTTGAAACAAGTAAAGCATCGTCGCAAGAGCTTCATCGCGAATTTTTCCTCCTTCGTTCACAGCATCCACAAGTGCTTCTATAGGAAACTCTGCATTCATCTTTATCAGGACAACAGGGACGGTTTTGTGAACTAATGCATGTGTTGTGATGTCACTTCCCACATATATGTATGGTGGATGGGTGGCGTCTCATTATCAGCAGCAGCTACTCTGTAGCAGGCTCGCTCAAGCGCACAAAAGCAGCCCATCACACACGCAGTCAGCAGTCATCAGCGTACCCAAGTACCTAGTCTACTAGGTACCCCCTACTAGAATTCATAGGTATCTACCTGCTGCTGCCTCTGCTGTGCTGCTCTGCTGGTAGAAAGTACGGTACCTACATAGAAACAACCAACCTCTCAAGTGTCACGCGAAACACTAACCATACTCCGAGGAAGACAGGCACGGCCACTCTTCTTGGATATGCAGAGCGAAAGGAAAGTGAGGTAGGTAATCATTGCTGAAAAGTGTACCTTGCCACGCAGTATCTGCGGGAAAAAGAAGGGAGCTAGGGAGTTAGAGACGGATCCTACATTCTAAGTGCTAGCAAATCTAAGAAATCAAAATCAGAGAGAAGTGAAGTAAGTATAACAAATCACGAAGAAAAGGTAGAAAGGGAAGATGAGTTGGTTGAATATGGCTAATCTTAACAAAACTCTTACTGCTGTTAGTAACATGGTAGCCCCATTAGACGAAGAAGACGAAAGGGCAGCCTTCGAAGGGGCGGAGGAAGTAAATGATCTTCAGGAAATATCAGATGCTTTTTCTTCTATGGGGTCATTCGTGTCTAACACCTTAAATACACTCGATGAGATTCTTCCCGCTGCACCAGTTGGATCGTATGAAGGAAGCGTAGACGACAACAGCAGTAGTTTCAAGGGTAGTTATCTTAATGGTAACACTAATTATTCCGATCCTCGAAATCAGTATAGTCATCATAACGAAGAAAAAGACGGTATATCTGATTCGAATTTGGGGGGAAATGTTTCATCTTTTGATGAAATCAACCTATCTCCGGAAGATGGACCAAACAATGGCATGTATACCTCATTGGAAATCAACCCCCCTACTGCCAATAACGATGACAGCTTTGATACCATCTCTATGAATAGTCCTACCAGCACCCCAAAGAGAGAAGTTATTACTTCATCAGTAGTGTCAGGCAATAGTGAGATTTCTCCTGGATGGGATTGGAATACTCCACCTCCTACGGCAATAAACCCGAGATCCAAACCTCAAATAGATTTGAACGCAGACATTGGTAAAGAGCAGGATCCATTATCTACCCCTGTTATTAATCCTGTACCTGAGATACAGATACAGCATAATAATGCATTCGATCATCATTCAGAGCAACAACCAGAAGTGTTCCCCATATCAGTGCCATCCGAGTCACTATCAAGCTCGCAAGAGGTTGAGTCAAAATCCTCAAACCTTGCGGTAGACTCTACCGAGTTGGAGAAATCGGTGCAGTCCAACTATAGAGCACGAATGGAGGCGGATATTGAGAGATTAAACTCTAAAATTAAAGATCTTGAAGTTGATAATGATAACTTATCCAAGAAGTGCTCCGAATTGAGTCTGGCGAATTCTACTTTCTCACAGGCTTCTGTCGAGACGGAGGAAAGATTTGCAGAAATGGTCAAGATTAGAACCGAAATGGACGAGATGAAAAGCTATATTACTCGATTAGAGACAGAAAATGTTCAAGTTAAGACTACTCTACATGATAATATGAATCAACTGCAAGTTTTGGAGATGAAGTGTCGTGAGGATTTGTCTGGGAAGGATGTAACGATAAGCAGTATGGAGGATGAGTTCACTGCTCTGAAAAATGATTTTGATGGCACGAGAAGGGATTTAGAAGAATTGAGATCATCACAACTTGTGGCATCACAGGACGATCAAGCCTTGAATTTGTTACAATCCGAAATGGATCAAATGAAACAAACTCATTCCGATGAGATTGATACTGCATACAAAGAGATTGAGGATCTGCGTGCCTCCCTAGAACAAGCTATTGATGAAACGAATGTAGCCACAGAGAAATTATATGACGAACAATATGAGTACCAGCAAAAATTGAATCAAGTGGAGGCTGAGAAAAAAACTGTTATTGACGATTTACAAGCCCAGTTATGCGAATCTAGAAAAGAGACGGAGCGCATGACGGAGAGTTTAAGTGGTGGGACTGATGCAACGAAAGCTTTAGGAGATGCGCTAAGTAACAAGCAAAATGAAATAGATACCATCACTACCGAATTGCAACGACTAAAAGAAACAATGACTAACAAAGAGGAAGAGATGCAAAATGTCAGTACTAAGTATGCGAAAGCTGCCTCCGAGAGTGATGAGCTGCGTGCATTATGTAATACTCATGAACAAAGCATTAATGAACTAACCGCTGAGTTAGACAATCAACAGCTTGAAGCTGACGAATTGTTATCTTCCAAAAAAAGAGATAATGAAGTACACCGAGCAGAAATTGAACAGTTGAAACAATACATCGTAGATCTTAGCTCGAAGGCTTTAGATGAGGGAGAAATCGAAGTCTTCAAGGCAAATATTGCTAGTAAAGAGGAGGAAAATGCAAAATTACAGGAGGAGCTTGACAGAATTGTGGCAAATAATGCTGAAATAAAGCAGTTACACCAACAAACTCAACAAGAGCTACAACAAGCAAATGACTCATGGGCAGCCGCTAAGGAAGACGTGAAGAGCCAGCTCCATAGTGTATCAGAGGAACTGAGTAGTAAAGAGGAGCTGTTAGCTTCCCTCCGTACTTCAAATGAGGAACTGGAGTGTCAACTACAAGCCGCGATTGCAACTTCATCCACTACAAGTAGCGAACCAAGCGAAGAAACGAAAGCTACCATAGATGCAGAGATGGAGAAGAGAGTCAAGGCAGAAACGGAAAATCGCCAACTGCATCAAGTGATTTTACAGCTTCGTAATGTGCGCAAAAGCAACACGCAAGATATCGAGGCAATCGCTACAGAAAGAGATGATTTGAAAAGTCAATGTGAATATATGAAGGTAGAAATGGAAAGGCTGAAAGAATATACAGCTAACCAGGAACAAACGTTAAAGGAACATGCGGCTAAACAGGAGCGAACATTAGTCTCATCTTCCTCTCATCTTGAGGAAATTAATCATTTACAGGATCAAATTCTAGAATACGAAGAAGCGAGACAGGGTGGAATGAAAATTATTGAAGACAATCGGAGAGAAATTGCTCGGTTACAGAAAGATGTTTATGATAAAGATGTGTTAATAGGGAATGTAAATTCAGACAATGCCATTTTAAAAGAAGACTTGGCCAATAAACAACTGGAGTTGGAGGGTTTACACTCCGCGATGAGTGGAATTGAATCCGAAAAGGAGCAAGCTCAGCTGGGATTGAAGATGGATTTTGATCGTAGAATAAGCGAGTTAGACGCAAAACATAACAACGAGATTGTAGAAAAGGATAAACTATGGGAAGTAAAGCTGAAGGAAGTGGAGATGAAATTGATTCATAATGAGCAATTATTACAGGATGCAATTATTTTACAAAGAAAAGCTGAATTAGATTTGCAGTCTGAAAAACGAAAAATGCAAAAGACGGTAGAAGGAGCCATTGCTCAATTGCGTAATACTCAAGAAGATGTGGTTGATAGGGCTCTTGTTGCGAATTTAGTGGTGAGTTATTTTAACAAAAAAAGATCGCGTGATGTTATGGATCTGATAGCCAAGATATTACAATTTGACGATGACCAAAAGGTTGCTTGTGGTCTCAAGGTAGGAACTATAGGATTCAGACATGCTGTTGGAAATATTTTTAAGAACATTGTCAATTCTGCCGTATCAAACCCACCGGCAGAGGTTGAAGGGGACAATCTTGCTGAGCTGTGGGTAAATTTTTTATTGGAAGAGACAAAGGAAGAGGATGAAATGATGAAGACTACCAAAGCTGCTCACAATTCGTCTTCTTTTTCCATGCCAAGTGTATCAGCACTATCTGTACCATCAAGTGATGGTACTGGCAGTGGATCTTTAAGTCCCAATCGTAGTAGTAGCATTGATAGCTCAGCTTCTGATGGAAGTTTTACAACGATCACTTTGAAGCCATCCACGCCAACTTTTTCAAGGAAATGATGTAAGTGTCTACTGCTTCCGTAGTAGAAGTACTTCCTTATCTTGTTGTGAAAAAGGATGTATAATAAGACCAACTTACAATGTAAATGTAGAGAGTGAGACAGAAGGATTGTCTTGTCTTCAGCATAAAAAAGAAGGAATGGTACAAGTAAATCATGAGTCTTTTTGAACGACATGTACATGGTTCCTCTTGGATGTACCATTTTATTTTCCTTAGGAACTAAGGAAGAGACATAATCAAATAAATTGTCCATCTTTTCTGGAAGATTTGGATGAATTTTGTTGATAATCATTCTTTCCTCTCGACTTTCTGCTTTATCTAACCCAGCTCTTCTATCTCTTATTTTTCCCAACGAGGAAACATGTACCTAGCTACCTATTTCAATCGCTTAGTCCCGACTAAGTTGTTGAAATACATGTTGGCCTTCCTCGTTGGGATGGCTTTTTCCTCTTAGCTCTTAGCGATCCTCAGTTAGTCAGTTAGATTTTGATTGCTTCATTTGTTTGATTCGTTGTCTTCCGTTCAAGTACCGGTAGCTATCAGCTATCATGTTATTATTATTAGCTATGAATTGGTGATTAGTGATCATAATTATAGATATTGTTATGAAGCTAGCTCAAAAATTAATTAGATTAATTATTATTATTATTATTATGAATAGTAATAGTTATTATAGTTATAGCAATAGTAAAGATACGTACAGTAGTACTTCTACTTCAGACTTCAGGCAGTAGTTGTACTGCTACGTGTACTGGAAGTACGAAGTCTAGAGTTTGGATCGCTAAGAAAGAGACATATCTTACTTCACCAGATAGACAGGACTCAGTGGCCTTTGTTCTGTGTTATTCTGCATCGTTCAACTCCATTCGTTATTGCAAGACAGATGCAACTACGAAAACAAAAAGCACTTCCAGCACTTCACCAGGCGGTTACAATATGTAGTAATCTAGGGTGACCAGATCACAAGACTACTTCTGCCACTGTACTGCCACCTACTCCTATTTTCTTACCAAAAGTCCAGTTGACCATGGAACTTGCATAATTCTGAGCTTTACATGACTATCAATGCATTCTTTTTTTTCCCAGAGGATATTTTCAGTCTTCCATTATCGTCGAAATCTGCCTTACCTATAATAGCAGTATCTTCTGCAACCTTTACATCGTTTACTTTCGCTCCTCCACCTTTGATAAGTCTCTTCGCTTCTCCTTTGGAGGATGCAAAACCAACCGTTACGAGACAATCCACTACAGTTACACCTTTGTCAAGGTCAGCTCCTTCAGGAACATTAAATTTCTCGAGAGAGTCCAAATTTGCATTCCCACCTTTGTTTCCTCCAGAGAATAGAGTAGCAATAGTTTCTTTAATCTTTGGAATGCATTCCTCTCCGTGTAGGGCGCTTGTTGCATGATCAGCCAATATGATTTTCGCTTCATTCAACTCTTGTCCTTGCCATTGTTCCATCTTATTTATTTCATCCAATGGAATTTCTGTGAATAATTTAAGAAATCTAATGACATCTGCATCTGCAGTGTTCCTCCAAAATTGCCAATAATCATATTCTGTTAGCAAATCCTTGTTCAGCCACAATGCACCGGCGGCAGTTTTGCCCATTTTTTTGCCATCTGAAGTAGTGATCAATGGAGCAGTGAGGCCAAACAGCTGCACTTGATCGCATTTTCGAGCAAGTTCTACACCTGATATGATGTTACCCCATTGATCGGAGCCTCCCATTTGCAGAATTGCACCATACTTTCTATTCAACTCCAAAAAATCGTACGCTTGAAGAAGCATATAATTGAATTCCAAAAATGTCAACGGTTGCGTCCTGGCCAATCTTTGTTTCACGGATTCAAAACTCAACATTCTATTAATAGTGAAATATCTACCATAATCTCTTAAAAACTCGAGATATTTAACATCATCGAGCCAGTCAGCATTGTTCACCATCACAGCGTCCGTAGGCCCATCACCAAATTTGATAAAAGTTTTGAAAACTTTTGAAATACCATCTGCATTTTCTTTGATTTTTTCAGGTGTAATGAGCTGTCTAGACTCATCTTTACCCGAGGGATCTCCCACCTTAGTTGTTCCCCCTCCAATCAATATCAGTGGCTTATGTCCGCATTGTTGCAAGTGCTTTAGTATCATGATCTATTGGATGTATGGCAATAGGCATCAATAGAAATCATATATAGTTTCAAATAGAAAAGTGTTGCATGAGAGTCAGAATTATGAAACTTGTCATAGTGCTACATATATGTACATGTGAAAAAATGAGTGCCGTGGGAAACATTGAACCTGTAAAAGTGAACCAACGTGTAGACTGTTTGCTGTTGCATCGAATCCTAGATATGCAGTGACTGTTCCTGACATGAATTTCTCATCTAATGTCTTAAAATCTGTGCATTGATGTATAAAACCTCTTTCTAACATTGTTTGTAAGAATGGAGAATTGAAACTACTGGGCATAGTATCTGGTGTATCCAGAGGAGCTTCTACATCTGAATCGGTGCTGGTCGAAAGCAGACGGGTACTTTTCAAGTGAAACTTGCCATCTATGGCTCCAGTGACCATGCTATTACTGTTTATATGTGCATATTTCATACTGACAGGTACTTTTGGCCGTCGAAGTATTGCTTTGATTGTTTGTTGGCCAGAAAGGGCGAGTGTCTTCACTGATGTAATCATCCCAAGGAATAGAGGAATCAGAAGGATGATTCGTTTCATCTGGAACGGAGCCAGAAGCTGCAATTAACCACACTCGTCGTGAGGTAGGATGTCTTGCAAATCGCTGTTCTCTGAAGTAAATACAGCAACGCAGCAGCAGATTGCAGCAGATAGAATAATGAGTCGTGCAATGCAAGCAGGTACTGTTGATAATGCGTCATATCTCCCTTTACTTTCTCTATAGGTATATATATTCATGTAAGTATGAAGTACCTTATTATCATTATTAGGTAGGTACCTACCTACTTGTTGTTGATGAGGAGAGAGCGAGAGTGGATATTGTAGGTATATGATGCTGCTGCTGCTGCTGCTGGTTACGTTCACTATTTGAGTGGGTGGTATGGATGGTTGAAGAATGAGGGGAAGGGAATGAACAATAATTAATAACTTGGAAGGGGAAAAGTCAAATGTCAAACCATACATCAGGTGTGTGGGGAACTGTACCCTACTTGTAAATCTGATCGAGAGCAAGAATGGATATTACCAGAGACAACTTCGTCGAGAAGTTACCTGCAATCTTGGAGCAACTTGGGAAGGCTGACTTCATTGCCTTCGACCTCGAAATGACAGGAATCAACAACGTTGATAGATCTAAAGGAAATCGCAAAGATGACTTGCCTGGCAATCGCTATATGAAAATGGTAGATGTTGCTACAAAGTACAACATCATACAAGTGGGTATGTCTATGTTTACTTTGAAGAAAGGGAAGAGTACTAACAGTGCACCATCTTATGAGGCATCAACATACAACATCTACATGTTTCCAGATGGTGGTAGTGATATTGTGATGTCTCCATCAGCAATAGAATTCCTACGTACAAATGGTATGGATTTTGGTACATGGATTGGTAAAGGTGTTGCTTTTAATGATTCAAAAGGAGAAGAATGGCTTTATAAAAGATATATGGAAGAGAATGATCCAAACGATGAATCAAATCATATTGTTTTGTCAAGACCAAATGATATCAAATTCTTTGAGAGTAATTGGGAAAATCTAATGAAATATGTAAATGATGTCGAGAATGATAAGGGCAGCAATGGCGATATGGAAGCAGGCTTTGTATTTGAAAGATGTAACAGATTTATGCAGAGACACCTACATGAACAAGTAGCTCTAAGATTACCAAATGTTATTCTAGAAAAAACTAAAGATGGAAAATCTCTAATGGCTATAAAATTGAATGATGCAGAGCTTATTTCATATCGAGAGAAAAAGCGAATCGAAAAAGAAAATATGTTTAGGTCAAAGATGGGGTTTCGAATGATTCTGAAGGAAATTATGAATTCCAAGATACCTATTGTTGGACATAATTGCTTTTTTGACATACTTTTCATTTTACGATGGTGTGATGCTCCGTTAGAGAACAACTTTGATGCGTTTAGGTCTAGACTAGCTTCTCAATTGCCGTTTATATATGACACCAAGTACATTGCAACCTGTGGTATCTTAGGTATGAACATTGATGACACGGCTTTAAATAAGCTATATGATGTATGTGTAATTGATCGTGGTAACGATGCAGTGAAAATTAAGCAAACAAAAGGTTGTGAAATGGAAGAAAAGTATCATGACGCAGGATATGATGCATTTTGTACTGGATGTATTTTTGCGAACGAAATGAATATATGTGATGAAGACATCATGAGCACAGAAAATAAATTGAAGACATCATGTGTGAACAAGTTATTCATGATGCAAAGTTTGTATCATATGAATCTTGACCCTACCTGTCCTCATGGGTTCCTAAAGCATCAAGGTGTTATCGTCCATTTATCAAATTTTGCAAAAGAAGAAAACTCAAATTCTATTCTAGGCCCCTTCATCCGAGGTAACATCAAACATGAGCACTTAGAAGTGATTTGGGTAGATGATAATGGTTTATTCGTATCGATAACATCAAAGGAATGCTGGAATGAAATGAAAAAATCTATTTCATTTCCAAACGAGTGGGTTGTCAAACCGTATGAACAATTCTTGAAGGAGAAGGAAACTGGTAAAACCGATGCATTTTCATCATTAATTGGTATTGGTAGAACAATTAGCCATTTTTTCTTTGGCGAAGAGGAAAAGAGGACTTCAAAAAAAAGACGAATTTGAATTAGTTTTCTGTGTCGTTTTGGTCACTCGCTTTGCAGTCGAAGGCAAAGTTGAGATATGCTGTTCCAAAATGAAGAAACTTCTCACTGCTGTATAGCTGTATAGTAATATATAAAGTATGATAGCTACATGAACTGTATAGTGTGGTGGAGGGCTAACTCTTCATTGCACAATTGGACTTTTAACAGTCTCTTATCTTCTATAACTATAAGTAAAAAGCTTCTAGAAGTACGCACCTACTGCTACTACTACTACTACTACTTCTAGCTTCTAGCTACTTTTATTAAATTAATATATTAAATTAGTCTGTAGTCTGTAGTTAAGCATCCTACTTCTAGCTACTGATCCATGAAATTATGAAATGGCTACATTTCATGCATCAGCTACTACTAGCGACAAAATTTGTTGATCATGCGAAACCAATTATTTGTTGCTCTACACGGCCGATAAAAATGTTTTAAAATTGAAATACAAATTTGATATTTCAAATTTAACGAATGTTTTATACTACTACTACTATATTTTTTTAAATTTTTTGTTGAATTCATCTTTATCATTATAAAATGTAGTATATAGTATATTAATAGCTCAAAAATTAGTATTAGTATTAAAATATAGTATATTAATATTTAATTTTTGAGCTAGCTAGTTAAGCGTCCTGTTTTAAGATGCTTAAGTATAAGTAGCTAGCTCTCATTTTATTATATTTAATTAAAAACATACTTCTATCTTCTATCATATAATATAATCTGTAGGTATACTCTTAATTATATAATCTGTAGGACGCTTAAGTATGTAGCTAACTCAGTATTGGTAATCATATATAATCTGTGTTTTGTGTCCCTACGTATTGTATTATTATATTATACTTCTAGTAAATTATAGCTGATAGGTACCTGTAGCTATGTACAACCTCCTCACTGTAACTATTATTATTATTATTAGTTATTAGAATATTATTATTATCATATAATAGTAATGATGAAGTTGTAGGACGCTTAACTAGCTAGCTCAAATATAATTTAATATAATAGTAATAGTGATATGTGATATATTTGAGCTAGCTAGTTAAGTATTATTATTATATTGCTTAATTATGATATCATTATTATTATTATAATTATATGGTACCGATAGCTTCAATATATCTGAAAATTATATAATTCAATATACGGTCATATAGCTATCAATACTATATATTTTAACTAGCTAGCTCAAAAATAGTAATATTCAATATATAGTAATATGTAATATGTAATATAGTCTCTAACGCACAATGGAAATATTGAACATGTGGATGACTTTTACTTTTATTTAATCCTTGTTCGAATATTATAACATTATAACAAGAGAAAGTGTCAATGTATTTGAACCTTCTAGGTACTGTTGAACCGTGCTGCACATTTTATGGTAAAATTGTAATTCCAGATCCAATAGTTGCACTTCTGTAAAATTTCTCTAAAAAATGACTACATCCAAGGCATATACTAGCTCCTGCATGAATATCCATTATCCATTGCTTTATTTAACACAATGCGCTCTTTCTGTAGTTTGTTGTTTCATAGTTGCACTTATTACCGCAGGTTCTTCTTTATCATCTAATTCTAATATATCATTTGTCATTGCTATGCTCCCATGCTCCCCATTAATCGTAAACCCCCTTCATTCATGGGAAATTCCCCGCATCCCCCATAGACATACCCCCTTTATCTTTATGGGGGTGTATACATTTCACGGAACAGAAGCTACATCTAACTTCTACCTTTCAGAAGTAGGAGCTAGAAACAAGCAGAAGTAGAAGTATGCAGAAGCTGGAAGCAAGTTGTAGCTTCCACTGCTGCCACTGCCATCTATTACTTCCGTACTACTTCGCTATAGAAGTAATACTACACTTCTACTTCTAGAAGTACTCCCGAAGTAGTAGCTAGTACTGGATCAAATAATTGTCTAGAGTGTATAAATCGTTTTCGCTTTACGACGCTTAATCATCATTTTTCAAAACACCTTCGCTGATGAGTTGATTCCTGGCTCGACTCCAAAACTCTGCCTGCGTGGGATCTTGAGCCAACACATCCTCCGGTGGAGCCTTTATCACATCCCAGGTACCCGCTTGAATTTCTTTTTCAAGTACACCTGCCTCCCATTCAGCATTATTGAAAAAGAACTTGTAGTCCTTTGGTAACCCATCGCCATTCATGATTTGCTCCTTTGCAGATTTCATTCCACCCAAGTACACACCCGAACCCACATACTTACAAGCGCCATCCAACTGTCTCTTGCCAAGCATGATAGCAGTATCACTACCCTGTTCACCACCTATGAAGAGTGTATTTGTTTCAAAGCATCCTATACCTGGTGAAGTCTCACCCATCGAGAAAGCGCTTGGTCTTTCAAGAATAACTCCCTTGGCACCCTCTTCCTTGGTATATTGATAGATAAACACTGCAGCCCGTGCAAAGAAGTGACTATTATCATTAGGTTGAGCTAGCAATATACATCCTTCCCCACAAAATTCGATGGGAATCACCTTTGTCGGCACATAAAATTCGTTCCTACTGTCATCTTCAACACAAAGAGAGATTGGTGTGACTCGTTTGCGTGCAAGGGGAACAAAGCCGTAAGAATAACGAACAAGAGGAAAGCAGGTCGCCCAAACAAAGAGAATGTACAACGAAGCCTTCATTGAATCTTTTGTGTTCGGGTTAGGTAAGTAACTCCACCCATGAGTATCTTCCTGTGCATTCTTGTTTGAGGAGGAGGTTGATTGGGAGGTACTGTAGGTACTTGAGTGGTAGGTAGTACTACTTTAGAAATCTATTAAAACTACGAATTAATAAGAGAAAAGAAGAGATAATAATACCTATCCTTGCTAGCTGCCTACCTACTAGTACCTATCCTGCGCTGCTGCTGCTCACGCTGCTCTTCTCTATCTCCACCTACTGTGCTGCTGGGTGTTGATGCCTCACGTTGCCATCTATACCTACCTGTCTACTACCTACCTACTTACATACATGCCCTGCCCTCCCTCAACTGGCATCCCTAACCATTTCAACGATACGCTCGAATGTAGAAACATTGTACAGATATCGGTAGTTAGTGCATAGGGCTTCTTTCTACCGTGGTACTTTTGATAGAGCAGTAATTTCTTAAGTTGTCACATCTATCATCCAAACTTAAAAGAGAAGAAGATCCCTTGTAGTCATCTTTTTGATATTTTGAACAGATAGGCACTAAGATGGCTAACATTAGGAAGGGGCCTCCATATGATAGATTACCCACAGGAGAATTTGATGAAGATGATCGGAAAAGTATACAGAAGCAATTGAAGCGCCAGGATGAAAGTTTGGATATACTAGGGTCCTCGGCCATGAGGCTAGGCGAACTAAGCTTGAGTATATCTAATGAGATTAATGAACAAAATAGGATGTTAGATGGACTAGAGGAGGATGTTGATCGTGTACAAAGTAATATGGATTTGATTAACAAGGCAACAGAGAAATTGATAAAAAAAGGGGGAGGAATTAAGACATGCGGTCTGATCGTCGTTTTGAGTCTCATATTAATAGTTTTAATCTTTCTTGTTATTTACACGTGAGTACATTTTGTATGTGTGTGTGTATTATTTTGGACAGTTTGTATCTTTCAATTACGAGATTCATAGAGGAGAAGCTTCCGAATTTGAAAACGATTGTTGCCTGAGCGTTACTAGAAATGAATTAAAATAGATACAGGAGAGAACAACACTTCCATATGATACCTTCGGATGTAGTATAAGTAGACATGTAAAACGTATCTAGGGAAGCGAAATTACATGCCAATATCATTGCTGAAGAAAATGAAGTAAATTTCTCTGAGGTAGCCAGGTAATGAAGAGGTGATCAGTTGATATCAGTATTTCCTTCAGTACCAGTACTACAGTTTACCTATAAATAGTAACAGTAACAGATACAACCGACATACGCATTGAAGTCACCAAACTTTTTAGAGTAGCTTCCTCTCCTGGTTCTCTGCCTCCACTTTCACTAGGAGTAGCTACAAGTAACAAATGATATAAATTTCATGATTATGAAGTATATTGTAAAGTATAAAGTATACAGATTTGTATATTATCATAGTAGGACGCTTAACTAGCTAGCTCAAAAATTATTAATGATATATTATATACCACTAATATTATAGTCTAGATTATTATATGACTCTAGCTAACTAATACTAATCACATAGATTATAGTATATTGCCAATCAAGAGGACAACACGCAAAATTAGGCGCCTGGCCAGCAGCGCTGAGCTTTGGACAACGTCAAATGATGAAGTTGTAGGACACTTAAGTAGCTAGCTTAGTATCAGTATTAATTTAATAATTTTAATATATGTACTGAGCTAGCATGATAATATGATAATAATAATAGCTAGCTCAAAAATTAT
>JACLAD010012171.1_pt1 | contig 21442 bp, 18 predicted proteins | sample 8027901 | NCBI WGS metagenome assembly JACLAD01 (sample SAMN15725071, study PRJNA655200) | protist metagenome | isolation source: fluorescence activated cell sorting (FACS) single amplified genomes of... | place: Spain: Blaines Bay Microbial Observatory, Mediterranean Sea | collected 2016-07-05 | reverse complement strand
GATGGCCTCCCACGAGTCGCGAAGACCAAAGGCCACACCCTCGAGTACAGCTCGTGTCATGTCGTTACGTGTAGTGCCGGTGCCTATCCCGGTGATAGCTACCTCGGATTACCGCGTCGTTATGTGGCGTCCGCTCACCTGAGAGATAGGGTAGGAAGCGCACCTGTCCGGGGGCCAACAACTGTTCCCCGAGGTTGACAGTCAGCTCAGCAGGTGACGTTCCGGTAATCGACGCCAGCCAGTTCAAGCTGTCGGTAGCCGACAGCATCACACCCATCTGATACCAACGATCTGGCACCGCGTGACAAAAAGTATGCAGCGCCGTCTCGGGTGCCGGATAGTATCCATTCCGCGCCGCCAACAGTACGCCAGATGTACTTAGCGATAGAAATCCATCGCCTTCATTCACAGTACCCATACCGCATGCAGCAGCAGCGTTGTCACCTGCTCCGCCCGCCACGACAACCGGTCCTGCGACGCCCCATGCGCGGATCAACTCAACGCGCAAGTGCCCGGCTTTATCCGAGCCCTCCACAAGATGTGGCATCTGCTCGCGGTGCATGTGACCAGCTTTGAGCAGCTGATCGGACCAGGCGCGAGTTCCCACGTCTAGCCAGGATGTCCCGGCGCTGTCGGACATATCTGAGACATGTTTGCCGATAAGATAAAGGTTAAGATAGGCAGCAGGCAGCAGCACACGTGCCACCTGCGCATAATTCTCCGGCTCGTGAGCTCGGACCCATTCAAGTTTGGGGGCGGTGAATCCGGGAAAAACGATGTTTCCAGAAAGGCTACGCACGGTCTCCATTGCATCAAGCCGCGCCGCCTCTTCATATGCGCGTGTGTCGTTCCAAAGGATACAGGGCCTGATCACCTGATCAGCCGCATCGAGAAGCGTCGCGCCATGCATGTGGCCGGCGACGCCAATGCCCTTCAACCCCTCGAACTCTGGGTGTGCCTCGCGCAGCCGCGCTACCGCCCGTTCCAGCGCGGCGATCCAGTCTGCAGGATCTTGTTCGCTCCATCCCGAATGCGGATGGTCTACGCCCAAGGGCTCTTCAACGGAGCCTATGGATCGTCCCTCGGCATCAGTCAGAAGTGCGCGCAGGCCGGACGTGCCGAGATCGAGACCAAGATAGCTCATGTTGTCACCGGAAAGTTGCGGCGGCAGTGCCAGTTGTTCGCACCACCGCCTGTATCGTCAGATGTCGAAGCTTGAAGGAAGCACAACCATGTCACGAATAGTGACTGTACGTGGCCGGGTCAGCATATACATGATCGCATCCGACACTTCCGTAGGCTCCATCAGGCTCCCGTTTTCCTTTGCCTTGGCAAGATTTTCCTCCGGCCAATCCGCCAAGAGTGCGCTGACTACCGGACCGGGCGAGACGGCGCCGACACGAATGCCGTGTTTGAAAACCTGGCGCCGGACCGTCTGCACGAAACAGGTCATCGCCCATTTTGAGGCCGAGTAGACTGGCTCCCACGGGATTGGAAAATGACCTGCGACCGAACTCGTGACGATGATGTCGCCGGTGCCGCGTTCGATCATGTGCGGCAATACATCATGAATGTTCTTGATAACCGCGTTTACGTTGAGATTTAGCATCCGATCTATACCCGCGGGATCGGCCTCCACCAGATCACCTCCGATATAGCTCCCAGCGTTAGCGTGAAAAATGTCGAGTTGACCTGCCTTTTCCAGCACGCCAGGCATTAGCGTGGCGCAGCTATCGGGATCCAGCAGATCGATCACCAACGGGATCGCCGCACCCTCATGCTGTGCGCAGATCCTAGTCAGCGCCGCCTCATCCCGATCGATGAGCACGACGCGGGCACCTTCGGCGATCATCGCCTCGGCGGTCGCGAGGCCAATGCCCGATGCGCCTCCGGTGATCGCGGCAACCTTGCCTTGCAGCTTTCCAGACATTCATTTCTCCCTGATGGATACGGACCAAACGGCCCTTGGGTAGTCTCAGACAAAGAGGGACCAGCGCGTCCCGTCGGGTCGCGTCTAAGCTTCGGTCGATAAAGCAGTCAGACGGCGAGAAAGCCCCCGTCCAATGGCAGCACCGCGCCAGTGATCATTCCAGCGTCCTGCGACAGCAGCAGCGCGATCCCGCGTGCCACCTCTTCGGCCTCGGCGAAACGGCCGATCGGGTGACGGGCCATCATCGGTGCGCTTTTGTCCGGGTCGCTCCAGGCTTCGGCGGCCAGTTCCGTCATTGTGACAGTGGGTGCGATGGCAACAACGCGGATACCATGCATGCCAAGCTCGCGCGCCATGACCCGTGTTGCGCCCTCAAGCCCGGCTTTTGAGGCCGCATAGCACAGGTGCTCTGGGAAACCACGATGCCCGGCGATGCTGGTCACGTTGACAATCGCGCCGCCTCCCCCCGCAGCGATCCGGGTCCGGGCGAACTCCTGCGCACAAACCAGTGCGGCGCGCAGGTTGATGTCCATCACCCGATCGTAGCCATCATCCGTCATCTCGACCAGGCTTTCGAGCACGTTGGTGCCTGCGCAGTTGACCAGGAAATCGCAAGCACCCGCTTTGGTCATCGCAGCGCGCGCCGCAATGGCATCCGAAAGGTCAACCGCGATACAACGCCCGCCGACCTCGCGTGCCAACGCATCCAGATCCCCCTGTGTCCGGCCCATCGCCACGATCTTTGCACCGCGTTTGGCCAGATGTTGCGCGGTGGCACGGCCAATTCCTTTGCCAGCGCCCGTAATGATGACTGTTTTGCCTTCGAATTCCATGGCGCGCCTCACAGGATGGATTGGCCGGTGGCGGCCCAGTCGGAAATGAACGTTTCGAGCCCGCTATCCGTCAGCGGATGGCGCACAAGTCCCTTGATTACAGAGGTTGGGATCGTTGCCACGTCGGCCCCTGCCAAAGCGGCCTCCCGGACATGATTGGCCGAGCGGATCGATGCCGCGAGAATCTGGGTCTCGAAACCGTAGTTGTCGTACATCGTGCGGATGTCGCGGATCAGCTCCATCCCGTCGAGGTTGAGGTCGTCCAGACGCCCGATGAAGGGTGATACATAGGTTGCGCCCGCTTTCGCGACGAGCAGTGCCTGGTTGGCCGAAAAGCACAGCGTCAAGTTGGTGCGAATACCTCGATCGACGAAGTGGCGGCAGGCTTTGAGCCCATCGAGTGTCACCGGCAGTTTGATGACGACGGTGTCCGAGATCTCGGCGAGCCGCTCGCCCTCAGCGACCATGCCCTCGTAATGGGTCGCAGCGACCTCAGCGGAAACAGGGCCATTGATCAACTTACAGATCTCGGCCACCACCTCTTTGAAATCGCGTCCTGCCTTGGCAACGAGCGACGGATTGGTAGTGACACCGTCGAGCAACCCGTAATCGGCGAGTTCGCGGATCTCTTCCGTAACGGCAGTATCGACAAAGAACTTCATGTCGGATTTCCTTGTTGGAGCCGCGTCCTCGCACGTGCGACGATCGCTTCTCGGGTGATGCCAAATTTCTGATAAAGCACTTCGGCTGGGGCCGATGCGCCAAAGCCATCCATGCCAATCACGTCATCCTCGGAGGAAACGTACCGGGTCCAACCCAGCTTGCTTGCGGCTTCGACGGCAATGCGAGGGGCACTTCCCAGCACCTCCGCGCGGTAGGTTTTATCTTGGCGATCAAACAGTTCCCACGAGGGCATGGAGACGACAGCCACGTCAGTGCCGCCAGCGTGAAGTTCCTCCGCAGCCTCAATGGCAAGTGCGACCTCGGTACCGGTGGCAATCAGCGTGATATCGCGGGTATCGCCGAAGGTTCTGATGACATAAGCACCGCGAGCGCTCAAATTCTCTTCGCCACGACCGCGCAACTGCGGGACGCCTTGGCGCGACAACGCCATGAGTGAAGGTCTGCGACGTTCACGGATCGCGATTTCCCAGCATTCCAATGTTTCCACTGCATCTGCGGGACGGAATACATTAAGATTGGGAATGGCCCGCAGGCTAACAAGATGTTCGACTGGCTGATGGGTCGGGCCGTCCTCACCCAGTCCGATGCTGTCATGGGTCATGACATAGATCGTGCCGACACCCATCAGCGCCGAGAGTCGAATCGCGTTACGGGCGTAGTCCGAGAAGACAAGAAAGGTGCCACCATACGGTACAACGCCGCCATGCATCGATAGGCCGTTCATCGCTGCGGCCATGCCGAATTCGCGCACGCCCCAAGAGATGTAGCGCCCCGCCGGACTGTCGGCCTGGAAATCGGTGTCGACGGCCGCGACGCGAGTCAAGTTCGAGCCGGTGAGGTCGGCCGATCCACCGATCAATTCAGGACAGGCTTCAGCAAGGGTTTCCAATGCAATCTGGCTGGCCTTGCGGGTCGCGACCTTTTCCGGCTTGACGAAGAGCGCCTCGCGGGCTCGCGCCACCGCAGCGTCGAAGCTTTCGGGCAGGCGGCCCTCGATCCGACGGGTGAACTCGGCGCGCTTGTGCTCCGACAAGGCGGCCAGTCGCGTCTCCCAAGCCTCTCGCTCGGCTCCACCTCGAAGGCCTGCCTCCCGCCATAGCGCCAGAAGTTCGGCCGGAACCGTGAAATCCTCATCGACCCAATTCAGGGCCTGCCGTACAAGGGCCCGCTCCTCTGCGCCCAAAGGCGCACCATGAGATGCGGCGGTGCCTCCTTTGTTGGGCGCGCCCAGACCGATCACGGTCCGCATTCTGATCAACGTCGGACGCGTGGTTTCGGCCTTGGCTTCTGCCATCGCCGCGTCGAGTTCGTCCACGTCATGGCCATCGCAAGCGACGACATGCCAGCCTGCAGCTTTGAAGCGGCCGGTGGTGTCTTCAGTGAAGCTCTTGTCGGTGGCGCCATCGATTGAAATGCCGTTGTCGTCATAGAGAAGTGTGAGCTTGTCCAGCTTCAGATGCCCGGCGAGCGAGATCGCCTCTTGGCTGATCCCCTCCATCAGACAGCCATCGCCACAAAAGACCCAAGTCCGGTGGTTGACGACATCGCAGCCAAAGCATGCAGCAAGGTGTTTTTCTGCGATGCACATGCCGACTGCGCCGGCGAGCCCCTGCCCCAAAGGCCCGGTCGTGATGTCGATCCCGGCAACGTGGCCATATTCCGGGTGACCGGCGGTCTTCGCGCCCCACTGGCGGAAGTTCTTCAGCTCGCCGAGCGGCATGTCTTCGAAACCGGCAAGGTACAAAAGAGCATAGAGCAGCATAGAGCCGTGCCCGTTCGACAGCACGAAGCGATCACGGTCGGGCCAGTCGGGACGGGAGGCGTCGAACTTCATGTGCCGCGTCCAAAGCACGGTCGCAGCCTCGGCCATACCCATCGGCGCGCCGGGATGGCCCGAGTTCGCGGCTTCCACACCGTCGATTGCGAGCGCACGGATGCAGTTGGCGAGCCCGAAGGCCTTTGTGTCACGGGCGGCGCTGGCCAGCGCCGGGGCGTGTTCGGTCATGGCTAAAGCTCCTCGGGGGCGCTGCGGATTTCGCGCGCCACATGTTGTAGTTTCAGGAATGCGTCATAGCGCTTGTCGTGCCAGCTGCGGATCCACCCGGTCGCCGGGGCGTAGACGGCCTCGACTCTGGACATGGCGGACATCGCGGAGGTCGGATCCGGAAACGCTCCGGCCGCGACGGCGCCCAACATGGCGGAGCCAAGCAATACCGGCTCCTGGCAATCGGTGGCCTCGACAGGAAGACCAGTTGCATCGGCAAGGATCTGGCGGATCAGAGGATGCCGGCCCGCACCGCCACTGATGGCGATGCGTTCCACCGCGGCGCCATGCTGGGTCTGGGCCGCCACGATCTGTCGCAGACCGTAACCCAGTCCGCAGATCCCGGCGATGTAAAGCGCGAGCAGTGCGTCGACGCCGGCCTCCATCCCCTGCCCTGCGATTACGGCGCGCGCGTTCGGGTCGGCGAAAGGTGCGCGGTTGCCTAGAAACTCAGGAACGACGTGCAGATCTCCGGCTAAAGCGACTGCCTCGGAGGTCGTTCGGGACGCTGAGAGCGCGGCCTCGGCGAGCCAGTGCGGTAGTGACATGCCATCCTTAGCGGCTTGGGCAACCGCTTCCGTATGGGCAGGATGCAAGGTCACGAGGTGGTCGATCGCGGCGCCTGCGGCGGATTGCCCTCCCTCGTTGAGCCACATTCCGGGAATCATTGCCGAATGGTAGGGCCCCCAAACTCCAGGCACAAAGGCCGGCTCACGCGTGGTAGTCATGGTGCAGGATGAAGTGCCAAAGACGTAAGCGAGGCATTTCGTCGGATCCTCGGCTCCGCCGCTCGCGCCTACCGTTCCCAGCCCGCCCGCGTGGGCGTCGATCAGCCCTGCGGCCACGGGGGTGCCGGGGGTGAGGCCCAGCTCGGCTGCCGCAGCCGAGGTCAAGCCCATACCCAGCTTGGTGCCGGGATCGACCACCTCCCGTCCAATCCTGGCGAAGCCATCATCGACGAGGTCCCCAAGACCGATCTCGCGGAAGTAGCTTTCGTCCCAGCGGCGCTCATGTGCTAGATAGGTCCACTTGCAGGTCACGGTGCAGGCGGAGCGGGCGAGGCTACCCGTGGCGCGCCAGGTGAGAAAATCCGTCAAGTCAAAGAAATTCTTTGCCGCCCCATAGGCCTCGGGCCGGTTTTGCTTCAGCCAAAGAAGCTTCGGCGTCTCCATCTCGGGCGATATCGCGCCACCCACATAGCGCAGCACATCATGGCCCGTGCGGTTGATATAGTCGGCCTGCGCTACGGCGCGGTGGTCCATCCAAAGAATGATGTCCCGCTCGGGATACTCCACGCCACCGACCGCCACCGGGCCACCGTCGGCTCCCCGCACCACGAGTGAACAGGTGGCGTCGAAGCCGATGCCCGATACGGTGTCAGCGGCAATTTCCGCGGCGTCGACAGCTTCGCGGCTGGCTGCACACAGCGCGTTCCAGATTTGGTCGCCGGACTGTTCGGCAATGCCGCCGGTCGCGCGGTAAGTGGCGATCTCACGTTTGGCGGAGGCGAGCATGCGACCCCTGGGGTCGAAAACGCCCGCACGCGCGGAGCCGGTCCCGACATCAATGCCAATGAAGTGCTGGGTCATGTCCTAGCCCTGAGTTCGTGTTGCAGAGAAGTAGGGGGGACGCCCCCCTACCCCCTTGGCTCAGCGCCATTCACGGCCGATATAGATGGCCAGCAGGATAATCAGACCCTTGATGACATCCTGAAGGTAGGGATTGATCCCCATGAGGTTCAGACCGTTATTGAGAATACCCAGCAGCACCGCACCGATCAGCGTACCGAGGATCAGCCCGCGTCCCCCTGAAATCGCGGTACCGCCCAGAACCACTGCGGCAATGGCGTCGAGTTCAAATCCGACCCCGGCATTGGGTTGGCCGCTCATCAGGCGTCCCGTGAGTACCAGCGCAGCAATGGCGGCGGTAAGTCCTGAAATCGCGAACACGGCAAGCTTGACGCGGCGCGTTTTCACGCCAGAGAGTTGCGCGGCCGTCTCGTTGCCCCCGATGGCATACACCTGTCGACCGAAAGCCGTGCGCTCCAATAGCACCCAGGCCAACGCGTAGACCACGACCATCACGATTACGGGCACCGGGATGTTGCCGACCCGGCCGATGCCGAACCACGAGATCCATGACGGGATGCCGCTGATCGGGTAGCCCCCCGAATAGATTAGGCCAAAGCCTCGAGCGATGCCCATGGTAGCGAGCGTCACGATGATCGAAGGCATGCGCCCCCAAGCGACCAAGGCGCCGTTGAACAGGCCCAGCCCGATGCCAACGCCGAGCGCAACCACCAGACCGATCGGGCCTGGAAAACCCATGTTCACCATGACCCCTGCCATGAGTGTTCCGGCAAGCGCCATAACCGCGCCAACCGACAGGTCGATGCCGCCCGTAAGGATCACGAAGGTCATGCCGACAGCGAGGATACCCACGATCGAGACCTGCCGCAGCACGTTGAGCAGGTTGTCGACACTGAAGAAATTGTCGCTAGCAAAGCCCATCAGGATCGAAACGATGATCAGGCCCGCAAGCGGCAGGGCTAGCGGCGAATGCAGCAACCAGCCGAAAGAAATGGCACGCGAACGGCTCTTCGCGGAGCTGGTGACGTTGGCGTCATACGACATTTTCGAGTCTCCCGGTTGTAGCGTGCGTCATAATTGTTTCAGCATTGATGTCCCTGCCCGATACGGTCGCTACGATGCCGCCTGAACGGAATACACAGACGCGGTCAGCCATGCCGATGATTTCGGGGAGCTCCGAGGAAATCATGATAATCGCGTAGCCCTTGGCGGTGAATTCACGCATGAGCTGATAGATTTCCGCTTTCGCGCCGACATCGATGCCGCGCGTGGGCTCGTCGAAGATCAGGATTTTCATTTCGTGGTTCAGCCAGCGGGCGATCACGACCTTTTGCTGGTTGCCGCCCGACAGCGTGTCGACCCGAGCGCGAGGTCCTTGTGCCTTGACCTGTACCTGCGCCATCGCAGCTTCCGTACAGGTCAGTTCTTTCTTCATGTCGATGAACCAGCGGCCCTGCCGGTACTTACCGTAGTTGTTGAGCGACACATTATGCAGGATCGAAAAACTGGTGATCAGCCCTTGCTCCTTGCGGCTTTCCGGCAGAAGCCCGATGCCATGCGCCAGACCTTCCGCCGGATCGCGCAGCCGCTTCTCGACACCATCCACTTTCAGTTTGCAGCGGGTGGCAGGATAGGCGCCAAGCATCGAAAGCACCGTTTCGGTTCGTCCCGAGCCCACCAGCCCGGCGAAGCCCAGGATCTCTCCCGAGCGTAGCTCGAACGCCGATACCGGGCCGTTCTTGCGCAGTTGGACTTCCTCGACCTGAAGCACCACTGGCGCGCCGAGGACTGGTTCAGGCTTGGGTGGGAAACTGTTCTCGATGCGCCGACCCACCATCATCTCCACCAGTCGGTCCGTATCAAGATCACCTACATCGCTGCTGCCGACATATTCACCGTCACGCAGGACGGTAACACGGTCGCAAATTTCGAAGATTTCCTCGAGATGATGGGAAATGAAAACGATGGCGACACCGGCTGCGCGCAGTTCGCGCATCACTTTGAACAGGTGCTCTACTTCCGATGGCGTCAGCGTTGCGGTGGGCTCATCGAGTACAAGAATGCGCGCATCGAGCGAAAGTGCCTTGGCGATCTCTACAAACTGTTGTTCGGCGACTGACAGGCTGGCCACCGGCCGGTCAAGCGGCAAATCGACGTCGAGATCTCGGAAGAGTTCGTCGGCGCGACGACGCATGGCCTTGCGATCTAGAAGGCCCATCCGGGACTTGATTTCGCGAGCCAGAAAAATGTTCTCGACGGCTGTCAGGTAAGGGATCAGGCTGAATTCCTGAAACACGATACCGATCCCCGCTGCGATGGCCTCGTCATAATCTTTGAACTGGCGAGGCTCGCCATTCACCCGGATCTCGCCCTCGCTGGGCTGCAGTATTCCGGTCACGATCTTCATCAAGGTCGACTTCCCGGCCCCATTCTCGCCCAAGAGCGCGTGAACCTCACCAGCTCGAACCTTCAGGTCCACGCCGTGCAACACTTCGATCTTTCCGAAGCTTTTTCTGATGCCTTCAAGTTCCAGCATGACGGCTCCTGCACTTGGGATGGGGGCCGCAAGTGTCGTACCTGCGGCCCTGAAGAGGAAAGATTTACCAGCTGAAGCCTTCAGCATTCTCGGCATCGACAACGCGCACGTCGATCGGCACCTCTTTGGGGACAACTTGGGCGCCCCAATGCTGCGCTAGCGCGAGACCCAAGCCGACACGGACCTGGTCACGCGGAAACTGCGCGGTGGTCTCGATGAAAGCCGTACCATTGGCAATCGCTTCGACTGCCTCGGGCGCGCCATCGACAGACGTAAGCTTGATGTCGCGGCCCGAGCCTTGGATCGCGGCCAGAGCGCCCATCGCGCCGCCGTCGTTGACCGAGAAAATCCCAGCCAGATTGGGGTGCGACTGGATCATGTTCTCGACCACGCCAAGCGCAACCGAACGATCCTGACGACCGTTCTGGGTATCGACGAGCTCGATCCCCTCATGCTCGGCAAGAGCAGCCTTGCAACCCTCGACGCGCTCGAGGATGGGCACCACCGGGATACCATCGAGGATTGCCACCTCGCCCGCGCCACCCAGTTCTTCCGCCAGGTACTGGCACGACATGTAACCCGCATCGCGGTTCTTAGAACCAACGAAACTGTCCACCGGGCCATTGGCATTTGCGTCCACGGCAACAACGATGACATCTTGCTCCTTCGCCATCCGCACAGCGGATTCGATGCCGGCGCTGTCGGTAGGGTTCAACAGAAGGATATCGATGTCCTGCTGCAGCATGTCTTCCACATCCGAGATCTGCTTGGCCACGTCGTGGCCGGCATCGGTCACCACTACTTCAGCGCCGATCTGGGCTGCCGCCTCATTTAGCGCCTCCTGCATCGAGACGAAGTACGGGTTGTTCAGCTCTTGAAATGTCATGCCGATTTTTAGCCCATCGTCTTGGGCCGTCGCTGAGCCGGCGGCCATGAGGCCAAAAATGGCACTAGCGGTTTTCAAAGTATTCTTCATGGGTTCCTCCCTGGATTGAAGATTGTCGTGCTCGCCCGATCGCCGCAGATGAAAGCTGCGGCGGCGGTATTTCTCCTGATCGCGGAAACAGATTAGCTGGCCATACGCACTTTATCGTTCGCCTCAAATGCGGCGCGGAATTCAGTGGGCGACATGCCTTTTAGCTTCAGGAAATGACGATTGAAGTTGGATAGGTTTGAAAACCCGACTTCGTAGCAAATCTCTGCTACCTTGATAGCTGGGTCCGAAATCAGGATATGACACGCTAGGTCGATCCTAAGTTGATTACGGTAGCGGACCAACGTGGTGCCGGTATGGCGCTTGAAAGCTCGGGAAAAAGCACTTGGGCTTTGGCCACCGAGGTCGGCCAGTCTGGTCTCGTCCAATGGCTCAGTCAGGTTCTCGCGCAAATGAGCAATAGCCCGGTTTACGCCGCATTCCTCGGCGCGTTCCATGTCCATCACGAAGCTCAGGCTGGCGAGAATTTGGGGCTTCGGCGCGCAAACGAGAATATCGAGTATGTCAAAGAACAGCGCAAGGCGACGTAGCCCGCGCGCTTCGATCAACTCCGAGAGCAGAGGCTGCACCTTATGGCCCGTCTCGAGATCGAACAGCAAACCACGGCGGCTTATCTCAAGAAGATGCCGCGCCGCTTCCATTTCCGGGAACGCATCGAGAGACTTCTCGACAAAGCTTTCCGGAAATTGGACCACTTCGGTTCGGCGAGCGGCAATCTCATCCGGACCGATATCGCTGATCCAGTTCTGCGGCAGGTTGGGGCCGGTCATGATCAGCTGGCCAGGGGCGAACTGTCCCACATGATCGCCAATGTAAAATTTCCCCGACGTCGCGGCCACGAGATGGATTTCGTACTCGGGATGGTAGTGCCAACGTACTGTTCGGAACGGGAATCCATGCTTCCAAGCCGCAAAAGACTCCCCCTTGCGGATATGGACGAGCTCAAGATCTGGCTGCATCTGTCCCCTCCCCCTCAACGCAATCCGGACCCTAATCCTTGGGTGCGGCCTCCTGCTTGCGTTGAGCCTGTTGTACCCTATTGAGTCGTGAAGGTGCTACGACCCCACTAAGAATTTGATGATACTTTTTTTACACTACAGGCCACTTTTTCATCATCAGATACTCTCCATCTGGAGCTTACCATCCGAGCCAGTGCTCAGCTGCCACTGCTGCAATGCAGAAAGACCCCTGCCTTCGGCGCGATCGGGGTGCAACCTGTTCGTCCAAGGCTTATTGAGAAGCGGATCTTGACTGACTGTCCTTGGGCAGGCATGGCCCATACTTTTTCGAGCAGCTTTGCGTGGCGAGACGTATGCTGGTACACGAAGAGCGGGCCGAACTCGCGACCGACCCGCCAAGTGACCGCTGGTGGCGACATCAGTTTGCCGGCATCTCGATCTGAATCTTGACGTCTGTCTCTCGCGCCTCGACCGCTCGATCGAAAGCCTCGATGCTGCGTTCAAATGGCAGTGTCGCTGAAATCAACGGCTTCAGATCGACTTTGCCCGCGCCAATCAGTGCGATGGCTCGATCATAGATGTTTGCGTAACGGAACACTGTCTCGAGCCGAAGCTCTTTAGCTTGAAGGCCGACAATATCGACGGGTACCGGATTAACCGGCATACCGACCAGAACCACCCCCCCCCCCGGCCGGGCAAGCGCCGGCAGGCCAAGAACCGCAGGTGCGGCTCCAGAACATTCAAATACCACGTCCGCGCCCCAGCCGCCGGTCGCTTCTGCAATCGCTTCGGCTGCAGGCCTCTGACGGATGTTGATCGTTTCGATGCCTGCATAGTTACCGATAATGTCGAGCTTTGGCTGCGCCAGATCGGCGACATAGACCTTGGCACAGCCCCCGGCCAGCGCAGCCAGCGCCGTCATCATGCCAATCGGTCCGGCTCCGGTGACAACAGCGATGTCCCCGGGTTGGATGCGCGCGCGCAAAGCGCTCTGCATACCGATGGCAAAAGGCTCGATCATCGCGCCCTCTGCGAAGGTAACATGGTCGGGCAACTTGTAGGTAAAGGCAGCAGGATGGACCACCTCAGGGGTCAGGCAGCCATGGATCGGAGGCGTAGCCCAGAAAGACACAGAAGGGTCGACATTATAAATTCCGAGTTTGGAGGCTCGAGAGGTAGGATCCGGAATACCCGGCTCCATGCAGACCCGATCCCCAACCTTTAGGCTACGCACGTTCGAACCCGTCTCCATCACGACACCCGCAGCCTCGTGACCGAGCACCATCGGCTCCTCGACTACAAATGGTCCTATCTTGCCGTGAGTGTAGTAGTGGACGTCAGAACCGCATACCCCCACGGTCCGGATTGCAACCCGGACATCATCCGGGCCTAGATCGCGTGGCATGGGGAAATCTCTAAGGGCAAGTTTGCCCTTTTCTTCCAGAACGAGCGCCTTGGACATCTTTCTTCCTTCCTGAATGTAGATGCTTCATGGATGTTGGAAATGTCACTTTGGCAGGATCGCGCGCCATGCCCTGCCTCCATCGACACTGGACCATTCCTGACCGAGCCCGGGCATGTAAATGCCCCGATCAAGGAAGAACGGCATTTCTCTTGAAAGGCGTAGAAATAGTATCAGCCCTTCCAGACATTGGTGATCGGTGTTTGGGACAGACAACACCGTCCGGCCGCACAGCGCCTTGGGCTATCGCCCACCAGCGCCAGAAAGCATCGTGCCCGTCGACCGGAAGCCGACCATGCACTAACAATTAACTGTTCCATCCCGGATGATCACATAAGCCCTCGGCGATCCGCGCTGTTCATGGCAAGATTGGTTTTGGGGGGTATCCAGAGCGGAGCACGATCATGCTGATCCATCTTCACAAGCAAGCCACGACGACGCCCAAGATACGGGCCCTGATCCAGGCGAGCACGGAGCCTGCGCCGGTTCTGGCGGAGCGCTTCGGCATCACGGAACAGACCGTCTACAAGTGGCGCAAGCGCGCCAGCGTCAACGATCTCAGCCACACCCCGCATCGGCTACAGACGACGATGACGCCCGCGCAGGAAGCCGTCGCGGTGGCCTTGCGCAAGACACTGCTGGTCTCGCTCGATGACCTGCTGGCGGTGGTGCGGGAGTTCCTCAATCCGAACGCCTCACGCTCGGGTCTCGATCGTTGCCTGCGTCGGCATGGCGTGGGCAACCTGCGCGATCTGAAGGCTGAGGTCCCCCGACCGAAACACAGCGCCTTCAAAGCCTATGAACCCGGCTACATCCACATCGACGTGAAATACCTGCCTCAGATGGCGGATGAAGCGTCACGGCGCTACCTCTTCGTGGCGATCGACCGGGCGACCCGGTGGGTCTTCATCCGCATCTTCAGCGCGAAAACTGCGGCCAACGCCCGACGCTTCCTACGGGATCTGGAACGTGCATGCCCGCTGCGCATCCGCACTATTCTCACCGATAATGGCAGGGAGTTCACCGACCGCCTGTTCGGCCTGCGCAAGCGCGCCGCAACGGGCGCGCATGAGTTCGACACGCTCTGTGAGGCCCTCGGCATCGAGCACCGCCTGACACCGCCGAAGTCACCGCAGACCAACGGCATGGTAGAACGGTTCAACGGACGCATTGAAGAGGTGCTGCAAAGCCATCACTTCCGATCGGGCGAGGAACTGGAGACGACGCTCCACCGCTATGTCTGGCTCTATAACCAGCAACTCCCTCAATCAGCCTTGGGTAGCAAGACGCCATTGCAGGCGATGAAAGACTGGCACAACCTCAAGCCGAAGCTGTTCAAGAAACAGCCATATTACCTGCCGGGATGTGACACGTAACTAGTTACGCTGCTCCCAGCTTTAACAACGCGCTGTTACCTACTGATATTTATACATTTTTCTTGAATATTGCGCGGAGCGCCATGTGCGGGCACGGCCTCGCTCCGGGCACGCCACTCCCCCTTCGGCGGGGTGATCTGGTCCGGCAGACCCGCCTCCATCGCCACCGATCGCGGGGTCGCACGCCTCCTCGGAGGGCTCGGCGGGGCTCGTTTGTAACGGTTCGGATGGTCCGATCAGGCCCGCCGGGGCCTGGGCACGCGCAGCCGCCCCCCTCCGGCGCCGTGGGAGCGGGCCGTCTTGTAACGCGGATCCGGTGTCGGTCAGGCCTTGATCAGACGATGACCGGCTCGTCATCCGGATGATGGGGAATGCGTTTCGCAATGTGCGCGACAAATTCGTTTCTCAGATCTCTGGGCGTCGAAATCTACGCTTCGGGTCACCGGCGTTGGCCGGGCGATGCGAAGGCCCGGACTGGGGCGGAGACCTTGGAACCGGGGCCGACGGTGCATGCAGTTTCCGGGCGGTATGGCATCCGTCCGAACCAACTCTCGGCTTGGCGGCGCTTCGCAATGCAGGGACAGCTGGCTCTCCCCGCCGCGGAGATCGGCAAGCCAGTCTTCGCACCGCTGATCATTTGCGATCCGGCCGAGACGAACGAGCCGCCGGACGCGACACTCGAGCAGATGATCCGGATCATCAGGGGGGCGATGCAGATCGAACTGTCGCCCGACATGCCGTCAGGTCGGATCGCCGCGATCGTGTATGCTCTGGAAGCGCCGACAGGCTGATGCCGTCTCAGGGCGTCCGCATCCTGGTGGCGACGAAGCCGGTAGACTTCCGCAAGGGACATGACGGTCTGGTCGCCCTAGTGCAGCCGCTCCGGCCTCCTCCACCATGTAGAAGGGGTTCTCATACCGCATGCGATGACGCCGGTGCCGATCTCGATGCAACGGATCCAAGCGCCAACGACCGCCAATAGGGGAAAGAGCGATGCAAGCAAGCGCGCGAAGTGATGCATGCGATAATAGGCCCTGTCCGCGCCCGCAGCCCAGCGATCGCCCTTCGCTTGCAGCCTGACCTCGGCCCATGCAGGGTCGCACCGAGTTTTCTTCAGCTCCAGTGGGATCATGATGCTGCCTCCTTCGATCAAGACCATGCTCGCCGCGCTTGCGCAGGCTACGGATCCGAAGGCGCATGCCGCGGAGTTGCAACGGTTCGGCCGCGCGCTCCTGGAAAGGCCGGACGACGCAGCCGCGCTGCTGGCGCAAACGGCTGAGAGCGCAGCCGCCGCCAAGGGCGACGAGGAGCGCATGAGCCAGCTGCTCGGCACAGCGCTCGACGAAGCCCGAATGGCGAGGGAGAACGGACAGCGGTGCGGCGCACTTTTCATCGAGGGTCTTGAGGCGCGGCTCGGCGAGCTGGTCGCATCGAACGCTCTGACTCTCAAGGGAAGCCTGGCCGTCTCGGGGACCTGGGCACGCGCAGGCCTGCCGTCGCCCGCCATCCTCGCCGCGCGGCAGGATGCCTTCACCGAAGCGATGGAGGACGGCGAAGAGCCGGCCGATCTTGAGACCCTGCTCGACGGCCTGATCGGTAGCCTGACGCGGGAACACGGCGGCAATGTCTCGGCCCTTCATGCGCTGTTTGCCGAGATGCTGCCCACCGTGCCGTCCGAGGCGCGCCGCGTTCTGGTCCGGCTTGCCGTGGCACGGCCGCAGGAAATTTTCGCCGAACTCGGCTGCGCCTGGCTGCTCGATTCAGACGCGGAGATCCGCTCCGGCGCGGTGGAGGGCCTTTCGGACCGTCTGGCGGCGGGGACGGCCTCGGCAGAGATGATGGTCCGCCTCACGATCCTGCGAAGCTGGCTGGCGGATGCAGCACTGCGTGACCGACTGGATGACCTCGTGCGGGAGGCCCTGCGCAAGGGCGTGGTCGGCGCGACCAAGGCGCCCGAGCACAAGCTGCACCGGATCGTCGCCAGCTTGGTGGACGGCTCCGGCGCACAGAGCATGGCGGCGGCGGTGCAGATCGGGGGCACTCGCAGCGTCGCCGTGGTGCTGCTGAAGCAGGGGTTCGGCGTGAAGGATGCCTATGTGCTGCCATGCGACAGTGCCACAGAGCAGCGCCGCATCCTCTCCATGCTCACCGACGAGATCGAGGCGCAGGATGTGCCGCGCGCCTACATGGAGCAAGCGCTCGGCCTCGCCTTGGGCGAGGGGTTGGAGGCGGGTCTGGCACCCGTGCCGGGGCTGGTGGATGTGGCCCAGTCTTGCGGCCTCAATGACCTGCGCCCGTTGTCCGCCTCGGTCGAGGCAACGCTCGCGCTGGCGGATCCCGAAGGTCGCGTTGCTAACCTGACGGTACAGGCCCGGGGGCGGCTGATCACGGCCAGTCAGCATTGGCCGGAAGCCTATCCCGTCCTCGAAAGCTGGTTTGAAGACAGCGACGAAACCTTGGAGGCGTTGGAGAGCGCCAAGTCCCATACCGCGCTGACCCGCAAGATGTGGCGCGTGCTGGAAGACCGCCGCGCGCACTGGACCGCACTCATCGCCCGCAATGCACTGCTGCTCCGCGCCCTCGGATCCGACCATGCGGAGGAATTCATCGCCGTCGCCGCTGCGCTGAAGGACGGGCGCGATATCAAGAAGACCCCGGTGATGAAATTCATCTGTGAGCAATCCATCATGGTCTGGCTGGATCGGCAGGATGAGCCAGACGCCCCCTTCGATGCGAACTTTGATGTGCCGTCTACTGGGTCCTCCATGGCCCCTGCGAATTGGTCGATGCCAGACGCCACAGCCGAGACGGCGGGCGAACTGGCCAAGCTCCTGCATCCGGCTGGCCTGACCGAGCCTTGGCTCGAAGGCTATCTGACGGGGATCTGCACCGCACCGCTCTTCGTGACACCATCCGATTGGCTCGCCCCGCTGCTTCATCTCGTCGAGGCCAGCCTGAAGTCCGAGAAGAAACTCACCCGCTTCATCAACTTGCTCATGCCGCGCTACAACGGGACTCTCGCGAAGCTCCGGGCACCGGATGAAAATCTGATCCCGGCCGACATCCCGCTGATCCCGGTCTGGGCGGATGGCTACCTGACGGCTTGGGAGGCCACGAAACCCAGCTGGCCCGCCAAGACGCTGGGTCCGAAGGGCAAGACCATGCGCAAGGCGCTCGAGCAGGCGACGGAGGGACAGATCGACCCGACCGTGTTTCAGGTCACGCTGCCGGTTTGGCTAAGAGAGCGCTTCGCCGAGCAGAAGATGTGAGGCGAGCGATATCATCTATCGCTCCTGCCCCAAGGGCGGGACATGATTGTGGCGAAGCACTGCGGATTTTTGCGAGGAGCATGGTCCTCCTGATGCGGCAGCCATCGATGATGGCATGTTTTTGCAGCCCCCTCACTCTGGGGTGCGGGTCGCAAATGCCATCCTGACCAAGGCCATCGCTTTCCCTTGGCGTATCGGCTGCCTGCTTTGGTCAGAGCATGCTTGCTTTTGACTGGGTCCCGTAGCCTCGTCTTGTCCAACAGGCCCTATCCGCCGAACGGGATGTCGAAATCCTTCTGATCGGGAGCGGTGTCGGCGGGCGGCCTTTCGATGCGTTGACCCAGAACATGGCTTTCGATCTCGCCGCCATCGCCTCGTCCGGACCATTGCACCACCGCGATGACCACCCCATCGGGCCGGTGCGCGATGCGGAGCAGCCGTCCTTGTTTGCGCCTGAAAGCATGCCCGAGCTGTCGCAGGCGCATGGCCACGGTCAATCGCTGAGTTCGGCGCCCATGAGTTCGGTCATCTGCTCCAGCATGCGCTGCATCCGCCCGAACTTCTCCTGCTGGGCGTCCATCGCTTTCGCGAGCGCAGCGCGGTCCGCCTGCATCACCTGCAGCTCTTCCTGCACGTTCTTCAACACGGTGTGGACGCGGATCAGCATGCCGTGTCCACTCAGGTCGGTCTCCGTATCCAGCAGATCGCGCACCGGCATCAGCTTGTCGATCTTGCCATCCATCGTGTCCATCTTCCACAGCATGAGGCTGTCGTGCTTCAGCGGTTCGATCGGAGAGGGCGGGTTGGTCTGGGGCATGAGATAGCCTTTTCTCTGGGGGAAGGGATGCATCGTAGCGGGCCAGCTGCTGCATGGCGCTGCGCAGGTCGAGCAGGCTGTTCAAGAGCCGGAAACGCTTTACCAACCGGTACCGCCGCTCGATCTGCCGGGGGTAGTAGGCCTCTCCGAGCTGGCCTAACCGGCCATCGAAGCCATGGCCACTGACTTCGAATGACATTGCACGATAGCGATTGCGGCTCAGTTTGGCGTCGTATCCCGCTTCAGACAGGCCGGCGATCAGCTCTTGGTTGGAGCCGGGCACGAGACGCCGGAACAGGTCCGACAGCACGGCAACGAGTCGTCGCACGCCGGGACGCCGCTGGCGGCGTTGCGGGACATGCGGCACGAGCCGGGGCGGCCCCGCGGGGTCGAATACCGGCAACAGCGGCTGCCCGAAGATAGCGCGCAGCTTGCGGTCATTCGCATGCGACTGTGCGCAGGTCAGATTCAGGTCGACCGGTCGACCAAGGAAGGCGACCTGCGTGAGGCCGACATGGACGTGGTCGCAGGTCCGATCGGTATGGCGAACCGCCGCCCAAGGGATGGCATGCGGGTCGACCCCGCGATGCGACAGCTCGGTCGCGATCATTCGGAGCGCCACGCTGTCGGACGCACGCGTTCCTTCGGGCAGCGAGAGCGTGATGTGCAGGAACGGCCGCCCCCCTCCCAGCCGGACGAGCCGCGCGGTCAGGTCATCGCGGCCGCGCCAGTAGAGCGAGCCTCCCAGAGGCTCCGTCTTCGCTTTGTACATGTAGCCCGTCAGTTGCCGGGCATCCTCCACTTCCCTGTTATGCGCCCGCATCGGATAGCCTCACATGGTCGATGACAGCCTGCATGGTGACATCGAGCTTCTGAGCGAGGGCAACCGTCTTGCGGCGGGAAAGAGGGCGGCCCTCGGGGCGGTGATGCAGATCGCTGGCGAGCGCAAGGATGCGCCCGAGAAGCGCTTCGAGGTAATCGCTCCGAGGCATGCTCATCGCCGCCTCGCAGGAGACGAGGTAGGCTGGAACGCTCAAGCCGGCCACCTCCGCGCGTTCGGTCATGGCCCGATGACGCCGCGCGCCGTCATGCGAACCTTGACCGTCTTTTCTTTCCGCCCGTCATCGGGACCGACGTCCGGCAGGATCGGCAGGACGCCCGGCGGTACCCATGTATCATCGAGATCTTCGAACACGATGAACGAGGTTACTGCCTGCTCGGCGTCGTCCGATCCCGTCATCAGCTCTGCTTCTGTTTCGTCGGTCATCGCTCATCTCCTGCCTGCCACCGTCGATGGCCCACCGGGATCATCGCCATGAACTGCATCATAGAGATCGCCCTGTGCGTGCAGGAGAGGGGGTCGACCAGGCGCCATGCGAAACCTGTGGATTGTCGGATTCCGTTCGACGCGCTTTGTACCGGAGCGACGGTACCTGCACCGTCTTGGCAGCTTGTCGCGACCGAACGTCTCCTTGGATCGAAGCGACGGGCCGCTCCGTTTCCCCGGTATCGCATTTCGATATCGATGCCGGGGTTTTCTCCGCCTGGTGCGTAGGCAGGAGGTGATAAGGACCTAGGGAGTGGGCCCTGTCCAGTCGTGGGAAACACCCGGAGCGCTGTCTTCTTCTTTGGAAACACCCCGGCGGCTGGTCAGGCATCCGCCGCCCTTCCGAAGGCTACCAACTGCATGGCGAGGGTCATCCGCGAAGAGAAAAGGCCCAGACGAAACGCCCGGGCCATATAGATTTTCCGAAGAAAGCCGTGCGTCAGGGCGTCAGCTCGACGGACTCTCCAAGCGGCCCCTCCAGCGCTTCGCCCTCGATCTCATCCTCGTTCAACAACCTATCGACGAGCCCCTGCAGCGAGGCGAGATGCGGCTCGAGCAGGCGGCCTGTCGCTGTCTCGGCCGCCTCCAGCCGCTCCCGCACCCGAGTTGTGAGGGCCCGGTCGAGGGCGAGATGCTGAGCCGATCCCGGGATCCACAGCGGTCCTTGGCCGCCCAGGCCGAACTTCGTTTCGATCCGGATCGCGGTGTCGGTGGCGATGGCAAGGTCGCTCGCCTCGTTGCCACCCGCCCCGGCCGAGACATCGCCGAGCAGCAGCCGCTCAACCGCGCGTCCGGCAAGCAGCGTCTGCAGCCGGGCCTCGAACTGGGCCAGCGTCTGCGGTTCGACCAGCGTCTCGACCTCGACCATGCCACCGCCGAGCGTCAGCCGCATTGCCGTGGGACGGGTGATCCCGAGCAGGTGATGCGCCAGCGCATGCCCCGCCTCGTGGATCGCAATGCGCTCACGATGCGCCGCGCAGCCCTGGGGGCGCAGACCGTCGAGCGCGTGTTGCAGATCAATGCCTTCGATTGTTCGCCGGGCCGCCCGCGCCGTGGCCCGGGCCTGCCGGACCAGCGCGGCGATGTCGGTCGCCGAGAGCCCCGCCGCCTGTTGGGCGAGCGGCGTCAGGTCGAGGTCGGGCAGGTCGCGCCCCGGATGATGGCGCAGCATGCCCACGATCTGAACCATGCTGACGCCGCCGCCATGCGGATCGGCACTTGCGGCTTCGCGCGCACCGACATGCAGGTGCAGGATCCGCAGGACCGCGAATGCGCGCCCCACGAGACCGGCGAGATTGCGGCGATCGGCCTGGCGGTTTTCGCGGGCTATTTCGACAACGCCGAGGCCACTACCAAGACCTTCCGCGATGGCTGGTTCTTGACCAGGGATGTGGGGCACATGGATGAGGAGGGGTTCGTCTACCTCACGGGCGGCGCCTCGGACATGTACATCTCGGGCGGATCGAACATCCATCCCCGCGAGATCGAGAAGAAGCTGCTGGAGCATCCCGAGATCTCGGAAGTCGCGGTGTTTGGCGTGCCCGCTCCGGTCCGGGGCGAGATAGGCCTAGCGGTGGTCGTGCCGGCGTCCGGTTGCAGCCTTGAGCCGCAGGCGCTGCCGC
>JACLAD010001239.1_pt1 | contig 21456 bp, 23 predicted proteins | sample 8027901 | NCBI WGS metagenome assembly JACLAD01 (sample SAMN15725071, study PRJNA655200) | protist metagenome | isolation source: fluorescence activated cell sorting (FACS) single amplified genomes of... | place: Spain: Blaines Bay Microbial Observatory, Mediterranean Sea | collected 2016-07-05 | reverse complement strand
ATCTCGACGTCCGTGGCGCGCTGGCCGTCGGTGAGCGTGCGGTGGTGCTCCCCCGTCTCGAGGTCGACGACGTACGCCGCCAGCGACCCGGCATCGCGCTTCAGCAGGGTGTTGTTGAGCGAGCAGTCCCCCCAGAAGAACCCGGCGAGGTGCAGGCGCACCAGCAGCAGGCTGAGCGCGTCGAGCAGCCGCTCGGTCACCTCCGAGGTGCGCGTGAGGGTCCCCCAGCGCTGGCTGAACAGGTGGCGGTAGGGGAGGGAGAAGTCGAGGTACCGGGTGATGAGGACGTCGTCGAGGTCGTCACGGCGGACGACGCCGACCCGCTCGACGACGGGCAGGCCCTCCTCCGCCATGCGGCCGAGCAGCCGGTACTCCCGCATGGCGGTGTCGCCGGGCAGCTCCTTCAGCGCGTAGATCGCGTCGTCGACGGCGAGGAACCGCACGACGTGGCGGTGGGTCCCCCGCGCGACCTCGACCAGGCGGTCGTCGGTCCAGGCGGACAGCGGCGTGGACCAGTCGGGCTCGAGCAGGAACGGCGCGCTCCGCCGCGCGATCAGGCGCCAGGTCCGCGCGGTCATCGGCGGGATCCTACCGCGCGGACCCGCGCCGTCCCGGCGACGGCGTCATCCGCGCGGGATCGGGTACGGTCCGCCCACGATGGCGGACGACCCCGGACCGGACCCCCTGGAGCTGCTGCTCGCCGAGGACGGCCACCCGTCGCGCCACGAGTTCCACGACGCGATGGACGACTGCGACGAGGCCCTCCTCACCATCGGGCGGGCCGTCGCGGACGCCATCGCCCCGATGACCGAGGCCTTCCTCGGTGGCGACGCCCAGACCGCCGCGCAGCTCATCGCCCGCGACCGCACGATCGACCGCGCGGTGGACCAGCTCGAGGAGCGGACGTTCCTGCTCATCGCCCGGCAGTCCCCGGTCGCGGGCGACCTCCGCCGGCTCGTCGCGGTCCTCAAGTGCTGCCAGGACGTGGTCCGGTCCGGCGACCTCCTCCGCCACGTCGGCGAGTCGCTCACCTGGATCCACCCGCCGTCGCTGCCGGCGAAGCTGCGCGAGACCGTCGCCCAGCTCGGGGAGGTCTCCGAGGACCTGTTCCGTCGCGGGCTGGCGGCGTGGGCCGAGCGCGACGCCCTCGCGGCGAACGAGCTCGACCGGGACGACGACCAGGTGGACCTGCTCCAGAAGGTCCTGCTCACCGACCTCTACACCGGCATCCAGGGCGTCGAGGAGGCCGTGAGCCTCGCGCTCATCGCCCGCTACTACGAGCGGATCGCCGACCACGGCGTCGAGATCGCCCGCCAGGCGACCTACGTGGTCACGGGCGAGCGGGTCCCCGGGGTGGACGCCGACGACTGAGGGCGTCCGGGGCTCAGGGCTTCTCGACGATCTTCTCGTCGACGGCCCGCTGGATCTCGGGCGTCACCTCGTCGATGTCGTGGTCAGCCCTGGCGTGGCCGGCCACCTGCGCGAACAGCTCGTCCTTCGTCGACGCCTCGAACGTCGCCGCGCAACCCGGCATGACGTCTCCGCACGCGAACTCGTACGTCATCGCAGCTCATCTCCTCGATCGACGGGGACGCGCAACCAGAAGTGGTTGCCGTCCTCGTCGACCCTAAGGCCGATCTGCCCGCCGTGCGCGACGATCAGCGAGCGGCAGACGTAGAGCCCCAGCCCGACGCCCTCGCCCCCGGTCGACCCGCGCTCGAAGGGCTCGAACATCCGGCGCGCGATCTCGGGGCGGATCGGCTCGCCGGCGGAGCTGACCACGACCTCGCCGAACAGGCCGTGGCGGCGGACGACGATGCCCGCGGCGCCCGCGGTGTGCTTCCGCACGTTCTCGAGCAGGTTGTCGACGATCTGGCCGAACCGGTGGTCGTCGAGGCGGACCACGACGTCCTCCTCGACCTGCACCTCGGGCGCGTCCACCGACCGGGCCTCGACGGTCCGGCGGACCGCCCCGGCGAGCGAGGTCGGCGCCGTCGACAGCTCGAGGCGCCCGAGGGCGACGCTGGTCGCGTCCAGGGCGTCCTCGGCGAGCCGGGTCAGGCGGGCGACCTGGGCGTTGATGCCGGCGATCGCCATCGCGCGCACCTCGTGGTCGTCGTCGCCGACGAGGTCGGTCCACCCCCGGATCATGGCGAGGGGCGAGCGCAGCTCGTGGGCGACGAGGCCGAGGTAGCGGTCGCGGTGGTGGCTCGTCGACTCCTCGCCAGGTGCGCCGGCGGCGAGCCCCTGGCGGCCCGCCTGGACGAACGTCCGGACCCACCGGTCGAGCACGCCGGGGTTCACCCCGTAGCGCGACGCGACCTGGTCAGCGGGCACCCCGCCCAGGACGGCCAGCACGGCGGTCGCCCGCGCGTCGCCATCCCGGGCCGGCGCATCGCCCACCGAGGTGGTGGGCTGGGCGTCGTCGACCGTGAACACCGCATCCTCTCCGACGTCGCGCACCCGTCGTGCGCAACCGTTCATGGCTCTGCATGATGAGTCTGACCGGCCTACGGCACCATGACACCTTGAGGGGGTTCCAGCTGGTCATGACGGGCTAGTCAGAACGTCGTCGCGGCCAGCTCGGCCAGGGGTGAGCGGACGCCCTTCGCCATCGTCACGTGGCCGAAGAGGTCGGTGCCCTTCAGCTTCTCGATGAGGGCGGCCATCCCGCCGTGGGGCGAGATGTAGGGGTTGTCGACCTGGGAGAGGTCGCCGCAGAACACGACCTTCGCCCCGGCCGCCATCCGCGTGAGGATGACCTTCAGCGTCGGCAGCTCGAGGTTCTGGGCCTCGTCGACGATCACGAACTCGTCGGTGATGGAGCGACCGCGGAGGTACGTGATCGCCGCCATCTCGAGCTGCCCGCGGTCGACCAGGCCGTCGACCATCCGCTGGACGTGGGCGGCGTCGTTGAACGACCCGGAGGAGAACGGGCTGTCCGGGTCCCGGCGGAAGAGCGAGTAGAGGTTGTCGTGGACCGCCGCCATCCACGGCTGGAGCTTCTCGTCGAGGTCCCCGGGGAGGTACCCGACCTCCTGGCGCCCGACGGCGACGAGCGGCCGGTAGACGCTCACCCGGCGGTAGGTCTGGCGCTCGACGACCTGCTCGAGGGCGGCGGCGAGGGCCAGGAAGGTCTTGCCCGTCCATCTCCGGGGTCATCAAACCGTCGCACCTGTCGCACATCCGGATGGAGGCCGAGTACCGTCCGCCGCCGGATGGAGATGTTCTGGACTTCACGTGCGGCGTTGGTCGCTTCGGGTCACGCGTCGTTGGTCGAGACGCTGGACGGTGAGGTTGTTCCGGACGGGATGCCGTTCGTCATCGACGACGACGGTTGGTATGACCTGCGGCTGAGTGCCTTCCTGCGGTCGCTGCCATCGACTGGTGCGCGGGCTGCGTCGACGTGGACGGCGTACGGCCGGGACGTGGTGACCTGGTGCCGCTTCCTGAAGGAGGTACGCGGCCGGTCAGCTTGGGATGCGTGCACCGCAGACTTCGAGGCGTTCTACCGCGCCCGTCGTCTGGGTGACCCGCCGATGGTGTCCTCCTCCACGTGGGACCGCGGCGTCACGGCGATCAGCCGGTTGTACCGATGGGCGTTGCGGGAGCGGATCGTGACCGAGTCGCCGGTGTGCACGGTGACCAAGTCGGTGCGGCTGTCCGACGGGACCATCGAGCTGCGCGAGGTTCCTGCCGGACGGGAGGGTCGGGGCGATGACGAGGTGATCCGGTCGGTGTCGCTGAGCCAGTACCGGGCGTTCCGACAGGTCGGCCTCCGGGGGCTGCTACCCGACGGTCGTCGCGACGCCCGGTTCAGGGGGGCGAACGTGGCACGCAACGTCGCGTTCGCCGACCTCCTCCTCACGACGGGGATGCGTGTGGGGGAGGCGAATGCGACGACGGCGTGGGAGCTGCCGTCTGCGGTGGCGTCCGGGGACGGCCGGGCGTCCTTCGTCCTGTCGCCGGCGATCACGAAGAACGAGACCGCGAGGAAGGTCTTCGTGTCCGCACCGGTGCTGCGCGCGGCGTGGGACTACGCGCAGTTCGAGCGGCCCGGCATCGTTGATGCGGGAACGGGGCGCGGCCTGTACGAGGACGGCTGGACCGTCGGATCTGCGTCGCGGCGAGGGCTGCGGACGTCGGGCCGACCGGTGCCGTGGGCTCAGGCCGGCCCGGTGCTGCGCGCCTCCACGCTGACGCAGGCCGATGACCGACGGGAGCCGGTCGCCCTGTGGCTGACCCGTGACGGGCGGCCGATGAGCACATCGACGTGGCAGGAGATCTTCGACGCGGCCAACCGTCGCTGTGCGCGTCTGGACGTCGACGTGCACGTGACGCCCCACATGCTGCGGCACACCTTCGCCGTCGAGACCCTGTCTGCGCTCGTCCGGGTCCACCTGCGCCGCGCCGCTGAGGGCCAGTCCCCCACCGAGCGCGCTCAGGCGGCATACGCGTGGTTGACGGGCGACCCGATCCGACGGGTCCAGCTGCTGCTCGGCCACCGGTCCGAGGCGACGACGCGGCGGTACCTGGGCAGCGTCCACCAGGTCGAGGAGCTGGTCGACGCAGCGATGCGCGAATGGGAGGACCGCATCGCCGTCCCCGTCCTCGATGAGGCAGTCGCGTGACGGTCGAACGTGGCCGTCGCCGCTTGCGGTTCCATCCCGCCGACAGCGCTCCCGCCTCCCCAGTCCGCGGGTGGGACGGGGAGCCGCTGCGGTTTACGTTCGCGGGCCGCGACGCCGTCACGGTTGGCGTTGGAGAGCTGTCCCACCCGGCCATCGCGGCCCCGTTGATCGGTGCGATCCTCGAACTCGCATCGATGCCGGGCGGCCCCATCGGGTCCTACGGGAGTGCGGTCAATGCGGTCGCGGCGGTTCGGCGCTTCGATGAGTTCCTCCTCTCCAAGCGGCTCATCCCTGCGGGGGCGGGGTTGGACGCGCTTCGCGGCGAGCACCTCGATCGGTTCGAGACTGACTTGCGCGGCCGCTACGCCTTGCACAGCACGATGCCCTACCAGCACGTCAACAACCTTGTCGTCCTGCTCCGCCAGGTGGACGCGACCGCCTTGGATCCCGAGCTGCTGGGACGGCTTCGGTGGGTGGCCAACGGTCCGGTCGGCCAGAAGACCCCGAAGGACGCCTACGACGACATCAGCCGAGATCAGCTGCGCGCGGCGTGCCGGCGCGACATCGCCTCGATCGTCCGACGCCTGACCGTCACCGGCCCGGCGGTCCTGGCCCGCGGCGTCGACCCGGCCGTCGGGGGGTGGACGACGATGGAGAACCTCGTGTGGCTGGCCCACCACGACGGCGTCGTCAACAAGCGTCGGCTGTTCGCTCACGGCGCACGGTACAAGGACTTCAAGGGACCTGACGCCGTCAACGTGACCGAGATCCGGGCATTGGTGTTCCCGACCCACAGGGACCTCGTCCCCTTCGCGGTGCTGCTGGTGTTGGAGACCGGACTGGAGATCGAGTGCGTCCGCGAACTGGGGCGCGACTGCCTCGTCAGCCCGACCGACGACGGCTACGTGACGATCCGCTACGTGAAGCGCCGCGCGAAGGGCCAGGAGAACAAGACACTCCGCGTGCGCGACGGCGGCCGGTTCACCCCCGGCGGGATCCTCCGGACGGTGCTGCGGCTCACCCGCAGAGCCGCCGAGCTGACTGGCGACAGCCGGCTGTGGCAGCACTGCGGCCCCCAGGGACTGGGCCGCAGTGCCTTCAAGACCCAGAAGTTGAAGAACGCGCCGGGGGAGGGACGCGGCGACCGAAAGCCGGTCGAGTCGTTCGTCAACGATCACGGCCTGCTCGGGCCCGACGGGATGCCGCTCGCGATCGACTTCCAGCGCCTGCGCAAGACCCACAAACGGCATCGCTACCTCGCCGTCGGCGGTGATGTGCCGCTGTTCGCCATCGGCCACACCGAACGCGTCGCCTCCCGCCACTACGCCGACATCCCCGCGCTGCGCACCGCACACGACTCCGCCGTCGCCGCCGGGCTCACGCAGGCCCGGGACGTCGGCACCGTCGTCACCGTCGTCGCCGACGGAGAAGGGGAACGGCCTCCAGACGAGACCGGAGAACCACCAGGTGTCGAGCAGGACCTGTGGCTCGCCGGCTGCACCGACTTCTACAACTCCCCGTTCACGACCGCGGGCAAGCCGTGCGGAGCGGCGTTCTTCAACTGCCTCGGCTGCGCCAACGCCGTGGTCGGTGAGGACAAGCTTCCGACCATCCTGCGGTTCCTCGACTTCCTGCTGACCCAACGGGCCCAGCTCGCCGCGGAGGACTGGGCAGCCCGGTTCGGTGACAGCTACCAGCGGATCATCCACCGGATCCTTCCCGCGTTCCCCACCGACGTCGTCGCCCATGCCCGGGTCATCGCCGAGTCCGAGGAGGACCTCACCGCACTCGCAGCTCTGTGGACGTCCCTGACCGAGAGCCTCACGTGACCGCCCTCCTCCCCCGCCCCCGACCAGTACCGCGTGAAGCGCGGGTCCGGATGGCCGATCCTGTGGACCCGAGCGCACTTCCCGTCGTCAGCGACGACGTCTGGGACCTCCACCCCCAGGCCCGGCGTCGCAACGTCAGCAAGTCGCAGTGCCGGATCGACTTCACCACGATCGCCGACCCGACTCGCCGTGCGATCGCCCGCGAGTACCTGTACCTGCGGCTGCACCCGACGCTGAGCCGACCCTACAAGCCATGCGGCCCGGCAACGGCCATGGCGGAGTTCACTCTGATCAGACGCTTCCTCTGCTACCTCGATGATGTGCACGGCGGCATGGGCCTCGACCAGGTCGACCAGCGAATCCTCAACGGGTGGAAGGACTTCGCCGCGGCCGGCCGCCCCGGCCGAGCCCCACTCGGCCCGGCCGGCGTGCGCCGCAACGTCGACATCCCCATCAAGCTGCACCGGCTCGCCGACAAGATGACCACGCAGCGACTGCTGATGGTCCCGTGGGCCGGCCTGGACGCCCGCCAAGTCGCCGGCGACCGGCACACCGATGAGAACGCGACCCCTCGGATCCCGGCAGCGGTCATGGCGCCGCTCCTGAAGGCAGCACTGCTGTACGTCGACGTGCTGGCCGACGACATCCTCGGCGCAATGACTGAGTGGGCCGGCATCCGCGGTGGGTCCCCCCGCCACCGCCACCTCCTCCCCACCGAGCGGCTGGCCGCCCTGGTCCAACGGCGTCGCAAGGCCGGCCGCGGCCTGCCGGCCGCCTCATCCATGAACCAGCCCACCAGTGACCCGCGCCTGGCCGGTGCGAACGTCTACCTCATCGTCAGGCTCGCGGGGATGAACAGTTCGGCGCTGTCCACCCGGCAGGCGGCGGGAGACCGACTGCGAGACCAACTTGCTGACGCCATCACCGAGATAGGCGTGGAACAGGGAGGCCTCGACACGCAGCCATCGGTGATGCAGGCCACCGGTCGCCCTTGGTGGGACGGGTTCGGTCCGGTCGAGCTGCAGACCCACGAGCGCCACCTCGTCACCGCCTGCCTCATCGTGTGCCTGTACCTGTCAGGCATGCGGGAGAGCGAAGTGGTCGCCCTCCGACGGGGCAGCGCCATCACCGAACCCTCCGAGGACGGCGTCATCATTCGCCACAAGGTCCGCAGCACCATCGGGAAAGGACACCAGGCAGGCGAGGAGGCGAGCTGGGTCGTCCTCCCCGAGGTCCACAGGGCCATCGCCGTCCTCGAACGCCTCTCCGACGGCGAGTGGCTGTTCCCCAGCGGCTACGCCAACGACCACACCATGCGCGGCGCCAACCGCACGGTCATCATGCTCAACGAGTTCGGCGACCACGTCACCGCAAACGCCGAGCGTCTCGGACTGGATCCGATCCCGCACGTCGAGGGGGAGCCGTGGCACCTCACCGGAAGCCAGTTCCGACGCACGGTCGCCTGGCACATCGCCCACCAGCCGATGGGTGTCATCGCCGGTGCCATCCAGTACAAGCACCTGTCGGTGGCGATGTTCGAGGGGTACGCCGGAACCAGCCCCTCGGGATTCCCCGCCGAGATCGAAGCCGAACGCGCCTACGCCCGCATGCAGGACCTCACCCACCGCTTCGATGACTTCCTCGCCGGCCAACCCCGTCGTCGGCCCCGGCGCAGACCGCATCACCGCGGAGTTCACCACCATCGCGGCAGAGGTCGCCCTGCCAGGCCGAACCGTCGATAGCCGGCGGCGCGACCAGATGCTCGCCCACCTCGCCACCACCCTGCACGCCGGCGCCCTCAACGACTGCTGGTACAACGACGCCGACGCGCTCTGCAGACGATGGGCCACCGGCGGGGACGGGCCACGACCCCTCATGTGCCAGCCCACCCTGTGCCGCAACTCCACCATCACGCAGCGCCACCAGCCCGCCTGGGCCCGGATCGGCGACGACATCGACGGGCTGCTCGCACGCCCCTCACTGCCGATCGTGCAGATCCAGACCCTCAACGACCAACGGCGCACCGTGGACGCCGTCCTCGCCACGATCGAGGGGGACACCTGATGCCCGACGACACCGTGACACGCGGACTCGCGGCCATCGAGGCCCTCGCCGCTGAGGGCCGCAAGGTCACCGTTGCTGAGGTCGCCCGCCGCAGCGGCGTGCACCGGACGACCATCTACCGCCACCCCGCCCTCACCGACGCCCTCGCCGCAACCCGTCCGACACCGGTCGCCACGGGCCCCGCACCCGTCCAGCCCGGCCCCGACACCGCGACCACGATCGCTGGACTGCGCGACCAGCTCGCCGGACAGACCGCGACCCTCAACCAGATGAGCCAGGTCATCCAGGCACTGACGCTTGACAACCAACGCCTACGACAGCAGCCCACCGACGGCACCGTCGTTCCCATCAGGCAGAGCCATCTTCGCTGAGCCCACCCCAGGCCAGTGAACCACCGCGGAACAGCCGCACTGCCAGCCGGAATCAGGCCGGAGAAGGCCGCTGCTGCACGGGGGGGCTTCCCCGCGGCCACCGCAGTTGCACCTCATCGGCCCCACGGTTGTCCGCATCCCAGAACACACGTATCATCGGGCTATGCCGATGACATCGACAAACTCAGACGTGACGGCGGCGGTATGCATGTTTCGCTCGCTCGCTGACCCTGCCCGCCTCGCCATCGTCCGCCACCTCGCCCTCGGTGAACACCGAGTCGTGGACCTGACCGCCCAGCTCGGTCTGGCGCAGTCAACCGTCTCCGGGCACCTGTCCTGTCTGCGCGACTGCGGTCTGGTGACCGCCCGCGCGGAGGGCCGGGCCTCGCTGTACTCCCTGGCCCGCCCGGAACTGCTGGATCTCCTCGCCTCGGCCGAGACGCTGCTCGCGGCCACCGGCGACGCGGTTGCGCTCTGCCCCACCTACGGAACGGACGGGCGCTGATGGCGACCCACACCGCCCACGACGTCAGCGTGAGTGACGCAGACCGGGACCGGCTGACCCGCAAGGGGCTGCGGCTCGCACAGTTCACCGTCGGCTACAACGTCATCGAAGGTGTGATTGCGATCACTGCCGGGCTGATGGCCGGCCTGGTTTCGCTGGTCGGGTTCGGTGTCGATTCCGGCATCGAGTCGATGGCCGCGTTCCTCGTCGGGTTGCGCCTGTCCGCCCGGCTCCGGCACGGCGCCACCGATGAGGTCAAGGAACGCCGCGCTTTGAAGCTGGTTGCGATCACCTTCTACATCCTCGCCGCCTACGTCGTCGTTGAGGGTGTCCGCAGCCTGATCGGCGGCGAGGAACCGGACTCCTCCGCGGTCGGCCTGATCCTGCTCGGCCTGTCGATCATCGTGATGCCGATCCTGGCCCACCAAAAGCGCAAGGTGGGCGCAGCGCTCGGGGGCGACCAGCTGATCCTGGCCGATGCCGCCGAGACCAAGATCTGCGTGCTGCTCAGCATCTCGACCCTCATTGGCCTGGGGGCCTACGCCCTGACCGGTTTTGCGTGGCTGGATCCGGTCGCCGGGTTCGTCATCGCGCTGTTCGCCATCAAGGAAGGGCGCGAAGCCTGGAACGGCGAGCTGGTCTGCGACGACGATTGACAGTGCACGCCCGGTCCGCCCATCTGCAGCCACCTGCACCGCAGAACTCGACATCCGCTGTCGCGGTCCGACCCTGACGATGCCGAAGAGGCTGCTCTTGCGGCAGGGTCGCCCTACGCGGACCGACAGGGGCAGCCCGGCCCGCGATGTGGACACCTCATCCGGCATTCGGCGCATCGAGCAGTTCGGCGATCAGCGCCGCGATCGGTGAGCGCTCTGACTTGCTCAAGGTCACGTGCCCGAACAACGGGTGCCCCTTGAGGCTTGCGACCACCGAGGCGATGCCGTCGTGACGACCCACCCGCAAGTTGTCGCGCTGGGCGACGTCGTGGGTCAGCACCGCGCGCGACCCCTCCCCCAGCCTGCTCAACGCGGTCAGCAGCACCGATCGTTCCAGGTTCTGCGCCTCGTCGATGATGACGAAGGTGTCGGTCAGGTTCCGCCCGCGGATGTGGGTCATCGGCAGCACCTCCAACGCCCCCTTGGACTTCAGCACGTTGCCGATGTCGCCGTCGGAGATCGACTCCAACGCGTCGTGGACCGCCTCACCCCACGGGTGCATCTTCTCGCCGGCCGTCCCCGGGAGGAAGCCGAGATCTTGGCCGCCCACGGCGTACAGCGGCCGGAACACGATGACGCGACGGTGGGTCCGCTGCTTCAGCACGGCCTCTAATCCCGCAGCGAGGGCGAGGACGGACTTGCCCGTCCATCTCCAGGGTCGAGCGAACCGTCGCACCTGTCGCAGATCTGAGTTCGGGTCGCGTACCGTCTCGCGCTCGATGGAGCTGTTCTGGACGTCGCGCGCTGGGCTGGTGGCCGCCGGTCACGGGAGCTTGGTCGGGGCGTTGCACCGCGAGGTCGTGCCCGACGGCATGCCGTTCGTCATCGACGACGACGGCTGGTACGACATGCGCCTGAGCGCGTTCCTTCGATCGCTGCCCTCGACAGGCGCGCGGGCTGCGTCGACGTGGACGGCGTACGGGCGCGATGTGGTGACGTGGTGCCGGTTCCTCCGCGAGGTGCGGTGCAGGTCGCCGTGGGAGGCCGAGACGGCGGACTTCGAGGCGTTCTACCGGGCCCGTCGCCTGGGTGATCCGCCGATGGTGTCCTCCGCCACGTGGGACCGGGGAGTGACGGCGATCAACCGGCTGTACCAGTGGGCACGGCGGGAGCAGATCGTCACCGAGTCGCCGGTGTGCACCGTGACGAAGCCGGTGCGTCTGGCCGACGGGACCGTTGCGCTGCGCGAGGTCCCAGCGGGCCGGGAGGGGCGGGGTGATGACGAGGTCGTCCGCTCCGTGTCGTTGAGCCAGTACCGGGCGTTCCGGCAGGTCGGGCTGCGGGGGCTGTTGCCCGACGGTCGTCGCGACCCGCGGTTCCGCGGCTCGAACGCCGCCCGCAACGTCGCGTTCGCCGATCTGCTGCTGACGACCGGCATGCGGGTGGGGGAGGCCAACGCGACCACGGCGTGGGAACTGCCGACCGAGGTAGCGCCTGGGGACGGGCGGGCGTCGTTCACGCTGTCGCCGGCGGTGACGAAGAACGTGACGGCCCGGAAGGTGTTCGTGTCCGCGCCGGTGCTGCGGGCGGTCTGGGACTACGTCGAGTTCGACCGGCCCGGTGTCGTCAGCGCCGCGGTTGCTCGTGGGGTGTACGTGGACGGCTGGACGATCGTCTCGGGGTCGCGCCGGGGGCTCCGGACGTCGGGAAGGACGGTGCGGTGGGCCCAGGTTGGCCCGTCGCTGCGGGCACGGGCGCTGGCCGAGGCAGACGACGGGGTGGCGCCGGTGGCGTTGTGGTTGACCCGTGATGGCCGGGCCATGAGCACGGGGTCGTGGCAGGAGGTCTTCGACGCGGCCAACCGGCGCTGCGCGCGGCTGGGCGTGGACGTCCACGTCACGCCGCACATGCTGCGTCACACCTTCGCCGTGGAGACCCTGTCGGCGCTGGTCCGCGTCCACCTGCGCCGCGCGGCGGAGGGCCGATCGCCGACCGAGCAGGCGCAGGCCGCGTACGCGTGGCTGACCGGCGATCCGATCCGACGGGTCCAGCGGCTGCTCGGCCACCGGTCGGAGGCCACGACCCGCCGGTACCTGGGCAGCGTCCACCAGGTCGAGGAGCTGGTCGACGCCGCGATGCGCGAGTGGGAGGACCGCATCGCCGCGCCGGTCCTCGACGGGGCTGCGGCGTGACGGTGGAGCGTGGCCGTCGGCGGCTGCGGTTCGACCCCGCCGACAGTTATGCGGCGGCGGAGGTCCACCGGTGGGATGGCCGACCGCTGCGGCTGACGTTCCCCGGCCGTGACCCCGTGAAGGTTCAGGTCGGGGACCTGTCGCAGCCTGCCATCGCCGCCCCGCTGATCGACGTGATCCTCGAACTGGCGTCGATGCCGGGTGGGCCCATCGGCTCCTTCGGCAGCGCGGTCAACGCGGTCGCGTCGGTACGACGCTTCGACGAGTTCCTCACCTCGAAGCGGCTCCTGGGCCCAGGGACGGGTCTGGACGGTCTGCGAGGGGAGCACCTGGACCGCTTCGAGGCCGACCAGCGTGGCCGGTACGCACTGCACAGCACCATGCCGTACCAGCACGTCAACAACCTCGTCGTCCTGCTCCGCCAGGTCGATCAGCACGCGCTCGACCCCAGCCTGCGGGGCCGGCTGCGGTGGGTGGCGAACGGCCCGGTGGGACGCAAGTTCCCGAAGGACGCCTACGACGACGCGACCCGCGATCGACTCCGACGTGCCTGCCGGCGCGACATCGCTGCCGTCGTCCGTCGGCTGACGGTCACCGGCCCGAAGGTCCTCGCCGACGGCGAGGACCCGGCGGTCGGGGGGTGGACGACGATGGCGAACCTGGTCTGGCTGGCCCACCACGACGGCGTGGTGAACAAGCGTCGGCTCTTCGCCAACGGCGCCCGCTACAAGCACTTCAAGGGACACGACGCGCTGAACATGACCGCCATACGGGGCCTCGTGTTCCCCTCCCACCGAGACCTGGTCCCCTTCGCGGTGCTGCTGGTGCTCGAGACCGGACTTGAGATCGAGTGCGTCCGCGAGTTGGATCGTGACTGCCTCCTCACCCCGACCGACGACGGGTTCGTCACCATCCGCTACGTGAAGCGGCGCGCCAAGGGGCAGGAGCAGAAGACGCTGCGGGTGCGCGACGGTGGCCGCTTCACCCCCGGCGGGGTCATCCGGACCGTGCTGCGGCTCACCCGGCGGGCCGCAGAGCTGACCGGCGACAGCCGGCTGTGGCAGCACTGCGGCCCACAGGGCCTTGCCCGCACACCCCTGGCGCCCCGTGCCGGCCACAGCCATCGCCGGCCGATCGAGTCGTTCGTCAACGATCACGGACTGGTCGGGGTCGACGGGGCACCGCTGGGGATCGACTTCCAGCGGCTGCGCAAGACCCACAAGCAGCACCGCTACCTCGCCGTCGGCGGCGACATCCCACTGTTCGCTGTTGGCCACACCGAGCGCGTCGCCGCCCGCCACTACGCTGACATCCCCGCGCTCCGCAGCGCCCACGACGCCGCGGTGGCCGCCGGGCTCACCCAGGCCCGCGATCTCGACGCCCTCCAGACGGAGCAAACCGAGACCCCGACGGAGGCCACCGTCGACGTCGTCCCGTCGGGGCCGGCGGAGCAGGAGCTGTGGCTCGCCAGCTGCACCGACTTCTTCAACTCGCCGTTCACCGCGGCCGGCAAACCGTGCGGCGCGGCGTTCTTCAACTGCCTGGGCTGTGCCAACGCCGTCGTTGGTGAGGACAAGTTGCCGACCATCCTGCGGTTCCTCGACTTCCTCCTCACCCAGCGCACCCAGCTCGCCGCAGAGGACTGGGCGGCCCGCTTCGGCGACAGCTACCAGCGGATCACTCATCGGATCCTCCCCGCCTTCCCCGCCGACGTCGTCGACCACGCGCGGGTCATCGCCGAAGCCGACCAGGATCTGACCGCCCTGGACGCCCTGTGGACGTCGCTGACCGAGAGCCTCTCATGACCATCCTCCTCCCACGTCCCGAGCGGATACCCCGTGCTGAGCGGGTCGTCATGGCTGACCCCGTCGACCCGGACGCACTGCCCGCCGTCGACGACGACGTCTGGGACCTCCACCCCCAGGCGCGGCGCCGCAACGTCACCAGGTCGCAGTGCCGCATCGACTTCACGACCATCGCCGACCCTGCTCGCCGGGAGGTCGCCCGCGAGTACCTCTACCTGCGGCTGCACCCGACGCTGGGCCGGCCCTACAAGCCGTGCGGCCCGGCCACGGCCATGGCGGAGTTCACCTTGCTGCGCCGCTTCCTCGCCTACCTGGACGACACCCACGACGGCCTGGCCCTGGACGATGTCGACCAGACCGTCCTCGACGGTTGGAAGGACTTCGCCGCCGCGGGCCGACCCGGCCGCTCCCCACTCGGCCCGGGCGGCGTGCGGCGCAACGTCGACATCCCCATCAAGCTGCACCGCCTCGCCGACAAGATGACCACGCAGCGACTTCTCTGTATCCCATGGGCCGGCCTGGACGCCCGGCAGGTCGCCGGAGACCGGCACACCACCGAGAACGTGACCCCTCGCATCCCCTCCGAGGTCATGTCACCGCTGCTCCGCGCGGCGCTCCTCTACGTCGACGTGCTCGCAGACGACATCCTCACGGCCTTGGCCGAGTGGGACGGCATCCGCGGTGCGCCGCTCCGGGACCGCCACCTCCTCCCGACCGAACGGCTCGCAGCACTGATCCGGCGGCGCCGCGAGGCTGGCCGCGGCATGCCCGCCGCCTCGTCCATGGGACAGCCCAACGCCGACCCGCGTCTGGCGGACATCAACGTGTACCTCGTCGTCCGGCTCGCAGGGATCAACGCCTCGGCACTGTCCAGCCAGCAAGCCGCGAGCGACCGGTTGCGGGACCAGCTCGCCGACGCCATCGACGAGATCGGCCTCGAACCGGGAGGGCTCGACACCCGGCCATCGGTGCTGGAGACGACCGGAGGCCGCTGGTGGGACGGCTTCGGACCCGTCGAGCTGCAGACCCACGAACGCCACCTCGTCACCGCATGCCTCATCGTGTGCCTGTACCTGTCAGGGATGCGCGAGAGCGAAGTTGTCGCTCTCCGTCGCGGCAGCGCCATCACCGAGCCGTCCGCGGACGGCGTCATCACCCGCCACAAGGTCCGCAGCACCATCGGCAAGGGCCACCAAGCCGGCGAGGACGCGACCTGGGTGGTCCTGCCCGAGGTCCACCGCGCCATCGCCGTGCTCGAACGCCTCTCGGCCGGCGAGTGGCTGTTCCCCACCGGCTACGTCAACGATCACACCATGCGCGGTGCCAACCGCACCATCGGAATGCTCAACGAGTTCCACGGCCATGTGACCACCCATGCCGACCGCCTCGGCCTCGATCCGATCCCTCACGTCGACGGCGAGGCATGGCACCTGACCGGCAGCCAGTTCCGTCGCACCGTCGCCTGGCACATCGCCCACCAGCCGATGGGCGTCGTCGCCGGCTCCATCCAGTACAAGCACCTGTCGGTCGCGATGTTCGAGGGTTACGCCGGCACGAGCCCGTCGGGGTTCCCCACCGAGATCGAGGCTGAGCGCGCCTACGCCCGCATGCAGGACCTGACCGACCGCTTCGACGACTTCCTCGCCGGCCAACCCGTCGGCGGCCCCGGCGCTGACCGCCTCACCGCAGAGTTCGCCGCCATCGCCGCCGAGGTGGCACTTCCAGGCCGCACCGTGGACACCCGACGACGCGATCAGATGCTCGCCCACCTCACTACCACCCTCCACGCGGGCGCGCTCAACGACTGCTGGTACCACGATGCGGACGCGCTCTGCAGACGATGGGCCTCCGGCGGTGACGGGCCACGGCCCATCATGTGCCAACCCACCCTGTGCGTGAACTCCACCATCACCGCCCGCCACCGGCCGGCCTGGACCCGCATCGGCGACGACATCGACGACCTGCTCTCACGACCGTCCTTGCCGATCGTGCAGATCCAGACCCTGGAGGACCAACGCCGCACCGTGGACGCCGTCCTGGGCACGATGGACGGGGACGACTGATGTCCAAGGACACCCTCACACGCGGGTTCGCCGCGATCGACGCCCTCACTGCCGAGGGCCGCAAGGTCACCGTCGTCGAGGTGGCTCGCCGCAGCGGCGTCCACCGATCAACCATCCACCGCCACCCGGCCCTCATCGACGCCATCGCCGCGACCCGACCGACGCCCACCGCACCGGACCGCCGGACCAAGAGCACCGACCAGGACTCCGCGGCGACGATCGGCGCCCTGCGCGACCAGCTCGCCGGGCTCACCGCGACCGTCGACCGGATGGCTCAGGTCATCCAGGCCCTGAGCTTGGACAACGATCGCTTGCGGCAACAGATCCCGGACGGCGTTGTCGTGCCCATGCCCCGCCACCCCTGAGCGGAGGCGAGGACGAAGATGCCGCCACACCGCCAGGTACGCCACCATAGGTCTCCGGCAGCTCCTCGCCCCCGGACCGGCATCGCGTGATCAGCGGACGTTGAGGGTGCCGGTCATCACCCGCTCTCGATGCCCCTCGATGCGGCAGTACACGACGTAGCTGCCCCGGCCGGGATCGGCGCAAGAGGATGGGCGACCTCTCCGTCAGGGAGGACGGCGAGGCGAACGAGCACGTCCTCGGGTAGCCCTCGACGCCGAAGTCGTGGGGGACGGAGCCCTCGTTGCGCAGCTGACAGCTCGAAGCCCGGTGCCGCGGCCGCGAAGGTGATCGAGTGTGGCTCGTAGACGTAGTCGCTCATGAGGACATCGGTGTCGACGGGGCCGGCGCAGCCGGACGACATGACCACGGTGACCATCGGAGTCTCCTCATGTCGGGTTCTCGGGGCGGGTGAGGACGAAGTAGGCGTACCGCTCCCCGATGACGTCCTCCTCGGGGTGCAGGGTGACGTAGGAGGGATGAAGACCCAGCCGCTCACATGCGGTCCAGAACTCCGCGACGGCGTAGGACGTCATCCGTGTGATGTTGGCTCGGTAGAACGCCCCGGCCGGGCGTGATCTCAGTGTGGCCTCGCGGTAGCGGATCTGGACGAATGCCATCCCACCCGGTCGGAGCGCCTCGTTGAACAGCGAGATGAGGTGCAGGCCGTATGCGGGGTCGGGCACCAGTTCCATGACGTTGACGCAGACCACCAGGTCCACCGGTTCATCCAGTGCGGTCAGGGCGGTGTCCGGCGTGGGTACGTCGACACGGATGGGTGTGAACGGCACCCCGGGCGACCGCTCATCGAGTTCCTTCGCTGTCCGTTGGAGGGAGTCGTCGTTGATGTCGACGCCGATGAGATGTCGGGCTCGGTCGGCGAGGGCTGCGAGGTTGGTGCCGCCGCCGCACCCCCACTCCAAGATCCGCAGGTCGCTGGTGGGGAACGCGAGTGCGCGGGCAGCCATCTCGAACCGCAGCGCGTTGCAGCGACCCATGTCGTCGAACTGCCCGTCGGTGAGTCCGCCCTCGCCGCGCCAGTGCGACATGTGCGGGGCGTCGAGCGCGTCGGTCGTCCAGTACCGCTGGGCGGCATCGGCGATCCGTCGTGGTGACTGACGGATCCCCACGAGCGGCGCCGCTGCGGCCGCCCGTCGGTAGAGAGCGCGCAGCAGCGGCCAGATGGGGCTGCGGCGGAGGACGGTGATGATGTGATGAGGGCGCATGGGCCAGGGGTCTCCTCGGAAGCGATCGCATGCCAGGACCGACCTGCGCACGGCTGCACAGGACCCGTCGGGTCAGGCGACGGGGCCGTGGGACGCGCGTGCGTCCGGGCCGGCCACGATCAGATCCGCAGGACGACTGAGCGGAGGAGCGGGGGGTCGGGCAGCGGCATGGAGGCGACCGGCATCCCGACGCGCACGTCTGGGACCGCCATGATCACCGTCGCCACGAGCAGTGCTGCTACAAGGACGGGCGCCAGGGCGGTCCGAGCAGCGTCGTGGTCGGGGGTGACGTGCTGACCGTCGATGACGCCGGCTGATGCTCCGTTGGCGTCAGGATCCGCGTCCGCGACGGCGACGTGCCGGTGATCCTCGACCCCGGCGATGTGCTCGTGAGCCGCAAGCAGTGCCGACGGCTGCAGGACGACGATGAGCATCGCCAACCCGACCACCACCACCTTCTGCATCGCCGAGGACGATAGCGCACCGATGGACACCCGTCGGGGGACCGGGTGGGGGTAGCCTCGCAGCCGTGCGCATCATGTCCCTCCTGCTCGTGGCGGCGGTCCTCACGGCCGTCACGGGAGTCGGGGCGACCGCGCTGGCTGCGGAGCACTGCGCTGCTCGTGTGGTGGTGGGCTGCGACACCGTTCACGGTGGCACCCACCACGCCGGCCTCGCTGATGACGTGCAGTGCGAGCGATGCGACCCCTGCGACGGGTCCGGTGGATGCGGGATGACGACCTGTCAGCAGTCGAGCGCCGACATGTCTGAGTGCCTGCCGGCGCCTGCGCCGACTGTGCTGTCGGGTCCGTCCGGGGGCCCGCAAGAGGCGCCGTCGGCGCCTGCCTTCGACGTCCCTGTGGGGCCTCCCAGGGCCTGACCGTGGCGTGGCCGTCGGGCCACGCGGCGGTCGTGAGTGGCATTCGCTCACGACGCATCTCGGGTGCACGGCACTCGACGGTCACGACGACGGAGGACATGATGAGGACGACAGGACCTCGACGACGGCCGTGGCGGACTTGGCTGATCACGATCGTGGTGATCACGGCCGCGGCGGCCGCCTGCACCAGTGGATCGGGCGACGCGACAGCGCCCAACCCCGTGCTCGCAGGCACCGGCGACGTCGCGGCCGGCGAGGAGCTGTACGCGGCCAACTGCGCCCAGTGCCACGGAGCGGACGCGACCGGTACCGGGCAGGGCCCCCCGTTCATCCACGAGGTGTACGTCCCCTCCCACCACGCCGACGGCGCGTTCCTGCTCGCCGTGCGCAACGGGGTCCAGCCCCACCACTGGGACTTCGGTGCCATGCCTCCGCGGCCGGGCCTGACCGACGCCGACGTCGCCGACATCGTCGCCTACGTCCGGGCGCTGCAGCGCGACGCCGGCCTGATCCCGTGAGCGCCGGCCCACAACTCACCGCCACCCTGGTCGCGACCGCAGCCGCGGGGTGGACCATGGCCCACCGCACCGCCCCGGCGGTCCGCGGGTGGCGCCCGCCGTCGCGGCCGGCGTCCGCGACCGGGCCGCTCGGTCTCTCGATCGGCGGCGCCCGACCCTCGCCCGTCGTGGTGCTGCTGCACGGCATCGTCGCGTCGGGGCGCAGCTTCGGCGGCCACTACGACGACCTCCCCGGACGGGTCGTGGTGCCCGACCTCCTCGGCTTCGGGACCTCCATGGACGTACCCACCCCCGGTTACAGCGTCGACGACCACATCGACGCGGTCCGCACGACCCTGCAGCAGGCCGACGACTGGGACCGACCGACGGTCGTCGTCGGGCACTCCATGGGCGGCGTGCTGGCCCTCCACCTCGCCGCGGCGCACCCCGACCCGATCGGCGTCCTGACCGTCGGCGCACCGCTGTACGACACCGCTCAGGAGGGCCTCGACCGGATCGGCGAGGCCGACCCCCTCGCCCGGTTCATCACCGTCGGCGACGTTGCCGAGCGCCTGTGCTCCTGGATGTGCGACCACCGCGAGATCGCCGCCGCCGTGTGGCCGATGCTGGGCTACCGCTGGCCGTGGCCGGTCGCAGCGGATGGGGTGCTGCACACCTGGTCCGCGTACCGCGACAGCCTCGACGGGCTCGTCCTGGACGACACATGGCGACGCGCCGTCCGGACCCTGGCCGATCGCGACGTCCCCGTCCACCTGCTCGACGGCGCCGAGGACGGGGTGACCGTCCCCGGTCGCGCCGCCGCCATCGCCGACCTGCACCCGGCCTGGACCGCCACCACGCTGCCCGGCGCCGACCACGCGCTGCCCCTGTCCCACCCCGACGCCGTCACCGACCACATCCGGCGGCTCATCCAGACCTCGACCCACTGACCACCAGGAAGGACACCACCATGTCACGCACCCGAAGCCCCCTCCTCGCCGTCGCCGTCGTGCTGACCGCCCTCCTCGCCGCGTGCGCCGGCGACGCCGGCAGCCCGACCGTCGAGGTCCCCACGCCGATGACCGACATCGAGGCCACCGATGTCGACATCGCCTTCCTGCAAGGGATGGTCCCCCACCACGCCCAGGCCGTTGAGATGGCCGAGCTGGTCGAGGGCCGGACCGCCCACCCCGACGAGCTGGGCCAGCTCGCCGCTGCGATCATCGCCACCCAGCAGGAGGAGATCGATCAGATGAACGACCTGCTGGTCCAGGCCGGACAGGACCCCGTCGACCCCGCTGGCGACATGGGGGGCATGAACCACGGCGGCATGGACATGGGCGAGGGCGCCATGGAGGGGATGATGTCGGCCGAGGACATGACGTCGCTGGCAGACGCCGAGGGCGACGCCTTCGACGGGATGTTCCTGCAGATGATGATCGCCCACCACGAGGGTGCGATCAGCTCGGCCCAGGAGGTCCTGGACCAGACCGACGGCGGCAGCGACGCCATCGCCGACCTCGCTGAGGCCATCATCACCGCCCAGGAGGCCGAGATCGCGCAGATGCAGGGCTGGCAGGAGGACTGGGGCGTCTGATGACCCCGGCGGATCCGCCCGATCGCGATGGGCCTGGTGCGCGCGGCGAGGATCACCGGCCCGGTCGGCCAGCGATGCCGGCTGTAGCGGCGGTCCTCGCCGTGCTGCTCGCCGCCGTCGTGGGTGTCACCGCCTACCTGACGTCGGCCGAGCATCGGCTGCACGACCCGTTCCACGCCCTGCAGCAGTTCGACCTGCTCTACCTCGACGAACCCGCCCCGCTCACCCGGCACCTCGGCCTCGCGCCGAGGCGTCCGGCGCTGATCGTCGTCTGCGAGCGCTGCGCCACCCCGGCAGTGGACGCGCAGGTCCGCGTCACCGATGACGTCGAGGTCGCACGGCGCTACGGCCTGTTGACCGCCGACGGTCGGATCGGGCCCGGCTACGCGGTCGTGGATGCGGCCGGCACGTTGCGCTATCGGACGTTCGACCCCGCGCCGGCCGCCCACACCGAGGAGATCGCGGTGCTGCTGGACGGCGTCCGATGAGACACGCGATCGGCGCCTTGCTGGTCGTGGCGGTCGAGGCCTACGTCTTCTGGCGCTACCAGCGCCTGGGAGCGGAGTTCCACTTCTGGCTGCACGGCCTGTTCGGCGGTGCGATCGGGGTCGCTGGGCTCACCGCGTGGGCGTTGCTGCGCCGCCGTCGTGCCCGGCCAGCGTGGGCAGCCGGGTTCACCGGTCACCTCTACTCCGCGCTGCCGGACGCGTTGTTCCTGGGGGCGGGGATCCTGCACCA
>JACLAD010015959.1_pt1 | contig 21461 bp, 21 predicted proteins | sample 8027901 | NCBI WGS metagenome assembly JACLAD01 (sample SAMN15725071, study PRJNA655200) | protist metagenome | isolation source: fluorescence activated cell sorting (FACS) single amplified genomes of... | place: Spain: Blaines Bay Microbial Observatory, Mediterranean Sea | collected 2016-07-05 | reverse complement strand
GCTGCCTCAAGCCGGGAGGAATCCTGGCAACCCAGAACGGCGTCTGCTACATGCAGCTCCAAGAAGTGCGTGACACTTACCAGCGCCTACGGCCCATCTTTGCCGATGCCACTTTTTATGGCGCAGCAGTACCGACCTATGTCGGGGGCATCATGACCTTTGCCTGGGGCAGCGACAACCCGACCTATCGTCAAGTACCCCTGAGCACGTTGGCAGAGCGCTTCCAAGCTGCAAAACTGCAGACTCGCTACTATAATCCGGCGATTCACCAGGGAGCTTTCGCCCTGCCCCAGTACGTTGTGCAGGCGCTGCAGGAGGTGGCCTCCTAGCCCCGATTGCTACACAAGTCGTGGTGCTCTGTTGGGAACACCAAGGCCCCAAAGTGACCTGCACAACACCACTCGAGCCAAGGTTCACTCCAGTGCTGACCAAGGACCAAGGAACAAGGACGGTTCCATTCCGCACAAGCTGAATGATTTCAGTGGCACAAATCCACAAAGCTGCTAGTCTAAAAAGTCTGTTGTGGGGGTGTCCCGGTATTCGACTGGGTGTGGAACTCACTGAGAGCAAGCCGTGGGTGATGAACGTCCACGTAAATACGGTCATCAAAATTATAGCTGCAAACAACAGCGACTACGCTCCGGCTCACGCAGCAATCGCTGCCTGAGTAGGCGTCTCGCGGAGGTAGGCCCGAGGGCCTCCGTTGAGGTGTAACCCTTTACTTGGGCTGGTCTGACTGGGCCTCTGACGGTCAGATGAGATCAACTGGAAGTGTACAGTCGTGAGGCGGTCGATTGCCGACACCGACTGTGAAAACGACAAGTTTCGACTAAGCTTGTAGCGCTTCGTGGGAAAGCATATCAGGACGCGAGTTCGACTCTCGCCACCTCCACCATTTCGCAACTTTAGTTGTAATTACTCCGTCTTACTTCAGCTTATCTCTAGACCAGTGAAATCAAGGTCTAGCAGCCAGTTTATACTCATCGACCTCTTACCTGGATTTACCCTGTTTTACCCTCTCTAATCTGGCTGGTGGACACGTATATGGACACGTGCTGGACACGTTTTTTTCAGCGTAATTCCTGGTGTTGATTCGAGACTGGTGAATCCATCTGTAGTTCCAAAAGATCTCTTTCATCAATCAACTGGTAGCGTCTGAGCATGGAGTCAGTCTTGTGACCGACCTGTTTCATCACCACGTGAGAGGCATTTCCACTGCGCATCGCTCGAGTCACAAAGTCATGCCGCAGATCGTGGAAGCAGGCTCCTTCAATCCCAGCCTTTTCAAGTGATTGCTTCCAGGTCTTCTGCACATAGGTTGTCCAGTAAGGGATAGGCTTGTTCGTAGCAGATAAAAAGACTTGTTGAGTATGCAATGCCCTTGGAATTTCACGAAGCATAGCTATCACCTCTGGTAGCAATCTTACTGAACGAGCTTCGTCCGTTTTGGTCATCGAAGCCTTCAAGCGGACAAAGCCTGTTTTCAGATCCACATCACTCCATTGGAGTTTAAGAATCTCACCTTGGCGCATTCCAGTTCCACGGGCCATGATAACAATACGTTTCAACCAGAGGGGACATTTCTCTAGTAATCGCTGATATTCCTCGTCTGTAAAAACTCTCTTGCGAACGTTGTCTATCTTCATAGTAGGATATCGGGATACAGGGGTCTTACTAATGACCTCGTATTGCAGAGCCCGATTTAGAACGTTTCGAAGTAGATTCAATTCTTCCTTGACCGTCTTTGGTGCGATCGTTTGCCCTCGCTTAGTTGGCGAAGGTTCTTGCAATCGACTGTAGACATACTCCTCCAACTGATGAGTCGTCAGGTCCCTCACTACCTGGTTTGTGTTTATGAGGCGGCTTAGGGACTTGATCTGCTGAGCCATCCGCACATAACTATCCAACGCTTTCACTTCCTGAAGATTCAAAAACCAGTCAAACAATTGGCCCAAGGTCACCGTAGCGTTCTTGTCTCGTTCAATGTGCTTGTCTTCCACCAGAGATTTCTGCACCTCCAGCAGACGATTTTCTGCAGCCGCCTTGCTTGGTCCAATCCGTTCCCGCTTCCGTTTTCCATGATCCCGATATTCAATCCAGTAAATCTTGCCAGATGCCTTGGTCAGGCGTGAAAACTGACACCTCTCTCCCTTACTCTCACCGTAACGAAACTTCCCCTTACACTTTGCCACTCCCTCTGGATTCCGGTGTCCGCATTCCGGACATTCTACTTGCAGTCCCATGACTCTCCTTCATCAATATTTTTGTTGTTCGTTATTGTGGTTGGTTCGATCACCTTGAATCAAACCTCCACTAGCTTCATTCGCAAGCCTCTAAAACTTTTCGTAAAGTTGCCGCCATTCCTGGTGAAAAGCGGCTCTGTGTTCATCAATCCAATTCTGATTTATCTCAATACCCAGCATCCCAGCTTCCAATGAAGGACGGCTTTCATCATCCATCACAACCACATCCATGAAGTAATACCTTGCAGTCTGCCACTGCTTGAGTTGGTCATTTGGCACTGCATCAGGATGAAGACCTGGTAACAGTTGGGCAGGGTTCCCTCTCACAGGAAGGTCTTGCTTCAACTCTTCCCAGTCCCGTTCTAATCGCTGTCGAATATTGTTAAACCACTTGATCACTTCATCCATCGTCTCTTTGGATTGAGCCCCACTCTCGCCTAGTTGTCCAATCAGCTTCAGCGAATCTCGTCTGAAAACATTTGCTGCAAGGGTTAAAGGGATCGATACCATCGTGTCCTGTGATGGATAGTTCTCAAATGAACTAAGCTGCATTACCAACACCTCACTTGGACGCAATCGGCTAAAGCGATGAATGTACTTTGGCTCTTCACCTTCCAACAGCCAGCGATGATTGATATGGAACTCACATTCAATTGCCTTGGCTTGGACAATCGAAACCCGAGTGCCTTCTTTCAGAAATAGTGCGTTGATACCAGATGAGGACATGCCCAATTGGTTTGCGAACTTCACTCTTGAAAGCCTGAGTTCTTCGATCAATTGCCCAAGCCTTTCGGTTGAGGGCGGTAAGATCGGTCCAGGTTTTGTCTTTGGTCTAGCCATAATTTTGAAGAACTCCCTTGTATTAGAAGCAAAACTAGGTAATACTTTTTTAATAAAAATACAAAACGTTAGCTATTATAGCTAACTACTAGACGTTGTCAAGGAGATATTAATGACTGAGCAGAATGAAAAACACCCCCTCATGACGGTTCCAGAAGTTGCAGATGCATTGCGGCTCAGCCGAAACACAATCAATAACTGGTTGAGCCAGCAAAGGCTAAAACGAGTGAAACTTGGACGTCGGACATTCGTTTCGAGAGCAGAGGTCGACAGCCTCTTGGCGAAAGCCCTTAAGAGTTAACGGTAGAAAGTATCAGGAAGGAGTGATGGGGATGAAGAAGCTGGAATTGAAAGTCTGGCGAGGGAGACGCCCACACCTCAGTGTTCGAATCCACCCAGATTTGATGATGACCTTACGTCAAATCGCCCGAAGAGAGCGGCTTAGCCTCAGTCAAGCTGCTGATGAGATGCTCTACCGTGGGATGCTCGATGCTGGTGTTCTGGAGGAGTAACGCCCATTTCGTAGGGGTCCTTGGCAGTAAGTCCACAAAAACTACCGCAATTGAAGACACCTTATGGATGCTGAGAAAACATGATTCTTGAGCGATATTTCCAGACAGTTGAAACGGGATTTTTGGACCTCTTCATATCCCCTGGGGGGAGCAATTAACACCCCCGGCTTATTTATTTGGGACTCCGCAAGGCTTTTACTGTTGACCGCTCGAAATCATTAGGGGATTGGCCAAAAGGTGCGCATTCTTCAACCTTCTTTCAACCTCGGCAAGAACAAGGTTGATAGCGTTTTCAAAGGTAAATCCTAGCTCAGCGAGCTTTTGTCAACCTTGGTGTAGTTAGTTGAAATGCGGAGGCGAGAAGAAGATGAGTCGTATTGAATTTTCTAGGAATGTAGATGTCTAGGCTTGCAGAACTTGGAATTTCTCAACCACAGACCGATAGGAGGAGTCAACGTCAATTGAGCGTGGTCGTAAACCACCGACTCGTCTTGGTGATTGACCGGTATACCAGACAAAAGAAATCAAAATTTATTGAAGAGTTATTGCGGCGAGAATTGCCGCGATATATGGGCTGAAAAGCTCGAAGTCGCCTGATCCCGACTCTTTGTACAAATAGGGATCAGGCTTTTTACAATCAGGCTCACCTGACGGTGTTGACAGCAGCTGGAACTACTGTCAAATGCCGGACGACAGCAAGATAACTCCAACAGACTTGTTTAACAAGCTCTTGGAAGTGAATCATTGCGGTTGGGGTAGGCCGCATCTATAAGGGAATCATGTCTACACATGATTGTATGGACGCTGTCCATTTACTGAATCTAGAGAATCAATTCTCTATTAGGTCATTAATCCTATTCGACGAACCTCCCTCAGAAATTACCTGCCCAAATTGTGATGAGCCGTGCGCCGATGAATGTTGTCCTAACTGTGGGGCAATCGTCTGGTATCCCGGTCATCAAATAAGCGGAGGTAGCCTGTGAAGATGGAATTTGATCTCGTTGATGAGTTGCCTCCAGGCACCTACACATTGGAGCTTGAGCAATACAAAAGTCGGCAATGGCTCAATCCTGAAACAGAAGAGACTGTCGACTACCTCGACTTTGTTTTCTATCCAGTCGATGCGCCCCAGGACGATCCAATTCAGTACAATTGTCCAAAGCAGAAACGTGGTTCACGTTCTAAATTGGCACGACTTATCAGGAGTCTCTTGCCGGAAGCCTCAGGCAAGATCCAGTTGGAGAATCTACTTCAACGTCGAATGACCGCAGAAGTAGATCTCAACGATCGTGGTTATCTGGTGATCAAGCAGCACTGGCCTTTGGAGACTCCACAGGATCCACCGCCAAAGTGATGGTACCCCTTCCCAAGATCATTCTTCTGGCAACAACAATCCCGGCTAGTTGAATATTCTAAAAAACCAGCAGATCGTCTGAGCATCAACGGTTTGCTTGCCTATTATTTTCTAATGACACAACTCTCTATGAACCTGGATGGGATCGGAACGGAAGTTCCTGCCCCTGATCAAGAATTTGAATTACTGCCAGATATTCTAGAAGAATTAGAGAAAACACCCCGTGAGGCCGTCCTAGCCCTCCTACGTCAGAAGTACGGTCCAGGAGTGGCAGTCCAACTGACTCTAAAAAAAGGAGCCGTCTCCGAGGGCTTCAACTATACAACCCGCTGTCCTTTTCACTTCAACGCAAACAAACCCGTTGCCGTGCTGGCTCTGGATCGACGTACACGCATCTACTGCCCAAAGTGCAATCGTACCGGTGGGATTGAGCAGATGCTTGAAGAAAATGGGATTGAGCAGCAACAACTGCTGGAGTTTGTCCACTCCAATCTTGAGGAACTTCAGCGAGGTTTTCAGCGAATGAATGAGGAAGACGAGGAGCAGATCGCGTTGTGGCGCAACACTGCCCCCATTGGTAAACAATCTCCAAGCTTTGATCAACGGCCGAGATATGTAAATCCGACCTTACCTAGTCCACCAGAGCCAAATGCACAGCTGAACCTGAAACCTGAAAAGATCCCACCACTTTGGCAATTACCATCCTATTTGGAGCCGGCTTTCCTCAATTCGCTTCGGGCGGTCAGTGAAGCAGTCAACTGGGATAGCCCAACTCCTAGCCTACAGCCACTAAATGAACCAAGTTCCCCTGAAAACAATCAACAACCTCAACCCCACCGTAAAAAACCTAGAAAATCTCCTGTAACGAAGAAGCAGGCCAAGCAATCGACTACGAAAGAAAAAGCTACTCCAAATGGGATGGAAGGGGTCGAGTCTGCTTCCTCAGGAGAAACTCTGGTACTCTGCCATACTGCAGAGGACCGTAGGGCTCTGCTAAACTGCGAAAGATTTCTACCGGTAGTAGTGAGTATCGGCAATACACCTATCGAACAGGCGATGAATGAGGTTCTTCGTTTGCCTCAGCATGGGTTGCTGCTGGCTTTTGGTCAGACAGATCAAGGTAGCCGTCAATTCAAGCAGGTCTGCAGTATTCTGAGCGAAAACCAGTACTCCAGAGATGTGGGGCGTTTATTACTCCCATCCAATCAAAGTCCTTCTGATTGTGACACCTCAACTCTTTTTGAATGCTCGATTCACCAAGTCCATCTTCAGCAAGATAAAAAATCTGACAGGCAAGGGAAGAAACCCAAAATCCTGCAGATGAGAGAGTTGATTGAGATGGCTCTGCCGCCAGAGCGACCTCTACTGAGGCCGTGGTTACCTGAAGATGGAATCGTACTCCTACACGCTAAAGCTGGCGCAGGAAAGACCTACTTTGCAATGGCAGCAGCCTATGCCGTTGCAACCGGAGGTTCTTTTCTCGGTTGGGAGGCACCTGAGCCCGCTGGTGTCCTTTACTGTGACGCTGAGCTTCCTATCAAAGTATTGCAGGAGCGTCTAAAGCAGTTAACCACGGTCAATGAGAATCACTGTCCGGATAACTTTCATTTACTCAGCAGTGATTTTCAGGAACTTGGGATTCCCTCGATCGACAGTAGTGAAGGGTTTTCTTTTATTGAAAAGGCGATCCAACCTGGAGTTCGTTTGTTGGTATTGGATAACCTCTCCACGTTGTTACGCAACGGAGTGGAGAACGAAGCCCAATCCTGGCAGCCAACACAGGATTGGCTCCTCCGCCTACGACGCAGGGGGATCACAACCATGGTTGTCCACCATAGCGGGAAAAGCGGTGATCAACGAGGTACTAGCAAAAGGCTGGATGTCGCCAACACAGTACTCAATCTCAATCTGCAGGACAGTGAGGATGAAAATAAAACGGTAATCACCCTCAATTTCTCAAAACACCGTGGATTCTTTGGAGCAGAGGCAGCTTCACGCAGGATCACGCTGCAGGATGGTATCTGGAGTTGGACACTAGAAGCTCAGGATACCCGAAGTAGAGTAGAGCAAATGCTCAATGATGGCCTGTCCCAAAGTGAAATTAGTCGAGTACTCAGCATCTCGCCACAAGCAGTCAGTAAGCATGCAAAGAAAATCAAAGAGGAAGGTATCGATCTCGGTGAGAACGAGTTCTATGTGGATCCGGGGCAATGATGTCCATCTTTCAGTTGATAAATTATCAACCCAGACCTCCCTGGTTGAAAAAACTCCTGCAACCCAGTCTTTATCTAGGCTAGAAGGATCAACCCAGTCATCAACCTATCTATCAACCTCTCATTCCGAGGGTCAATGACAACGCCCCCAATCTATTACGTAGATCGATACGATCAAGAATTACTAAGTTGCTTTGATGAACAGTGGCAACAAGTCCCTGTAGTCACCATCGACTGTGAGACTACAGGACTAGATCCCGTTCGGGATCAACTAACACTGGTAGGGATTGGCATCCCAGCCAAAAATGGCTTTCAGTGCTGGGCTTTTGATGTCCATGCAGAACCGAGTCTATTGCAACAACTGACTCCTCTACTAGAGTCAACAACTCTCCTGAAAGTCGGCCACAATCTACTCTTCGACTGGAAATTCTTGTGTTACCGCAAAGCCAGCGAATTTCTAAAGCCGACCTTCGACACCTTCATTGCCAGCAAACTACTCTACAATGGGCGCCAGGATCTTCGCCATAGCTTGGAGGCTTGTGTGCAGCGTGAACTAAACCTACAGATGAACAAAGATCCAAATCTTCAGATCAGTTTCCATGGTGGGCCTTATTCGAAGGAGCAATTGCAGTATTTGAGCGATGACCTTGTTGCACCGTTGCTTTTGTTGAAACCACTACAGGAGAAACTGGAGCAGGAAGATATGCTGATGTTGGCATCCCTGGAAAATCTCTGCATTCATTCATTCGCAGAGATGAGCCTAACAGGTTTTCTGATTGACCAGGAAGCCAGGGGACAGTTGGAAGAACGGTTGAACGAAGAGTTGATAGTGGAACGCAGCAAACTGCCGAAAGTCAGTAAAAAAGACGGGAGCAAAACAGACCTTAACTTCAATAGCCCTAAGCAGATCAAAGAATACTTTGCCACTGTCTTCGGGTTGAATTTGCCGGACACAGCAGAGAGTACATTATCAGGGATCAGAAAAAACAAAGCACAAGAACTTGCCCAGCTGATCCTGCGCTGCAAGGAATTAAGCAAACGTGGTGATGCCTTTGTCGCCAAGATACGGCTTCAGGATTTACATGAGGACGGTCGGATCAGGGCCAATTTCAATCCTCTTGGCACAGCTTCCGGTAGATCAACTGCCAGTGGACCAAATCTCCAACAGGTTCCTAGAGGGCCTGAGTATCGATCCCTTTACACTGCTAGTCCCGGTAATGTCTTAGTGATTTGTGATTACGGGCAGATTGAACTAAGAGTTGCTGCGGAGTTAGCTGGAGAGACTCAAATGATTGAGGCCATGTGTCAGGGGGAGGACCTGCATACACTGACTGCTTCGAAATGTTTCCATGTTCCAGTGACCGAAGTCACCAAGGAGCAGCGCTCAAAAGCCAAGGTCATCAACTTCGCCTTAATCTACGCTGCAGGCCCCAAATTATTGATGGGAATGGGAGCGGCGGATACTCTTGAGCAGGCTGAGAAAATCCGCTCTTCCTTTTTTCAGGCGTACCCAAAACTCAGTGAATTCCATCGAAAATTGATCCGACAAGTCGAGAAGGATTTCAACAAGGAATCAAAGATCGGTAAAATGAGAACCCCTGGCAGCAACCGTTTACATTGGTTCCCACAGCAGGATCTTTATTATGACAATGGCCCTCTTCGTAAGGCTACTGTCTACAATCGACCCGTCCAAGGCTGTGCCGCTGACGGGATGAAAATAGCCTTGGTCTGTCTGCAAGAGAAGCTAAGGAATACCAAAGCCAAATTGGTGGCAATGATTCATGATGAAGTGATTGTCGAATGCCCGGCTGAAGAAGCTGAAACCGTTAAGGACTTGGTAGAGCAGGCGATGATTGAGGGAATGACAACTTTCTTCACAGAAGTTCCGATCGTTGCGGAGGCTACTATTGGCAGGAGTTGGGCGGAGAAGTGATCAGGCGTTGGAGCTTAAGGGTTTTTTAGTTTATGGATGAGCAGTTTCAAAGAAACTTCCAACATCGTTTTTGATTTACTGTAGCAAAGCGTTTTACGATGGAGCCTGGCTAGATAATGCCTGAGTCGGCAGTTGAGTGATTCGATTTGTGTGGTGAGGGTCTTTCCTGCGTAGTGCTTAGCCTGTGGAATGAAATTCTTGTAGGCCTTCAGCATGTCCGTGTCATAGCCCATCGTCGGCAGGTGCTTGATCTGCTGCCAAAGGACCTTGCCAGTTTTGATCGTCCTTCTTCCACAGACAAAGCCGAGGACCTAGCCAAAGATGGAGTCCACCGCTAGCCAGATCCAGCATTTAGATTTTTTTAGCAACAAAACTGCAGAGTTCTGGGAGTGCTTGGACAGCTTGTACCAACCAGCGAGTGACTGTCTTGTGATGGATGCTGAGAACCCGGCCGATGGCTCGCATCCCCATCCCTTCGAGATAGAGTTGACAGCCCTGTTGCTTGAGGGCTGGATCTTTGCCTCGTCGTAGTGTTTGAGAGATCCGTCGGCAGGCTTGGCAACGGTAGCGTTGGACACCACGACTGGTGCCATAGCGAATAGAGTCAGGATAAGCACAGTGAGGACATTGCATCGTTAGTTCTCCAAATTTCGGAGATTACTTCATCTGTCAAAACTACACAATTACTCCAACACCTATAAATTAAGAAGAATATTGTTGCTCCCTAAATTAAGTTAGACAGCTTAAAAAGCAAATAAATAGTATCGTTAAATATATTTATCACCTACCGTTATTATAGTTTCTTTAAGATCTTTGTCTGAAGTGGGATCACCTATAGCATGGAACTTCCAGTTGTTCTGATGAATATACAATTTCCCTAAAATCATCGAAACAGAGCCAGCAAATTTAATATCATTTGCCACATCATAAGTTGCGAATAGATTTACCACTCTTTCTGGAGTTCCTTCATAAATTCGTATGCTAGCAAAAGGAATATCTTTAAAATCCTGACCCTTGTAACTGTTTAATAGAAAAACCACCTGATTAGCATTTCGAGTAATCAAACTAAGATCAACTTCAATGACCTCGTTGTCAAGACCGTCATCGCCGTCTTCATCACCAGTTAAATCATCACCAGAATGGATAATTGCTTTACAGTCAGAAATTAATTTTCCAAAGTAGACAATATCAATCAATTCTTTATTGGCATTAAAAATTGCTGCTGAGGCATCTAGATCGACTGCAATTTTTTCTTTCCACCACAATTTCTTCTTTTCTATCATACCCCAATTAACACCAACACAGACTTTTTTTAGCGAAGATCCATCTGATTTTTCGAGTGAAACTCGCTGCCCTTTTTGTAATGAAATAGCCATAATAGAATTTTCTAATGAAGCGTTTTCTACAAAGGATGAAAGGAGAAGATTTGAGAGAAGATTAGTTCTATGTATTTGCTATTTGAACTTGAATTAACCGTCCTTTCTCTTCTTTTGATAAGAGAAACTGATTTCCTTCCGCAAGCTTGACATAACCCCCGATTGGAATTGCTTTGCTGTTCTGTAAATCAAATAAGTCTGGCATATCTTCATTCACTAGAATCCAAGAACCGTCGTGAAATTGAAAATAACCAACTCGTTTCTGTTGATCGGGCTTCAGATGTTCATTCGGGAAGATACCCCTATTAGTATGCCATCGGAAAAGTGACTGACCATCCCAAACCATAATGCGGTGGTTATCTGGTTGGAATGTTCCACTATGCCTGCTTGAATAAAGGTTCAAGACTGGTAGAGGCCTGTTGTAGAAATGCCCACAAAACGGACATTTTGGCTTAGTCGTGTTGTCAAACACATACCACCCCATTTCACAATTGTTTGTGCATGGTTGGATTAAATCGATTGTCCTAAGAATTCCATTCTCCCACTCAGCAGCTGCCGGACGTTGTTCAGGATTGTGAATGCCTGAGACAAAGGATCGCAAAAATAAATCCTTCAAAATTGGGCCGGACACACCAAATGGCATTAGGGATGGGTCACACCACGGCAAATGATGTTCACTGAGATCATCAGCATTAACGCGATTACTACTATCGGAAGGATTCTCAACGAACAGTGCACCCGTACCCATTGACAACTCCTCGTCTTTAATTGCATCTAAATCATGTATCTTCTTACCACGAAGAGGGTGCCTATAAAAAAGATACATATAAATTAGAACTGCCAGTGCGTGCCTATCCGTTAGGATCGAGGGAAGTTTTCTTTTGGGGTCTTTTTTATCAAGATGTTGGGTTGCAATTACTTCGGGGGCAATGAAATCCGGAGTCCCAACAACGTCGGGAGGAAATTTACCAGGTACAACTAGACCATCTAGATCGATCAAACAAGCCTTACCATGAGTAGGATCAACTAATACATTCTTGTAGCTGAGATCTGAGTGGGCGAGACCAGCAGCATGTAATCTCCTGACAGCACGGCTTATTGACAGACAAATTTGGAGATGGGAAAGCCAATTACCTTTCTCTCTTGGGTCTAAAAATTTTGAACGATTAGAGGCACTTGCAAACCATTTCCCTTCTTTTTCTTTACCTCTAATTTTTAAAATATCATCTTTAATTGACCCATAAGAAAAGAAGTAATTCGGCTTAAAGAATGGTACCACAATCCCGATTAAGTTTCCTTTACGGACGATTGACTGTGGCCAACAGAACAAGTCGGACCAAAATTCTCCCCCTTTATTCTCAAAGATTCCTTGTCGATAAGGACCATAAATGGCTTTAAGTCTCTCACAACTATTTGAATCTAAAGGTTCTCGGTAGAAGGCAACTGCGTAAGTCTTATCAGGGCTAAAATAGACATCTTTCATTCCCCCTTGAGCAATAATTTCATTTGTATATTCAATTTGGTCACCTTCATCAGTTTGGATCCGAACTATATCCATATCTCTCTTCTATGGCATCATAACTATAATTGTTCTATCGTCATGATTTCCAGGTGACCAGAAGTCTAACCACTTATAAAAGCTGGACTCAATATCAACATTAGATCTACTAAGATTGACTTCTTTAGTTAAATCGTCATTCCAGAAATCGAACCAGGATTCTGCATCAGAAAATTTGGCATCTGTTTCAAACTTTGGATCAGAAATGCCATCAGTGACTAAAATGATTGCTGTGAAATCAGATCGAACATCCCAATAAATACGCTTAATTAACGGTTCAGATTCTTTAAATTCTGAAGTATGAAGAAATTTAGTTTGACCTGCGTATTCACCCGAATCAGGTTTTGACAGTGGTTTCAGATAACTCTCATTAGTATCAAAAATAACCGCTCCACCATCACCAATTGAAAAACTACCAATAAACCAGTCATCCCTCAGTTTTTTCACACAGACCAAAACTATTGTAGATAAAAAGTCTTCCTCATCAGCACCAATTTCTTTGGCCTCTAAAGAAATTGATTTTGCAGCATTAAATGATGCGGCAACTAATGTTTGATAGAGAAAGGTCTTAATCCTTTGACTGGAATCTTCATTTCCTGTCTTAGATTCAGAAACTAATTTCTCAAGCGCATCTTCTGATAAAGCATCCAACAATTTAGGAAGATGATTTTGAATCTTATCAACAATTATTTTGGAGCCTCTTCTGGAGTATTTGGCACTCCCGGCACCATCTGCGACTACTCCAACAAACCAATTCCCTGTTTCAGATTTGAACAAATTAAAATCATCATCTCTGAAACCACCTTCGCGAGCATGTGATCTACCCCTTTTACTACAACCTACGCATAGCAATCCTGTATCAACGGATCCTGCTAATTTTTTAAAATCTTGGTCTTCTTTCCAAAAAGGATCGTCTCTATTACTTTCTTTTTTAGTCCACAAAGTTCGGGGATCAGCGATAACAGCTAATCTAAATTTGATCTGAGTTTTTTCATCATCTAATATTCCATCAATAACTAAAACAAAATCACCATTTTCTTTAGGTAAACCTCTTAAAGTTTGAGTAGATTCATCAAGAGTTAGGCAAGTTTCATCAGAATTCGCTAAATGAATTGCTTTAAATCCTTGAACATCAATTACGCACTCATATTGTTGGCCCACCTTAGCATTCGGTAAGTTAATAATTTTTTTATGGGTGACTGGTGAATCATTGCTAGTATTTTTTTCTGGTTCAGGATATGAAGGTATTATGCTTTTGGGGATAAAATTTTCATCTTGGTCAGGTAGCTTTGGGGGTAAAGCAATAGTTTTTTCTAATTTCTCTCTATTGATATTTGTATCTTGCTCAACAGGAGTTTCAGATTCAGGATCATCAGGAGATGCACTAAGATTTTCCTGCTGGACTTGCTCTCCCTGTATTCTTTTATCTAGATTCACCGGAATCTTTGTTAGCTCTGGAGGGATATATTCCTCAATCTGGACCTGGCTAGTACTCTTTGATTTATCCTCGGCTGTTGAACTATTTAAATCAGTCTGAATTTTTCCTGCAATTTGATCTAAATGATTTGTCTTTGTTATCTGTAAGATTTCTTTTTTAGTTTTTTCGAACTGATCTAGCAGGAGTGATAATTTTCTGTGTGTTGGATCTCCCATCTCATCAATATATCTTTTGAGCTCCTGAAGACTTCTCGAAATTTCTTCAGATAAAATAATCTCGTCCTTCAACCTATACCTCTATCAATGTCAATTCCTTGTCCCAGTTCAGTTTTTACATACTCACCAGTATTGCCACACCACGGACAAGTACTTCTCCCACTACCTGTAAGGCAGTGGACTTTATTGCAGCCACATATTGCCATTCCAAAAACTGCGTTACATTGTGGACAGCTTGGTTGACCGATTAAATTCTCTGTACTGATTGATTCAACCTCTAAATTTTCATCAGAAAGTTCAAAATAAGATTGTTTGAGGTTCATCGCTGTTTCAAAAACAAACTCTCTTTCAGATAATAATTCTTTCAATACTAAATCCGAAGTCTGTATTTGACCATAATGGCGACTATACTTGACAATGTACGGCAACCCATTTACAGAACATCTTCCCACAAAGAAAGCAAAGCGATCATCTAAGCTGCCAAACTTCGTGACTCCATGTTTTGGATCGAACGAAAATAAAACTTCAGAGTCATTTTTTGATAGGTTTACTTTACTGTTTTTCCCCTCATTCACACTTCTGCTTTGAGATCTAATAGAATCTGATACCCAATTGATTAATTTGCTAAAAGCCTCTGGTTTTGAATGATCAAAGATAATGATCTCTTCAGTAATCTTCTTTAAGAGTGTATTATCTGCTCCGTCACCGATTGAGATTGCAATAATACTAGCACTCTTACTATAAAATTTATTCCAACGATCAATCGCTTCATTGACTTTATCAGTAGGGTGACCGTCTGTTAGTAAGAAGATAATCGGTTTCCAATCTCCCTTTTGATTGTCAGAAGATCTCTTTACAGACTTATCAATTTCATCCATCAAGTGATTAAGTGCCACACCTAGCGACGTCCCTCCTCCAATCGGTAATTCAGGCGGATAAAATGTGGCAACATCGGTCAATGGAACAATTGTTCTTGCTCTTCCAGCAAATACGATTACAGATAAAAATGCTGTTTCGAGGGCATATGGATCTTGCCTCAGTGTTGTTGTGATCGTCTGGAGACCTTCTTCAAGTTTGTAATGGTTAACTCCTACCATTGACTCTGATACATCTATTAGAAGGAATATCGGCAGTCTTCTCATCGTTCTTTCTTCTTACAAAACGAGTTTTATTTGTGGAGGCGGAGGCGGCAGGCTAACGCTGGAATTAGATCCCACAGACTTGTTTCCTCTAGAAATCAGTAATGAAACCCATTTAAAAAAGTCCAAGAATGATGAATTGTCCATCGTATCTAATGAAACTACCTGATCACATAGTTTCTTTAAATCAGTTGAGTCTGCTTTGGGGCCTGCAACACATCCAACAATATTTGCGAAACCAATTGATTTTATCTTTGGGCACTGCTCCTCAAACAGTAAAGTATCCGATGGTTTCCCATCGGTCATAATGAAAAGTAAGGGAGCCCAGTCTCCTTTATTTGAGCCCGTCGAATACCTAATCTCTTGAGTTATATTTTTAGATAGTGTCTCAAGTGCTAACCCCATATGGGTTGGGCCTGACTGAGGAGTTTCTATAGTCGGCACTCTCAATTCATCGAGTTGAGTTAATGGGACAACAACTTCAGCCATTGCATCAAAGGTTATAATGCTGATGCATACAGTCTCCAACGCGTAAGGGTCCGTTCTGAGTGCACTTATCATTGTCTGCAAGCCAGTATTGACGGCTTCTATTGGCTCACCCCGCATTGATCCTGATGTGTCAAGAAGCAGATAAACTGGCAACCGTCTTATCATTACTTATGAACCTGCATTTAATTGTTATATTATCTTTATCGTAGATTCTTCTTCATTCTCAAAGGGCCAGATTTGGTGGTCAATAGTCCATTCGACACTATCAATAAACAGGTAATTATAAATTTCCAAAAATGATTTAGTCATGTCCACAGAACTTAGATTTTTGTATTCGTAAAAGTGGTCAAAAATAGAGTCTAAATCAGAGTTAATGAGACTACCTTCTTTCGCAAATCCAACCAATCCTCTCAGCTTTAATTCTTTCATTATTGCCAACTGGGTTTTTAGTAATTCAGGATCAGAAGGTTTCCCATTAATAATTGTAAACACCAATGGATCAAAATAGCGCTTTCCTCTAATTTCTAAATTTGCTCTATCATTTTCAATTACCTTTATTATTTTGAGAAATGCCGAACCTAAATTCTTTGGCCCAGAGATAAGTGCTTCCACACTTGGATCTACTATATCAAACAAACTCGAAAGCCGGAGATGAAGCTCTGCATCATAATTGAATGTTATAATACTAATTTTTACCGATTCAAGTGACCAAGGTTCATTAATTAGAGCCTCTCTAATTTTCTTCAGGCCTTTATTAACTTCATTTATGGATGTGCCATACATAGAACCTGAAGTATCTATCAAAAAATAGATCAAATGATTCATGATATACTAAAGTCTCATAAAACTAATTTTATTTGAGGTGGTGGATCAGGAAGTTCACTTATAATTGTTGTATCTGATTTTGTGAGATCTACTTTCCTCGATGAAGTAGAAATTGAATCTGAAACCCACTTAAAGAACGCCTCCATTGTTTTATTATCTGCGGAATCTAGTGAAACGACATTTTCGGTAATTTCTTTCAAGATGTTGAGATCCACATTACTTCCTGCCCCGCACGCTACCACCATCCCAGATTTTACTTTTTTAAATTCACGCAGGCCATCTTTCCAATTATCAGTTGGAAGACCATCTGTCATGATAAATACGAGCGGTTTCCAGTCGCCCTTTTGCTCTTTTGTGGTTTGTTTGACCTCTCTTTCAATGCATTCTTTTGTGACCTTGAGTGCGTCGCCTAATGCTGTCGTAGATCCAACAGACAAATTTGGTGTCTGAAAATCCATTAATCCTGTTAGGGGAACAATCTGTTTTGCTTTCTCATCAAAGACAATGACAGAAACGTATGCAGTCTCTAGTGCATAAGGGTTTGTCCTTGCAGTATTAATCAGGATATCTAAACCTTTCTGCACCGCTTCTATCGGCTCTCCTTCCATTGAGTATGAAATATCGATTACTAGATAAACTGGCAGTCTTCTCATAATATCACCTCAGATGAATTCGTTAGGCTATTTCGATTCCGTACTCTGCGCACATTTTTGCGAGTCCCCCTGAATATCCCTGCCCTACCGCTCTGAATTTCCAAGCACTATTAAAACGGTATATTTCCCCAAATATCATTGCGGTTTCTATCGAATAATCCTCAGACAGATCGTATCTTGTGATTTCTTGCATCGTGTCTTCATTGATAATCCTGATGAAGGCATTTCTAACCTGTCCAAAATTTTGATTTCTACTCCCAGCTTCGTGAATGGTAGCGGTGATCACAATCTTTTGATATTGACTTGGAACCTTGTCTAAATTTACCCGTATCACTTCATCATCGCCCTCTCCACTACCTGTTAAATTATCACCTGTGTGAATTACACAGAGGGAGGGATGACACGGCATTCCTCGTTCTTCATCTGGAACATTTCTTCCCGGATCTGTGAACACTGTCATTCCTTCTCTTGTTCGATGGTAGCTGCCATAAAAGACAAAATCGTCATCTATTGTTACCTTCTCTGATGAACCAAGCATGAAGGCCGACGCATCTAGATCAAAAGGAGCTCCATCTGTAGTTCTTGCATCCCATCCGAGCCCTATTGATATGGATCTCAGTCCGCCATCTTGATCCGACAAGTTTATATTTCCGCCTTTAGTCAGGGATACTGCCATTTCAATACTCCACTTCTAGCTTAGTTAAATTAGTAACTCTTTTCTTCAATTCCACAGCAGACATTGTAATTCAACTAGTCGGTTTTACTCAACAGTTTGCTGAACAACTAACTAGCAATACACTGTTTCAAACTATACAATTGCTTTCAGAATTCTCTAATCCTGATAAATGATCTAAAATCAGTATTTTAGTGTCTGAAGCTTTTTTCGTTAATCTAGTACAAACTATTGGATCAAAGCAAGCAGTTTATCCTTGATACACTCTATTTAACTTTCTAGGCTGATTCATTCATTTAGGTATGAGGGTGATTTCGTACGTGCATTACACCTCAATTCGAGGGCCATTTTCCTTTACTAGTAAAATCAACACCCTTTTCACAATACAAATCAACATTCTATGGCAAATGCGCTCCATACTTGGATACTCAGCAAAATTCTGAGAAGCAGTAGCATAAGATGGGATTTAGTCAAGTGATTGAGCTTGAAAGTTTAAATGTATGCTGAATTCGATTTAGAGTCTTATGATGAAACGAAATTACTCGCTCAATTGAACAACCTTACAGTCCATCTCAATCTTTCTCGGTGCAGTTTCCGAAAAGAGGATGTTTTCAGCATCAAAAGACTGACAAATGGAATCCTGATCAGCTTTGCGGTCTACTGTTGTCGTTCTACTGAAAGTCCACAATCCTTTTTCTGCGGCATCAGGGGCTAGCAAGAAAATAGAATAGACCCCACAGATCGGAAATCTTTGGGTAGCCTTCCAGTTGTCCTCTAATTTCTGATAGTAAAAATCCAAATCGAATACTTTGCTAAATACCCTACATGTGTCGTGATCCAGGTAGATCAGATCCATCAGGAAATGGACTACGGCTCTCTCCAGATTGCTATCCTTCTGAATACAAAAGCGATCAATCAGGATTTCCCTCGTAGGTTCCGGAGTGTCCTGCGGTGGTGTGGCACGCCGATCACAGATTTTCTTGTAGGAAGACATCTCGAATCGATCTTCTTTGATCTCATTCATCATTTCAAAGAGCCTGGTCAGTTTGTCACTGAGTACGTCCTGAGAATCCCTTCCGACAATCGTTTCAATCAAACTACATCGAAGTTTCTTCCCTCCAAGATAGGCACCCATCTGATCAAGCGCCGAATCACACGAAATCTGGAGGCTACTTCTACGATCAATATCTTCACTGAAAAGAAGATGTTTTCTAGGCAAAACGCCTTGTTCAAGCGAATGCACTATAGAAGGCAAAAAGACTATGAGAATTATTGTGTGTTTAGCAATAAACAATTTGGTTCAATTAGACGTGGATTAAATGTTCAAAATCAAATTATATTTACCTTTTAAATAAGTAGATTCAAAGAAATTTAAAACAATTACTAAATCTAAACTAGCGAGGCCAATAGGATGAAATGATTCCGTTAATGAGCGAGCTAAAGATTGAGTCATTACAAATGGAGCATGAATGTCTTCATTAGAAAAAGTACTGAATTTTTCGAATGAAAATAATAGTAATTGAATTGATCAATTTTTGTGTTCAGGAATCAAAATAATTCGTCTGAATCAATAAAGTGTAACCTGCATATATGTTAAGAAAGACAACTAGAAATTTTGAAATATTCATAAGCTTCAAAAACCTAGTTAATAACGTATTCTTGAGGCAGTCAATGATTGTGCAGATAACAAGATGTATTTTACAGGTGCCTTTAAGTTAGCGAGTACTTGTCTATAATCGTTTATAAATAGTTAGCTAAGAATCCTGAAAGATAAAGTCCAGGTTACAAAAGATTCTTACCAACAAATCCTTAAGTTAAGAAAGTATAGCTTAGTATTTCCAATCCTAAGAGGTTTATTTGTTTTGAATAACACGATATTTTCAAATTCTAATTGATCAGAAAAACGAACAGAAATTCGTACCCAATATCAATCTGAAATTAAGTTTTATTTAAACCAAAGCCATCCAATTACAGTGAAAAGTATAGCCCAGAATATCATAAAATATGTATTTTTATTTACGTCATTCGAGGGTGCAATATCTGAAATACCATTAATATTTTTATCTAGAATGATATGAACCTCATGTTTGCCGACTTTTAAAAATTGACTAACTTCAGAAGTGAAATTATTTTTATCATTTGAAAGATGATTGATCAGTATTGGAAATTGGACAGATATTGCTTCTGTAATTTGCTCTTTTTCCAATGATCTAAAATAATTCAGAAGTTTTTGTTTGGTTAAAATATCACCTTGAGATAACCATTCAAATCTAGCTTCCATTGAAGTAGGAATATTGTAGCTTAAAACCACATTATTTAGATAATTTTTAAGATGATTGATTAGGTCATCAATATTTACATCAACACCAACATATAATTTTTTTCTTGAAGAGGGACCAACATGATACCAAAGACTTTTAGTTAACTGATATTTTACCTCAAGCGGCATAGTAGGTGGAAGAATTCTAAAGAGTCTCTCTGCCACCAGGCCACTCATATGAACTTTTCCACTTGCCCATTTTTTATAGGTTATTTCGGCATATTCGCGAGCACTTGGTCCATTCTCAAACTCATATCTATCAAAGACTTTCTCTAGCTGGTCAGTCGGTAAATTAAAGAAATATTCCTTCACATCTTTATCTGTACCACCAAGCTCCCTTGTCAATGCATGTGCATCATGAATGTGATCAAGAGCTTTTTGGTATCCAATTGATTTTTGATGATCTTTATTTCTTCGCCTATATCCTTTCATGATTTATCGACTAGAAAAATTCTCTTATCTTGTTGAAAAAAAGATTCCTCCTTGGATATTCTAAAATGATTTTTATATCCATAGATTTTAGCTTAAAGCTTTTCTCAATTTGAATTGAAGATCCATTTTGGTTAAGGTTAATTAATCTATTATTAAAATCCTCAATACATAATTCTATTTGATGAAAAATTTCTATATATTCATCAGAAGAACGAATATTTAGTGGAATTTTATTCTCAAGAGTCTGTATTTGATTCTGTATAGATATTTCATCAGTAACATATAATGAAACAGGCTTCATACTAGCCTCTGATTAACGCTATAATCACGATTAAAGCTATAATACCTCCAAAAATATAATAAGGGTTCCAGTCTTTCTCACCTGTTTGGCTTTTCGACAATTTTCCACTTTGTGCGTGTTTTGTATTTCCCATAATTATTTCAGTTCTCCCAATACTTGTTGTCTGGGTATGTGCTATTGTGATGGCATTTCCATCGCCTGATATATCTTTTGTTGCTTGTGAAAAATCGTCTAAAACTTTTTTCAACGCCATTGCATCGATATTCATTTCTTGAGCTTTCTGCCCGAGATTCATCATGCCACTAGTATATTCAATCAATAAAACTTTTCTTTCTTCTTCTGTAAGCCAGGATAGGTCAATTGAAGTGCTTGGTGTTAAGTTCACACTCGTCGGTACTTGAGCTGTCAGATCATGTTTCTGATCAGTTTTTCTTTTATCTTCCATATCATTACCTTTATTATTATGTAATTTGTATTGACACTTAACTGAATTCTTAAGATTTGATACTTTCCTATAAAGTTTAAACTTCTTTTCTTTTTTAGAGATTCTTTTTCAGAATAATTTATCAATGATTCCTTGTGCCTTGATATCGTGAAAAAGCTACATCCTCATAGAAATTCTCAACGAAAATAAAATGAGTTTTTTGTGTAGATCCTGTCTTTTTGATTAGATTTACTAATTTATAGTCTCTAAACTTAAATTTGATCCATATTCATCTCACCTCAGAATTGAGCAAGGTATGCAACTATCTCTAGAAGCCCGACAACGCATTCATGAACGCTATGAGCGGCAGTCGGTCTCTCAGCGCCAACTGGCCGAGGATTTTCAGGTCTCTCTCAGCACGGTGAAACGGATTCTCAAGCGCTCCAAAGACGATCTCGGCCGTCGTGCTGGCAGTGGCAACCCTGGAAAAATTCATGAGCGCAAACGCCAGTGCCTTGCCGAA
>JACLAD010003119.1_pt1 | contig 21462 bp, 19 predicted proteins | sample 8027901 | NCBI WGS metagenome assembly JACLAD01 (sample SAMN15725071, study PRJNA655200) | protist metagenome | isolation source: fluorescence activated cell sorting (FACS) single amplified genomes of... | place: Spain: Blaines Bay Microbial Observatory, Mediterranean Sea | collected 2016-07-05 | reverse complement strand
TCCCTGATGGTGATGACACTACCGATCGTCTTTCCTCTGCTCACAGGACTCGGTTTTGATCCAATTTGGCTGGGGGTCATTGTCACGATCCTGATTGAGATCGGTCAAGTCACTCCGCCTGTTGGTTTGAATCTCTCGGTGATTGTTGCTGTCACCAACCATGAAATCGGCTTGGGCAAAACCGCTTTGGCGACCGTTCCATATTGGCTGCTACTCTTGCTGGGAATGCTCGTGTTGACCCTCTTCCCCGATCTTGTTCTTTACCTGCCACAAAATCATTTCTGAATCGCTCCTTACGCGCACAGCTACGACGGACCATCGTCTCAACTTCAGTTTATACTTTCTAGCTCGCAGGGCCGAAGCCATTTGGCCAGCGGATCTCGGCGTGGGGTTCAAGGTGCTGTTCAGCCACCTTCAATAACCAGAAATCGGAAAAAGCTCTGCTGTGTACCTGTACACTAAGTGGTAATCCTTCGCTAAAACCAATTGGCACTGTCAATCCAGGGGTTCCCATCAGCGCAGTCGTAGAGTGATAAGTTCCGTTGTAAGTCCCATAGCTAACTCGGTGTCCATCCACTTTGAAATTCCAGTTCATCCGCGTTCTCTCAAAAGCAGGCCCGGGCATGTTCGGAAGCATCCAGAGGTCATACTGGTCATAGAACTTTGTCACCTGTTCCCGAATTTCTACGAGTCGCTCCAACGCGTTTTGAAAATCCTGCTCTGAAGAATGAAATCCATTTCGAAGATTCTGAGCGATCCAGCCGCCACCCATTCGCATCTGCAACACGTAGAACAACAAAATGGAGTTGAGGGGTTCCGTGCGCATCAATTTGGGGAGTGAAATACTGCCGAGATGACCCGTGATCAGCGCCCACAATTCAAAACACTCCGCCATGTCAACCTCAGGTGCACAATCTCTGGTCACCGTGTGACCCTCTTTACTCAGGTTGTTCAGAAAAGATCCGATTGCTGCTTGGGTCGCTTCGTCAGCGGTGACGTCCAGAATTTTATGGGTTTGGGCAATCCGCAGTTTCTCAGGAACTGGAGGCGTGTCCTGTCTTTGCTCAGGTGCTAAAACAGAGAGCATCAAATGAAGATCGGCAATGCTGCGACCCATTGGTCCACAAACCGTCAGCAATGAAGATGAGGAAGGAAAATCTTCAGGATCCACATCGTTCATGGGTAGGAGTCCATCTGTCGTGCGCAATCCAAAGATTCCACAACAATGAGAAGGAAGGCGAATGGATCCTGCCAGATCAGAGCCCATATCCAAAGGAGTCATCCCAGTCGCAATTGCCGCTGCTGCCCCTCCGGATGACCCGCCAGGAGTACGTCCAGTATTCCATGGATTTACTGTTTCCGGATAAATTGGGTTCCGACAGTTCCAGTCATAGCATCCAAATGGTACATTGCTGCGACCAAGGATGATTACTCCTGCTCTTCGCAAGCGGGCTACCAACTCACAGTCCTTGGAAGGCCTGTAGTTCCAGTACTGCGGTAGTCCTCGGGTGGTTCTCATACCCTTAACGATCATCAAATCTTTCAGAGTGATGGGCACCCCATGTAGTGGACCAATTTCGTTGCTGCCAGCAGACAGCTCCTGATCGGCTTGCCTTGCGCTAGTGAGTGCCTCCTCTTCGGCTAGAACACTGATCGCCTTGATTTGCGGATTGTGGTGCTTGATCTGAGTGAGATGAGCCTGCACAACGGACTCTGCGGTAACCTCTCTTTGACGAATCAGTTGGGCCAGTTCTGAGGCTGGACGATGGGTCAATGAAGAGGGGCGATCCTTAGACGTTGTATTCATTGAAATCTATTTGGTTGGGGAAAGGCCATGCTCTCTTTTGGGATAACATGTTCTGCATCTTAAGGCTTTCCAGAAGTCTTGCGGAAGGAACTGTCAGGACGCCCTCTGAAGCATTTCATAATCCAGGGATAAGCATTTGTCACAAAATATCCGTAATGACCATTGATCACCATTCCATTGCACTCGTCTAGATCTCCACTGCCAGCCTGGTATTCATAATCATCGATATAAGTACCATCATAATTTCCACCTGGGAATGCTCCCTCTCCAGCCTGACTTTGCCGCGTACCTCCATCGTCTATGAGGACATAGCTTGAAGTGACTCTGCGTATGCTTCCATTGTCATCGATGAAAGGACCATAAATTGGAAAACCATCAGCAGCAAAACCAATTACTCCCGAAGCCGTTTGCCCTGAAGTGTCGTACATGGCTAAAGGATCTCCATGATAATGATAGGCTCCATCCGGTTGCGTATGAGCGTTGTGGTAGTCTGTTCCAAATTGATTCAGCAAGTACATGGGATCATAGCGCCAAGGAATACTCGTCTGCGAACAACCAATCTTTTCTTTTCCAAGTGGATCAGGCCCAACCCCGTAACAGGCTGCAGCGAGTAAATCGAGCTTTGCTCCATTTAAAAAAATCGCATTGTCGTATTGCAGAGTAAGTTGGGTGGTACTGTTTGCTGTAGATGGTGAGATAGGGATACTAAAAGTTTCGTCGACCTCGCCAATCGTTGTTGCAAATGCACCCGTATCATTGACATCGTGGTTAGGAATCGAGTTACTGCTGATCGTGCAGGTGTTGCCATTCGCTGTGATGGAAAGTGATCCCGACAAAGTACGGTTATTGCCAAGATCTTTGATCGTGGAAGTGAACTCACCAACGTAGGCACTGCAGGAAGGGTCTGCTTTCGTGAAGATATGGTTGGTGATGTCCGGTGGTGTGATACTATTGTCTGAGGAATCAGTGTTCACATTTTGATCTTCATCTTGATCTACAAGTGTACCGACATCTGCAATATCCTTAGTTGATGTGCTGTTGTCAATTCTGCTTGAAGAACCGCCACTGGAACATGCAACTACCCCAGTCATCCATAATGTAAAAAAGCTGAGTTTTGTGAGTCTTTGCATGTGAGGGCTCAAAAAGCTAAGTGAGGTTAATGAGGTGAAAAACTGAATAAAAATGACTGAAAGTAGGTATTACCTGTTCAGAAGTATCGACGTGGGAAAAAATTAAAAAGAGAAACCGAACAGAGTCAGGTCATCTCTTCTTTTGTTATCCGCCTGGTAGCTCTTCAGATCTTTCATGATTCTTTCTATAGCCTCAGCCACCGAGCTAGAAGACTGGATTTGACGCAAAAGGCGCTTCTTGCCATACATTAGATTCTTTGCGCCACCGACTTGATCAGTGATGCCGTCAGAGAACAGGTAGAAGCTCGAATGTTCATCGAGCTTGGTTTCAATCACCTTAAATGGAATCGGGTGTTCTTTGGAGTCATAGCCTAAACTGACCTTGTCTCCTTTCATCTCTTTTCCCTCTGCCCCCGTTTTCTGATACAGATTTGATTTGGCTCCTGCAAAGCGTAAGATTCCTTCTGCCTTGGAAAAACAACAAACTCCACAATCCAGCCCAAAATTTGTGCTATCTCCAGCACTTAACTTAAAGGTTTGGTGGCTCAATAACTCGTCAAGTTGATCTAAAATTCGATCTGGCTGACTGAGATCATGTAGCGAAGCGATACGATCCAAGATTGTACTGGAGATTAGTGTCATAAAAGCGCCAGGAATTCCGTGACCCGTGCAGTCTGCAACAACCAGTGCTGTCCAGTCTTCCTGCTGTTGGGCCCAATAGAAATCCCCACCTACGATGTCCCTGGGTTCCCAAATGTAGACCAGTTCGCTGAAGCCGTAGTGACTTGGTTCAATGCTAGGGAGAATGGCTGACTGAATCGCGCTGGCGGATTGTATACTGTCTGTAATTAAGTTGTTGGCCTTTTGAAGATCAAGAGTCCTTTCTCTAACTTTGTTATCAAGTTCTGTATTCAAGGACTGTAGATTATTCATTGCATTATCTTTGAACGCTTTTATTCTCTCTTCTAACGCTAAATTAATTGCAATTGGACAAAGTATCAAAAGTATGCCACCTAATGGCAATGCAACAAGATTAATAATTTCCAGTCCAAAGTAGCCTTTATTTGCTAGATTAATAATTATTGCCATAATCCCAAAGGAAACAACAGGAATCGTAAGTGCAAAAACGATGTAACCTGAGGCTTTATCCCCTGATTGCCAAGATTTGAATGAAAGAAATGCGAAATAAAGTAATAAAATGATAGTAGGTACAAACTGAAGAATCATTCGAAAATATCCAATACCTAATGGTTGAATTGGGTACTTTTTAAGGTTAGTAAAATATTCACCATCAGGAAATTCAAATGACCTAATAAAGTAGTAAAAAATAATCGATAAATGTAAAATAATTAAGCTATTTATTAATTTACATATGATTTTAGAATCAAGATTTAAGAAATTTCTAAAAAATTGAATAATTGAAATCAATACACAGCTAAATATTAATTGTCCTATGTGGGGATTACCGCGAAAACCAATGGTATAGCCAGATAAATAGATTGCAGAAAATACCAGAGTAAATAGTAAAATTGTCAACCATAAATAGTTCGAATCTTTTGTCACAATAAATGATGATATGCTATTTAAAAAAAGATAAATAAGTATTGCATAAAAGAAGATATTCCGCATGATTTGAAAGAAAGCCTGCGATTGTAGATTTTCCCAGCTATCGATACCAAATGTCACATGCCTGGTTGATAGTGTTCTATGGAGAGGTTTAAACCTGTAAAAACTATAGATTGTAGTTATTTCATTGATTGGCATCACAATCCGATATCGAAATTGGATTCTATCAATACCAATAAAATTATAAGAACCATCATCAAATTTAATATAATCGTATTCTTGAATTCCTTTCGAATTTACTGCATATAATTTCTTTTCAAATGTAGTCCAGTGACGAACACCAAGATCAGATTCATCACTTTGATTAAGAACTACTAATTTTACCCAGAAACCATTATAATACGAATGTATATTCTCAATTTCACTTTTCCAATTTGCTTTCTTAAGGTCAGATAGACTAGTTGTTTCATCCATGTCTTCAAGATACTGAAATTGCTCGATTGAAATCTTTGAATCACCAGTGTAAACGTACGGACTCCCAAGAGCACAAGTACCCGCAATATACATGGAGAATATTGTGATACTGGTGATTAGGTAAGTAAGAGTTGTCAGACGAAACATATGATTTCTAGTTATCTTATTTCCTAAAATGGAGGATTATTTTTTGATCTCTCCAATCAGATTAGACCACCAATCAATAGTCAATGTTTGCTCTTCCATTGAAATTAATTGACCTAGCTTTGGAGTCATTAGTTTCACGTTATGTTTTTTAGAAAACCTAACACTCTCTTGGATGGGGTCATACCAATTATGGATTGCAAGATTGAACATGCCCCAATGAACAGGGACTAAATAGCGTCCCTTGAGATCAATGGATGCCTGTACTGCTTCTTCAGGTAGATTATGCACTTCCCGCCACCGCGCGTTGTATTGCCCACTATCAATAAATACCAAATCAATGGGCCCGAACTTGTCTCCAATTTGTTTGTAGTGGACGTCGTACCCTGAATCCCCACTGAAGTAAAAGCTGACATCTGCTGACTGAACAACCCAAGAAGACCAAAGTGTTTGAGATATGTTGAAAAGGGCATGTCTTCCAGAGAAATGTTGGGCTGGTGTTGAAGTAAAGGTAACTTGATCGAATGAAGTAGACTGCCACCAGTCTAGTTCAACCATCTTCTCTTCACTCACCCCCCAGCTTTTCAAGTGAGATGTGACCCCCAGTGGTACAATAAATTTTGAAACTTTGTTACTCAAGTACTGAACAGTATTCATATCAAGATGGTCATAATGGTCATGGGAGATCAAAACGACATCGATTTTTGGTAACTCATTGAGTTCAAGAACAGGTGGTTGAAATCTAGGTACGATGAAATTGACTGGCGAAGCTGAAGTTGAGAAGACGGGATCTACTAAGATGATAGTGTTCTGAATATTTATCAGAAGGGTTGAGTGACCAAACCAAACAAATTTAATGCTCTCAGTCGGCTTCAAAAACTCCTTTAGATCAGGAGGCCGTATTTCGGGCAGTACTATCTCAGGAACGGTTTGATTGGGGTTAAAAAGCATATTATTGGAAAATCGCTTCATGGGATTCTTCCAGAAGCTATCTCTCTTCCGCATTTCTTCAAAAATATTTTCTCTACGATTTTTGAACCTCTTGTTCTCAGTGGAATAGTTCGGAGACTTCCGGAGTTCTTCCAAGTGGGCTCCACTCGGATTTTCCCCCAGTTGGGAGCATCCCAACAATGAGTAGATCAAGGCAATAACCAGAGCACATACACTGATTTTTCTAAAAATTTGCACGGGGCGGCTACGGAGAGTGGGGCGGAAGGAGAGCGATTGGGGAAAAAACTATTCAAGTAGATCTAGTACTTCTTTGATTTTCTTCCTGACAAGAACTCGATTTTCAATTTTGCTTTGATCTAGAATTAACGAAAGTCCTGGAATCTGATGTTCAGTCAAACCAAGCTGATCAGCTTGTTCCATCATAAGTCCTTCGACTTTATAAGTCTGCACAGGGTACGAGACACCTTTGACCTTGATCGTGTTATTCTTTGAACAGTTGATCTCACTTCGAACATGCAGATAGGTGTCTTCGGAGATAAGGATCGAGTTTGGCTTTGCGTTGCTTTCCAGCCTAGAAGCGAGGTTTACCCCGTTACCAATCACAGTATAATCTAACCTATCTTCGGAACCAAAATTCCCAACGGTACAGATCCCGGTGTGGATCCCCATTCTCGCATTGAGTGGGAGAGCAAGGCCTTTGTCTTTCCAGATTGCACGAATTTCAGCCAATTGGTCGACCATCTCCATTGCCATCCTGACACAATTGACAGCATCAGCTTTTTCCCCCTTACTGGCTGGGTCACCAAAGAAAATCATGATTGCGTCGCCAATATACTTGTCGATTGTTCCTCCCCACCGCAACGCAATTTTAGACATTTCAGTGAGATAGTGGGTAAGCAACTCTGTGAGTACTTCGGGTTCCAATCTTTCTGTCAGTTCAGTAAAGCCTTCGAGATCAGAAAAGAAAATTGTCAGGAGTTTCCTTTGAGTCTGAACTTTCACATCAAGTTCACCGGTAAACAGAGAGTTGTAAACCTCCGGGGAGAAGTATTTTGAAAGTTTCGTAGAAAAATTGGCTAATTTAGCATTGGCAACACTGAGTTTTTTTTGACTTTTATCACTCAAACGAATGAGCCGATTTTGCTCCTTATTGAGCTTGATATAGGCCTTGAGTAATTCTGCATAGTGACGTGCCTCAATTTCTTCTTCTGAATCAACTCGTTGTTTACCCTGCTCAATAATCGATTCTTCATGAGAAAGTAAATCAGTCATCAGAGTAACTCATTAACTTAAAATTAGCATTCTCAATATCATCTGAAAAATCTTCCCCAAATTCTTCCATAGTGTCATCTTCCTCGTGGTAGTGCCATTCAACATTGATCTCTCTGTTTTCTCCCATCTCATCAATAAGCTCGAAAAGCTTCATCAGCACTCGAGCACTTGAACTATTAAAATAAGTTAGTTTGAAAACGAATGTTGCAGGTTCATTAGAATCATTTTGTGAATATTGTTGGATTGATTCTAAAATTGGTCGATAAAACTCATCAGAGTGCTCAGGGTAGGATTCTCCACCAAATAAAAAGTGGTGGTTACTAAAATCAAATTTTATTTCTGGAGTAGTCTCTGTAGCTGTAATATCTAAATTATCCATTTTTCTACTCAAATGATCGCGTTAATACAGAAAAACGTGTAGTCATCACTCACTTCTTCGAACGAAAATTCAAGAGGATGACCTGCCCTCCTGGCCATTTCTAAAAATCCCAAACTAGCACCCTTACTGCCTTCCTCAGGCCCTTCCATCATCTGTTTTTTATATAATTTTTTTAATTCATCCTTGTCCTTACCTTCAATCAAACTTACTCGCTCTTTCATTCGATTTACATCTTTATTAAAAATCAAATTTCCGCACCGAACAGTAATCCCCTCAGGGTTATTTCCAATTGTGACTATCCCGTAGCGTACTTCATTATCTAGCTCATCAGATTCACCAATCGAATCTGCTGAATAGCGAATTACGTTTTGAACACCTTCAACAAAGATCGAGAAAACCTTTTTGGTTTTTCCAAGATCTGTTTCTTCAACCTCTAATTTCTTTTTTATTGTTTCACCAATAGCAACCAAAATTTTTTGCGTCACATAACCACTGTAACAAAACATTATATCGTTTTCTTTCAGAGTTTTCTGAAGTTCATAAAATTTTATCGAATCCATTTTACCTTTATCTTTTCACACGGTTTCTTCTTGGTTACTCACTCGGAAGCCAAATAATGAAATATCGTCTCTTCTCCTATTTTTCCCCTGATATTGTTCAAAGTCTTGTGAAATGTTCTGGATTGTCAAATCAAGATCTGAAATCTCCCCAATCTTTCGAATGATGCGCTTTTTACCATACATAATTTTCTTGGGTCCACCTACTTGATCTGTCAACCCATCAGAAAAAAGATAGAAAGTGGGGCTACTACTTAGACTGACATCATGGACATCAAAGCTTTGTGGATGGGGTTTGGTTACATAACCAAGACTTTTTTTATTTCCTTTCAGTTCAAAGATTTCATTTGCTGCTTTGTAATAAAGATTCATCTTTGCTCCCGCAAATCGAAGAAGACTTTGTTTTCGAGAAAAGCAACAAACACCTCCATCCAGCCCAAATTCAGTTCCTGTGTTCTCATCGAACTTGAGTGTCTCTTCCAATAGGAAATCCAATGAATCTAGGATCTGATCTGGATGGCTAAGATCTACAATCTCTTTAACTCGATTCAGTAGAGTTGTGGAGATCAGTGTCATGAATGCCCCTGGTATGCCATGACCAGTACAATCCGCTACCATCAAGCAAGTCCAGTCTCCTTTTTTGCCAACCCAATAAAAATCACCACCTACAACATCCCTGGGCATCCAGAGATATTTTAACTCTTCAAATCCATGTTCTTGATAATCAAACTTGGGCAAAATTGCATTCTGAATCATGCTAGCTGAATCCACACTTTTCGTAATTAATTGATTTGCCTCTGTCAACGCTTTTGTTCTGGATAGAACTTTATCCTCCAACAGATCAATTGCACTCTGTTTTATGTCGTTTAACTTTTGCGCTAGGGCCATTCCAAGCATGATGAGTATTAGCAAAATTGCTAATACTTGTATTACATCTTTAATGACTTTTAATGTGTATCCTGCTTCAAACAAGAACCACATATCCATGAATGCTGTTGGAAATATAATTACAGGTACTAAAAAAGTAAAAAATAGATATCTCGCAACCTTGTCGCCTCTCCGCCATAATAAATAAGAAATGCAAACTGCTGACACTAATATTAAACCTACTGGTATAAGCGCTAAATTCATTGGAATTGTACCCACACCCCAAGGATGATGTGGATATTTTATAATGTCTTTATACAGCTCAGTATTTGGGTATTGTAAAGAATCATAAAAATAAATAAATGCACAAAAAAAATAAAATTTCGTGACGATTCCATAAACATAATAAGTTCTAGGAAATATTTGCTTGAAGGATAATAAATTCTGGAAAAATTTTATTAGAACAATCGACATGACACTCAAACCAATTGCTCCATAAATATAGTTAAATCTAATACCAAATGTGGAACTGAGCATCCATGTAATAAAAGGATATAATCCAACTAAGAGTGTTATTGAAATCCAAAGATAAGATCTTTCGTTAGAAACTACAAAGTAAAATAAAAAGTATAAGCCAAAACAAATCAACATTGAGATCATTACAACGTATCCTAATAACCTCATAATTTCATTAAATTCAATATCTTGCCATAACCCAATCGCCATCCAATCCAGACCGCCTTCAAAGATTTGATTTCTATCTAATGGTTGACTTCTGAAATAGCTGTAGATTTCGACTAGTTCATCTTTTGGCATTATTATTTTGTAATTATACCAAATACGATCCTCCGATCGATGTGTGTAGTTATCGTATATTGAGCGTACTAGCGGAAAACTATAAATTTTATTGGAATTTTTATAAATAATTCTTTTTTCAAAATTCCATCTATGAACCAGTCCTAAGTTTACTTTATCTGTTTTATTTTTAACTTTTAATCTTACCCAATAACCATCATAGAAAGAAGTCCAGCTAGCTTCCGATAAATCTTTGTGAGTTAATTGATAACTGACATTTTCTAAAAAAGAATAATATTCTCTTGGGATGTTTATTGATTCTTCAGATATGACTTGATAAACCTTGTCTTTATTTTCATTGGCTTTCAAAGAAAACGTACAAATAAATATAAGTATAATAGATAACAGACTAAGCTTTTTCATGACGAAATCTAATTTTTTAAATATAGAATTTTTTATTTGAGTGATTTATTAGATTTTTGAAATTATTTTGTCTGAATTTTTGCACGAGAGTTCTTACATTTTTCAGCTGAACAACAATTAGATTGTTCGGATGAAAGTAAACAGCGAAACCCCTGCTTGGGGCAAGGGCTTTGATGGGGTAAGATATTGAAGGGATTACTGCCCTGGACCTTTGTAATTGGCACTACCGGCTTTAGACATCACTTCAGTAACTGTTTCTTGAGCGATACAGGGAATCGTTTCAACATCCTGTATCATTCCTGCCATCCAGGCACTAGCAATAACAGACATAAAAGCAGCCTCAGAGGGTGCCTCACCAGCTACGATGGCATCCCACTTGCCGTGGGTAAAACCAAAGAAATGGAGTTTACCTCCAACACTTGCCATGGCTGTGGCAATGGCAGCTGCCCGATCTGAATCCGGGTTTTTCATCAGTGCTTCCCAATAGGCTGGGGTAACCTTTACATTTGCAACGGCTGTGTACATTGGACTCCTTTCTTTCATGATTATTCAACAGGGTTGATGGTAAAATTCTCTCCGCTATTAGAGATTGCTCTTTGCCAGTGGAAGAGAAAGCTAGACTCTAGACTAATCAGAGAAACTTTTCTACCATTCAGTAGTTATCTTGAAAACTAATAGCTACATTCGAATTCAAGCCCCAAAATTCCCTAAGGAAACAACATGAAACAAGACGATCTGGAGAGGCTCTCTTCAACCAGAAATTGTCCAAATGGTGACCTGAGTGGTGGCGATCTGAGTGGTGCTTATTTAAAGGGAGCTAAGCTACAAGAGGCAAATTTGAAAGATGCAGACTTCTCAAGCTGCGATATGGAGAGTGCCAACCTCCAAGGGGCCGACCTCTATGGAGCTAATCTTGAAGGCACTAAATTGCGTTTCGCTAATTTGGAAGGGGTTAACCTGGAAAATGCCCGACTCGATCAAGCAGACCTTCACGGAGTCAATTTGAAAGGTGCTCGGTTAGTGGCAGCGAGTCTCGTTGATGTAGATCTGCGTTTTGCCAATCTAGAAGGATGTGATCTGCGTAGAGCTCATCTCGGAGGAGCTAATCTCAAAGAGGGGAACTTGAAAGACACCAACCTAGGTGCCGCTAGTCTGAAAGGAGCCGATCTTTCGTTCGCAGAAATGGAAGGAGCCCAACTCTGCAATACCACCATGCCCGATGGGGAGATTATTTACAAAGACTGCTGAATGCTCACCTTCAGATCCACTGTCTCCTCTGCACAATCCTTGCTTCTTGAAAAAATAATTATTTGCCGCTGTTCAAGAAACAGCAACTTTTCCAAAATCAGTCCCCAAACAAGCAGTAAAAGTCTCTTTGAAAATTCGTTGATCCAAAGGAGAGTGAGGCATCGCCAATAGGGCTTCAAGACGGTGCGGATGGATTCCACCAGACCCAATAAGGACGCCAGAAGATCAGCAAACGCCCACAGCGCAGCAGCATAGAGACGCCAAGTCCAAGGCTAAACAGCATCAGCAATGGAATCGGATTCCAGGAAAGCCAGTAAAATCCAACCAGTCCTGTCAGCAATCCAAAAACAACCAGATCCACTGTGACACTCTCTTGACTCGTGAGGTGCTGCTGCATGTTCCTGAGGATGAATTCTGAGGAAAAGATGGTGATGGCGCAAAAGAGCCAACTGGTGGAGAGTTCCAAGTAGATTCCTAACAGCACAAGCAGGCTGCCTCCAATACCGAAAACCAGAAATTCTCTGGGCAATGCTCGCATTCGTTGCAGACAGGTGATGACAGTCCCAAAACAGCCTAGGGCGAAGCTAGCCAGGAGAAATTGATAGATGGGCCAGCCAAGTTCCAAGTGCCAAAGGGCTCTTCCACTCTCAGGAACGCACAAGGCCAGTACAGCAATCATCAGCACAACACCTTCCAGGGAGCCGATTTTTCCGAAATATAGTTCCCGGCGAACTCGCTGCTCTACGTAGGTTGCTGCAAAAGCGACAAAATTCAGCCAAGTCAACACGAGAAACAGTCCATCCAACGGCAGATGCAGACACTTGAATCCCAGATAAACAACAATCGCCCCGTTGAAGACATCACTGAAGTGATCCAGCCACTCTCCCAAAGGAGAGCTTGTTTGGGTTAACTTGGCTTGCAGACCATCAAAATGGTCAAAGATCACATAAGCTGTAATCACCAGAACAGCAGCGCCAATCTCTGCAGGAGACGGCAACTTCAAGGTCGTGAAGTGGAGGAAAATACCCCACATCATCACGATAGAGACCAAAGTGAGGTAATTAGCAGGGACTCCATAAGGAATCCAACGGTGCAAGGGAATGAAAACATGCTTCTTGAGGATGGGCAGCAGCACTGACTCATCCACACAATTGTAACGATATTGCTCACTCATTGGTTCACGATGTTTCTACAAGATCTGAAAAAAGCAAAACCAGTCCTACAGGAAGTATTGGGGCATTACCTGATCTTTCTAGCACTCTTTTTCTGCTTCCGCCTCGGAGTGTTGCTTCAATACGGAGAGCTATTTACGGAGCTGAGTTGGGGACAGCTTGCGCTCAGTCTTTTGGAAGGAACCCGCTTCGATCTGGCATCCACTTCAATCCTGCTGCTAGTTCCCATGCTGGTGCTGACCTTTCCACTGCATTTCACTGGATCATCCATCTACCGCAAGCTGATCCAGGCAATCGTCTACTTGCAAATGTTGGGTCTGATCATCTTCTTGAGCGCAGACTTCGTCTACTTCAGCCACGTCAAACGCCACATCACCAACGAGCTACTCTTCTTAGCCAATGATACTGAATACCTGCTGCTGGAAGCCAGGGCACAATGGCCCGCGATCTTGGGGGTGTTGATTGCTGCCGTTCTCTGCTTCCCTTTATTTCTCAAGTGGCATCGTCAACACAACTTGGCAGGCGTTCGCTCCTGGAGTGGCTACCTGTTGAGTTTCCTGATCATGGCTGTGCTGGCTCGTGGTGGAATACAAATGAAACCGATTGCCGTGATCGATGCCTACCGTCATGGCAACGGCAGCATGGGCAATCTGATCCTCAACGGAATGTTTTCAGCCTCTCACTACAGCATCTCCGGACACTTCATCGAGCGGAAAATCACGAATGAAAAGGAATATCTAAGTACCCTTGGCATTTTAGAACCACAAGATCCAACCTATCCACTAGAACAAAAACCAGTTCGAAGCGGCAGTACCAACCCAGAGTTGAACCTAGTGATCGTCATGGTTGAAAGCCTCTCCGCTAAGTACATTGATGGACTATCCGGCGGAGGCTACGGAATCACTCCGGAGCTCGACAAACTCATCACCGAGAGTCGAGTCTTCACCAACTTCTTTGCCAATGGTCAACGTAGTGTGGATGGGGTGCAGTCCATCCTCACCGGGGTGCCACCGCTACCGGGCATTCCAGACATGACTGCGTTGACAGCCAACTACCCTCGGCTCGGCAACATGGCAAGAGCCAACGATATTCGAACCGTCTTCGTTAGCTCCACGAATAGGGAGTCCTTTTCACTGGATCTGATCGCCAAATCTGCAGGCTTCAACGAGTACTTTGGGCGAGAGGACTACCCTCTGCTGCTGTCCTATCCAGCAGAAGAAGCCCAGCGACCCTTGGGCTGGGATTATGAAGCGATGATGTATCTACTGCAGCAGCTGCAAGATCCAGAGGGCCGCTTCTTCGGTTACATCAATGCCAGTTCGGACCACACCCCCTTTGCCAAGCTGCAGGAACCCTTTACAGGTTACGAACACGGCACAGATACCGAGGGTGGTTACTTGAACATGCTGCACTACACTGATTGGGCGATTGGCAAGTTCATCGAGGAATTCAAACAGCATCCACAATTTGAGGATACCGTCTTCATCATCACGGCGGATCATGCGATGGCTCACTTTCAATCGAACGAGCCCTACGAGCGCTTTCGGATTCCACTATTGATCTATTCCCCCAAGCACGTGGAACCGGGGATTTCTGAAAACTATGGCTCACAGATCGATCTGCTGACCACAATTGTCGATTTGCTTGAATTGGAGGGGACCTACAGCAGCATCGGTAGCAACCTGCTGGAAGAGAAACCACAGTTTGCGGTCGTCAAGGAGGGGGCTCTGATCAACATCTTCAGCCCACTTGGTTTTCTGCAACACTCGCTGGGCCGAATGGTCCATTATCAATCGGCTGCAAACCAACCATCTGAGCAGGATCGCCAGCAACTGGAGGAGCAGGTTCTGGCATTTGATCACCTGACCTATCTATTGCTCACGGCGAACCGCTGGCAGCGTCTATGAGTAAGCTAGCTCTGCGCTGATTTCTGTATTCTCTCTGGCTTGGATTCTGGGGTAAACCTCATTGAGCACTCTTCGATAGTGCGACTCCATATCAATTTCCGCCCAAACCAGGTCTGGAATCTTCAGATAGGAGATCTCACGTTCTGCGCTAAGGTCAGAGATGTTCTCTTCGTAGTGGTGCTGCAATGTACGCGGTTTGTTCGCTGCGTGATAATCACACATGGCCGCAAGCTGATCAGCGGAGAGCCAGCAGATTCCTACCAATTCTCCACGCAGAACAAACTCTGAAGACGGTTGCTTGTTGATGTAACGAATTCTTCCCAACTCTAGCGACTCTCCCTTGCCACTCCTGGGCTCTCCATAGATCCACACTTCATCCTTCGAATTTGTCTGGCCTGAGGTCAGCACCGTATCCGGCTGCCCTGCTTCCAACAACAACTCCAGAGCTCGGCGCTCGTAGATCAAATCGGATTCCAACAACAGAAAATCCTCTTGGACTTGGTCCTTCATCGTTGCTAGGGACTCCATGCTGCCCGACGAAGCGTACTGTTGATTATGCACGAAATCGAGGTGCTTTCCTCTCAACTGTTCTCGTAGTCGACTTTCCAACATCTGATGCTGAAAACCAGTGACCACGAAGAACTTGGTAATTCCATAGGAACTCAGCAACTGAATGGATCGCTCCAGTAATCCAGATCCTTGAATTTCCAGGAGTCCTTTGGGAACTTCGCCGATCACGCTACGCAGGCGCAGACCAAGTCCAGCTGCCAGGATGACCGCAGTTTTCGGTTGGTAAATGCTAGGCATAAGGTACAGAGTGAGGTGAAAAGGGGCTTGGGCGTTTGAGGAAAAGCTTCATCAATGACTGGAATTGTCTAAAGAGCTAGCATGTGCACTGTGAGTGCCGTGCAACTAACCAAATCCTAACAGAAATTTTAAATTTTTGGGGGAAGAAAGCTCAAATAACAAGAAAGAAAAACTGGTTAGACTCGGCTAGGTAAGCCTACAGATCGCAGTTGGACGTTTTAAGCTCCCCATAAATCCAAACTTGCCAGCACCACCATCCGCATGGCCAGCAGCGTCAACACCCATTTGAGAACCACGCGAAATCGTTGATCACTGATCTTGGAGAGGACACGCTGTCCGAGGATATTGCCCGCCACAGCACCCATCAAGAGGGCCAGAATGATCTGCCAACAGGCCAACAGTTCAAAACCCAGACCAAAGGCCAAGGTCTTGAACCCATGTTGGAAGCTCATTGCTGCGCCATGGCTGCCCACTACCGATTGTTTGGACCAATGCTCATTGGGAACCACCGACATGACCAGTGGACCTGTGGCCCCAAAGAGCATGGACAAGGCGGAAGTGATAGCCCCTGAAAATGCTGGATGCCAACGAAACAGTTTCAGCCACTGGGTGCGCCACGTAGCGATGAGAATGAACGCTCCTAGGAACAGACCGGCGAATCTTCCACCCAGCAGCGACACCAATGGCAACACCAAGAGCGAACCTGCCGCAGAGCCTAGGAAAAAACCTCTGAGATAGTCCCATTCGAGATAGGCACGATGGACATAGGCCCGCCCGATATTGGAGAAAACTGGCCCACTCCATGGATCGGGATCAGCGCTACAGTTGGTAGGATTTGACCGAGCAAGGCAAGCAGCAAGACACCGCCGCCTAAACCCAAAGAGGCGGTGATCAGTGAGGTGATGGCCGAGGCCACTCCCACAAAGATCACGTCAAACATCAGAAATAGTAACGTCGTAGGCTACAATCCTCATAAATTATAGCTACACAGATGGGGAGCAAAAAATGGATTCTTATCCTCGTTGATCTAAGTTTTCCATTAGTGCTTGCATTCTTTCGACAACAGCAGCCTCCTTAAAAGACTCTTCGACACAACCATCATTGCTGAGCCAATCTAAGCCATAATTTCTGTAATATTCAATTCGGGGCTTCAGTTCTCTATTATCGTCGAAAGCTCCAATTGGCAAAAACATAAAACCATCAAAAGCATCAGCATAAGCATGTGTACGAGTTCCACATTCTGGACAGAAATGTAAATGCATTGGCATTCCACTTCCACCCATAAAGTCATAGCTTTTGGATTCGCCTGTTACTTCAATATCACTTGAACCATAAATAGTATAGATTCCCACCGCGCCCATTAGCCTTCTGCAACGCCCACAATTGCACTGGGAAACCAGCATTGGATCATATTCTGTTGTGAATCGAATTTGCCCACAATGACATCCACCTTGATGTTTGATCATAAAAATCCTTGTTTATAGCCTAAACCGCTGAAACAGCGTTTTCAGACTCTGTAGTTTTTTGCCCCAGGAAACAAGCCAGCAAAATCTGGGTTGTTTGTTTCAGAAGGGTCAGGCAGTTCAGCATCAAGGTCATATTGAACCACAGGTTGTGACATGATAGTACGACATCGTTTTGCTGCTTCAACACCTGAAAAATCTCCACTTGGGAGCTCACCATTGGTATCAGTAAAACCATAATCTACAGCTAATTCTGCAGTGTGAATGACTTTGCCATTTAGTTTAGCTAAATCTTCTTTCGAAGCTTTGTTAAGGAGGGCTGCAACAGCTCTCCCCGAAAAGATAGCTGTTTCACCACCTGGAAATGCCGTCACCTCGGTTACTGCAGCTCCAGGATACAAGGTGATAGTCTGAACACCATGAGGTTTCAGTTCAGCTGCCATATCAGTTGTGAGCCTATCCAATGCAGCCTTGCCTACTCCATATCCTATATCAAATAGATACTGAACACCTCCAAAACTAGATACCTGGACCATTAAGCCAGATCTCTTGTTCACCATCAACGGCGCTACCAAAGAGCTCATAACATATGAACTACGAAGCCCAGTCTTTATGGATGCATCAAAAACAGAGATGGGACGTTCCCAAAAAGGCTTACCACAGTGCGGAGCTATAGCGATAAGGCCGGCATAAGCGCTATTCACCAATAAATCGATTTGATTTTCTTTTCCTGCGACCTCCTTCACAAAAGTTTGAGTAGCCTGATCATCATTTTGATCTAGCGCATAGGGAATCACACTACCATTACCACTAGTCTGGGAGACCTCATCCGCAAGAGCTTCAAGTGCTTCTTTATCTCGAGCAGTTGCATAAACCCTACATCCTTCTTCTTTTGCTAAAACGAGTGCTATCCCCCGCCCCATACCTCTTGAAGCACCAGTAACGATACAGATTTTTTTGTCCATTATTTTCTAATTTGCTTTATGGTTTTTTCGTAATTAACAATAGGGTACTTTTCTTTAATCAAAGTACCCTTTTTATTTCTTTAATTTCGCTGATCTAAGTTTTCCATCAAAGCCTCAATCCTTTCTGCCAGTGCCATTCCTTCAAAAGATGCCTGAATACAGCCGTTATCTCTGATCCAATTTAATTTCAATTCTGTGAATACTTCTATTTTTGGCTCAAACGGAGTTGGATCATCATAAGCACCTATAGGAATCATTCTTACACCTTCTATAGCTTCTGCTTCTCCATAAATACGCGTTCCACATTCTGGGCAAAAATAGTAATGAAAGGGCATACCACTTCCACCTTGAGTAACATATTCTTTTAGATCTCCAGTCACCTCTACTTCAGGTGCACCGAAAAACGTACCGACGTTTACAGTGCTCATGAGTCTTCTACATCTTTTACAATTACACTGATAAACGAGTAATGGATCGTACTCAGTAGTGAATCGAACTTTCCCACAATGGCAACCACCTTGATGCTTGATCATTCTTTGTCTCTAACACTAGTTAATGAATTAGGTCCATAGCTTAAAGATTCTTTCAAAAACTATAGACTGTGATTTCACTACTAACCTCATCAACAAAAGATCTTAGTAGTGAGTGGAACTTTTTGTGTTCTGGACTAAAATCTCTCATCTAATAGATCCAATAATAGCAAAAAACACTGGTATCAGGCATTCCAGCCATCCTCACTTCACACGAAAAATGAGCATTGTTTGGTCATCCTTAAGTGGTTCCGTTCCACGATAGTTCTCGATGGCAATCGAGATGTTGTTGGCCACTTTCTGTGGCGAGTGATCGCTCCAAATTTGTAAAGACTTTGTCAACTGGTGCTTGCCGAACAGCCTTGGATTTTCCCCTTCATTCATTACGTCGGTAATGCCATCGGTGTACATCACAAAGATCTGATCCTGCACAGGGATTTGGCTGGTTTTGAAGGCATAATTGAGTGGTACTCGCACACTTCCTACAGACTTTCGATCACCCTTCAACTCCTCAACTTGCCCATCTCCTGAGATCACCAGCATACTGTTGCGGGCACTGGCGAAAGAAAGTTCGTTCTGCTCACGATGGTAGATGCAAATGCTACCATCAAAGCCTTCATCTGAAGTCGATTCAGCTTTGTCATGCTGATTCAAAATGTTTTTGATCAATTGATGGACAGTGGTTAGGTATTGGCCTGCTGTTTTCACTGCTGGATCGTTCATCGCACGGTCAAAAGCGGCACTCGTGATTGTGGACAGCAGGGCACCGGGAACCCCATGACCCGTACAGTCCAACACAGCAATCACAACATCATCTCCCAGATCTTCCAGAATGTAGATATCACCACCAACAATGTTCAGCGGTTTCCAGACGATACTCACATCCAGATCCGAAGGAATTTTCTTCGGCAGCAAAGCGTTCTGAATACGAGAAGCTGAGCGGATCGACTTATGAATCTCCTCACGGGCTTCTTCGACAAGTTGTCGTTGACGAGCCACTTCCTTGGTGAGGTTGTTGCTGAGCTTGGCCTTCAGATTGAGACGTGCGATCTGCTTGCTCAGTTGCTGGACCTCGGCCAGAGCCAGAATTTTTTCGGTCACCATCTTGGCAAGTCCACTCAGCAGTTCGATCTGCTCTGGGCTTGGGCTGGTTTGAGGAGTGCTGCTGATGCCGAAAAGGGTTCCGATCGCTAAGCCTTCCGGATTGATCAGAGGCACCCCCACATAAAATCTGCGCTGGATCTCCAGATAGTTTTCAGTACTATCATTTCGTTCGTCCTTCTCCCAGTCTTCAATGACCAGGCTATCCAGCAGGTTCATAGTCAGATTACAGATGGATCCAGTCCTCGGAGTCTCTGTCTTGTTCAATCCAGCTTCAGCCAGGAAATGTTGTTTGGTTTCATCAAGAATTGAGATCCCCGCTGCTTCTACACCCAGCAGGTTCTTGATCAACCCAGGGACCACCTGAATTTCGCTTTTGCGGAGCTTGTCCAGATTGCCAAGATTTGAAATCGACTCCAGCCGCTTGATTTCCTGCAGCTTGAGCAGCGCCGCCTGATCCAGTTCTGTTTCCATAACCCTCTAAAGTACTCTTATCTTCTAGTTCAGTTCCGATTTGCCGTTGAATTTGCAACAAGGTGTCTCGCCTGCCGCAACAAATCCTGAAGTGCTGCGCTGATCTCTGGGGAGAGTTGGCTGGGGTCAATCTCCAAGTCCACACCTGGAGCATGAAGGGCTAAGGCCTGGGCGTGGTCCTGTTCAATACTCTCCTGGACCACATAGGTCTGGATCGGACGAGCAAAGCCCTTGACCTGGATCACCTCCTTGGGGACACAGTTGAAGTGATCCTGCACCAGCAGCATCGTTTCCTCACTGATCAGCACCTCACCTAGCTTGGCAGCTGATTCAAGCCTTGATGCCAAGTTGACGTGGTTCCCGATTGCCGTGTAATCCAACCGATTCTCAGAGCCAAAGTTCCCAACTGTGCAGATTCCCGAGTTGATCCCACAACGAATGCGGAAAGGACGAGAAACCCCCATTGTACGCAGGGTCGCATTCAACTGGTCCGTCTTGCTCTGCATCTCCATCGCCATCGCCACACAACGGGTCGCATCCTGTTGCGGACCATCTGTCTCAGGATCGCCAAAAAAAGCCATCACCGCATCACCGATGTACTTGTCAATGGTAGCACCATGAGAGATCGCTATCTGGGCCATCTCATTCAAGTAGGCATTGAGGGATCGGGTGAGGATTTCTGGTTCAAGCTGGTCGGTGATCTCTGTGAAGGAGGCAATATCAGAGAAGAAGACTGTCAGGAACTTGCGATCCGCCCCAACCCTGACTTCTGCTTTCCCCGTAAAAATTGACTCATAAACTTGGGGAGAGAGATACTTGGAGAGCTTGACTGAGAGCGATTCCAGCTTCTCATTTTGATCACTGAGGGTGGCGTTGAGGAGAGATTGCTCATCTGAAAGGCGGCGAATTTCAGCTTCACTGCGATCCGACATCTTGATCAGTCGGCGTGTACGCTTGAGCAATTTTTCATAGCCCTTCAGCAGTGTTGAAAAAGCCTCTGGGGTCAGATCCTCTGCCTGCAGATGCTGCTCAGCCTGCTCGAGGATCTGTTTTTCCGTAGCAAAGAGGTCATTGCTCATGCCCGATCCAGATACTGAAGCAATAGGTAATCATCATCAATTGGGTCTAAAACAGAATACTGTCACATCATCTAGCACTGTGTTCTCACCTCGATAGACAGACAATGTTGTAATCAATTCATCAGTGCTACTTCAGCGTAAGTTCTGCTGAATTGATTGCAATTGGTGAAGGCACTCCCGAAAGCCTTGCTTCCATCGAAATGATCATCATGGCCACCGGAGCCTGTTCCGAAGTATCTACACTGGAGATTGTTGATTCCAAGTCGATGACCTCTGCGATGGAAACAGCCAACAAGGTTGTTTCAGCTTATCAAGCACCAAACAAGTAATGAAAACCCAATCGACCTTAGC
>JACLAD010008949.1_pt1 | contig 21471 bp, 12 predicted proteins | sample 8027901 | NCBI WGS metagenome assembly JACLAD01 (sample SAMN15725071, study PRJNA655200) | protist metagenome | isolation source: fluorescence activated cell sorting (FACS) single amplified genomes of... | place: Spain: Blaines Bay Microbial Observatory, Mediterranean Sea | collected 2016-07-05 | reverse complement strand
ATAGTATATATATATTGTATTCGAGTATTAGTAAGAGTCCATTTCATACAACTTCATATTACAAATTTATACAAAATTATACAGACCTTGTACATGCTAGTTTTGCATGGGTGTGTGTATGCGTGTACACGTGTGTAGAACCACTGTACTGGTATATTTATTTTTAAAAGGATCTGACTCTTATTAAACTAGTATTGAATACTGACTGGACAGGTTTGAATTAATTGGTGTTTGAATTGGTGTTTGAATGCCTGGCTATAGCGCTGCTAATAGATCTAATAGAGAGAGATCTACCTATTTTATGTATTCGAATTCGCGAATAATACAGAGCCGAATCCGGAGCTTGAGCTTCGTTGATTTTTTTTTTTTTCATGTTGCAACGTTGAGGGTTATGAAACAACAACAGCAGCAGCAGCAGCAGCAGCAACAGCAGCAGCAACTGTCAACAACACACGTATTGTCATAAACTCGAATGTTCTCATAATCTTACCGTTCGCGTGCTCTACTACCGTAGCAAGTAGCTACGTAGATTATTCAATCATGTTCGAACGTTCAGAAAGGGTGAGTGAGGGTTTCGATGTCTGACTCATTGACGAGAGAGAATAAACATTCGAATCTGCAACAACGACAACAACTTTCTTTTTACCATTCATTAATATTCGAATAAAGGAGAACTTTTGGAAGCGACGCAGATGCTAATGAAAATGTGCTTTTGGAAAAAAAAAAAAAAAAAAAAAAAAAAAAAGATTAAAAAATCCATAGCTTGAAGAGCTGTAATTGTCTGCCTGCTTTCTGAAAATGCTGCGTTCATGGTTAACCGTAACGGTGGTCATTGCTTCTCTTCTGTTGATAAGCAACGGCACAAACATTGTCAAAGTTCAACCGAGTTCCATGCTTCTACCAGCTCACGTAAGCTGGATCAGCTTGGAGGTTGAGACGGAGAAACCGAGTATTTGCTCCTGGTCACTGTCTATACTACGAAAGTATAGAACACAAAACTCATTTCTTGGGTCTCAAACGGCTACGACAGAGTCAATCTCTTTTGATACTGATGACGGTCTGGTGCACCATGTTAACGTGACTGGATTATCGGATAAGCCATCAGATTTAAACAACGTCAGTATTGTGTGCAATTTGAGTGTGAGTGTGCACAGCAACATTCAAAGCAGCACAAAGCTGAATGGAACAGAAACTACATATTGTATGTATCGCAGTATCCCAGATGCCAGCGACAGTTGGCCTTATCCGAGAACGGGAAATCTATGGGGGAATCAAAACTTTCAAAATTTGACGTACGCCGCATCTCATATAGACATGTGGCTGGGTGTGTCTAATTGGAATGTCTCGCAAACGCTAGAACTCAGAGAAATGAATCGTCATACTCTTGTTCTTGGGTCTATAAATGCAGTAGAAGTGCACGGAAAAAACTTTGACATTCCTGAAAGATATTTTCTTCACAATTTCACAGGCTCACAAAATTTGACTCAGGCTGATCGACTCCAAGCTTGGGCAGGTGACACTTATAGACTAGATTTGACCAGAAGAGAAGTAGCCGAGTACAAAGCAAATACAATGCTCCAGCTAATTTTGCGAGGAGGTGAATCAGAAGGGCATCCTTCATCAAATAAAAGTAAAATACTTCTACCATTTGATGGGCTGTTTGTTGACAATGTATTCTTAAGCCAATGGGATATGTGTCAAAGGGATGTTTTTGGGAGGCCATTTAAGCCTGCCCATTGGGAAAATGGATCCGCATGGCAGAGTAAGGAGGAATTTGACTCTGCCTGGCGGAAAGGCGTGATTCTTTCTCTGAAATTGTTTCGAGAGAAAGCACCTCATGCCTTGATGACAGGCCATGCTATCAAACTTCAGGATCCTGGGATCGAAGGTCTTTTCAATGGGATCAGTATTGGTTTCAAAGTTCCCTTTGTTGTAGAAGGATATGAGGTGTCCCTCGACAGCGCTCTTCAATTTGCGCAACAGTGGATGGGAAGTACTGGCCAATTTGTTGATGATGTGCGCTTACCATACATTACGATGTTTGAAAGCGCCCCGCCTCTTCAAATTGGCTATGGATATGGAGAAAACCGCGAGGCCCTTCTAAATATGCCTCCAGCAACACGTGATTTTGCGAAAAAATATTTTCCAAACATGCGTTTTGGGCTTGCTCTGTCACTTATCTCCGGAACAGCATTCGCTCAAGAACTAGGGGATTCTTTCCATGGTCAAGACTGGTGGTACGACGAGCTTGACTGCGTGCTGGGTATGCCAGTTGGCCCTGCGACTGAGTTATCATTCTGTACGCAAGGCAAAGAAAAGACGCCATGTGTAGTTATAAATGAGACGACCAATAGTCTCGATAACACAGTCATCGATTGGAATCCGGACACAGTTTCAATGTGGGTGGACCCGCAGTCAATTGCTGTGGCATATTTAACATGGCAGAATAGCACCACCAAGAAATCACTGCAGGCAAGATCTGAATCGTCTGGTTTCACAGCTACTGTAGATATCACATCAACTGCTGACGATTGTGGGTCCATTGATCTTCATACTGATACAATACATCTTGTTGATCGCCAGCGGTATTCGTTTCAATTTTTTGCGCGTTCGAATGAGAGCACCTCAATTACTGTCAATGCGAGACACATAGGTGGGGATTGGCGTTCCTATGGGCTGCAATCTACTGTGCAAACTGGTACTTCGTGGCAAAAATACGACATCAACTTTACGGCCGCACTAGAGAATAATACGCAATCTGATAATAGCAGTCGAATATCTTTTGAACTTGGAACATCGATCGGTATAGTGAGTATCAAAGATGTCAGTCTTGTAAAACTACCTCCTATGACCATCATGCGTGAATTTGACTGCGGTGTAGCAATGCTTTCATCTGGTGGCGGTGGCGGTGTAATTGGCGGCGGTTTTGGCAAGCAAGCAAGGATCGATTTCGGCGCCTTTCCCCTGCAACTGTGGCGTTTAAATGGGACGCAGGCTCCTCTTGTACAGCAGATTATTGATGATCTGAACACAAAGGCTTTTCATCTGAAGAGTGGCGACTGGAATGCAGTGAAAATACAACTTGGGTACAATGATTCATTCCCATCGCGTGAGGAAATTGTTCCAAGATACTATCACCACTGGGGGCACGGATGCCATGTGTGCAGTCCCGCGAAAACACCCTTTGGATCAGAAAACGGATGTGTCGCCACATTTGACTTAGACATCCAATTTACCGGAACATACAATGTGAGCACTTGGTGGGCTAATGCGAGTAGCACCTCATCAAGTCGCTCGCAGGGGCTCATATTTTCATCGAATGCAGAGTATTCAATAGTTCGCCAAAATAAAGTAGTTGCACAGAAAGTACTGGATCAAACTGTGAATGGGGATCAGTGGAATGTTTTTGCATCTAACGTTGAGTTACAGCCAGGTGATGTCGTTGAGTTGGCATGCGATGGGAGTGTTGGTGCTTGTGTGGCTGACGCGCTAATGGTACAGTCGTCGGCAAGATACAATGATGGTCGCTCCGTATCTGAGGTCGTCCTGAATCCTATGGATGGCATTATATTGCGAAATGGGAAGACATGCACTAAGTAATAATGGTGCTATCGATCGATAAATAAAAGATTACTAAATACATATCGATCGATAATTATTATATTCGATAATTATACTACATACGTCAACGCAAACAGCGACCAGGAAGAATTGTTAGGTGAGCCGCCGGCAATTCGAGATTTATTATGAATATTTGTAAGCTCGAGCTAGCTAGGCCTTAGTTTATTTTAATTGATTTAGACCAAATGCTGATACCAAATAGGTCATTATATACTTCTGTATCTGTCTCGTTGTTAACATTAAACGACTCTTTAACAGATCTCCAGGAATCCCAAAATGCTGAAACCATATCATAGCTGTATGCTACTTTACCCTTAACTTTGTTAACAATTCTATCATAAACAGATTCATGATTTAAGATTTTCTTATCCTCATCTTTTGTTTTTCTGGATTAAATATGTTATCAATCTTGTCCTTTCCTAAAAGATCTTGAAAATCACTTGATGATATTTGATTATATTTACAACATCTCTTGATTTTCATTATAAGATGAAGTTTTTAGCTTTTCAAATATAGACAATATAAATGCTTGAACTGGTTTGGTTCGTCAAGTGCAATTTTTACACGCTGCTTCCACTCACTTGATATGTATTTAATATAATCTTGAATCAAATTCATTTGATCTACTGGTCATCAATTCTGCAAATTCTGTTTCAATTTTTGAAGTCCACACATATTTACCCAAGATTTGATTTCTTAACTCCTTTTTATACTTCTCCTTACCCTCTATATCATTATACAATTTTTCTCAGCAGGTGTCGTTACGCAGGAGTCGCTATTTTCATAGTGAATATGCGATAGGCGACAATGGGTAGCCTACATAGCCCGATCAAACGCGGAATGCTACCATACCTAAATGCTTTTTTTTACTGAAATGGAGTGCAATTTATGCATAAGATCATCAAAGTTGTTGCGCATCTGAATCTGGAGATCGTCCAGCATGGTATCATGTCTGGCTGACATTTTGTTAACCTTCTCCAAGTTTCTTTTAACATCAGATACAGATTTCAAGAGAAAACGTGCGGCATCTGTTGATAGACCATCATTTGATATCGTAAGACCCTTACTCTTCATGCTCTGAATATTTCTTGCGCCTGTATCATGCTCATCTGAATAGTTGAGCGGAGTGCATTCGTCACCATCTCCCTCCAACATTTTTTCTATGGCTTCGTTTTTTTCTTTTATCTTCATTCTTGCTTTGAGTAGCCCTTTACTAAGCAAAGAAGCCCGCCTCATATGCCCTGTGAAACTTTTGTCCGCTTCACTTTTCGAATCCTCTGGCGAGTCTTCCTCAAAATCTTTCGCTTTTGCGGTGAGCATATCAAATGTCAACTTACTTTGGTCTTCTACCAGCGATGTGTACTTATCTCTAACTGTGTCCTTCATTTTTTGAAATTGTGAGGGAAAAGTCTCACAAGCTTCAAATATGTCATCTCTGTGAAGGGAAATCAAATCTGTAAACATTGTGCATTTAACTGAGAATGGTCGCACCTCACTGAACCCGAAGGCACATATTTCTCCGACAGTGTCACCATCTTGCGCATTGTATAAAAATTCGTCATCCGTAGAGTACACGTCTCCTGATCCTCTCTGAAAGACAAACATCTCGTAGCCATTGTTGCCTGCAAAGAAAAGAAATTCGCCGATATCTATCTGCAGTGGCTTCATAAGTGTCTGGAGTCTGAGGAGAACATACTCATCAAGATGAGCAAATATTGGTAGCTCTGTCGCAAATCTATCGACTAGATAAGACTCCACTTCAAGTCGCAGACCAGCAGAAAGACCATTCAGCATTTGTTGCTCATCCAGTATCGCTTTCTGAGAAAGATAGTGGCGGTAATGGCGTCTTACACGAATGTACAGATCCCGGGGGAAGCTTCTGTGGCCCATGTAAGATTCTACATATTCCATTTTGAGCTGATACTCTCGTGATTTCGCATCAGATGACGCTACTGCTGATGATATGGTACCAATGATATACGCATATAGAGTTCCACCGACAACCATGCATACAATGCAAAAAATTCTTTCGCCATTCGTTTGTGGGGATATGTCCCCATATCCTACCGTCGTGAGGGTGGTTATTGCCCAATAAAATGCTGCAGTGTATACTGTGAACTGGGATTCTGCGTCCTCACTCACGCTGTGGAATTCGTCAACGAGTCCCATGCTATGAATCCAAGATTCAATATACATGCCTTCGGGGTTGTAGGTAAGGGTCATGATCCACATACAAGCAAGCAGGTGAGCAAATATCAAAAGTATCGCCAATAGCTTGAATATCAGCATGAATGTCGCACATGCGTTGGAGAGGAAAAAGTCCTCTAGCTTTGCAAATATTCTGGATGCCCTTAATACCCGAGTCATTTTGATCATTTTTAATACTCTTGCAATGCGAAATATTTTAGCCAATTTGGAGACCTTTACAACGTTGGTGTTTGAAAGTAAAACAGAACCTACATTATTGGTTACTGTGTTCTGGGAGCCTGCCGCTAGCAACAAATTGAATGGTAATGAGGAAACTAGGTCAATCACGAACCACGTCTTCAAATAGTGGACAGCGATTTTTTTTGGATCCATTTCTTCCTATCAAATCAAAAGATAACGAAACGTTTCAAATCGAGCAAACTAAAATGATGAGCCTGCCATGAACAAGAAACATAAAGAGTAAAATGCTTAGAAATGCTCAAGCATGGACGCACCGTAGAATCTTTCTGATTGATATACGTGGTTCTGAAATTGAACACAACATCCAAAAAGAAGCTGAAATCGAGAAACAGGTCGAACCAAAATGTTGCTGACCCAATTTCGACCTCATATCCAAAACCAATGTTTAAAGGGGTCATCACGATAATGTACCCCATGAGTAAGAGAAGGTAGAGGTCCCACGATATTCTAAACTTTGAGGAATGAGGGATAAGCCTTTTTAACCTAGTAGTTGAAAATGTAGAGTTGTTGAAACCAAGGCTTTGCTAAAGCGATGAAAGGCGATCAGATCACAAGTCATGAGCAAGTGCCTCTCACGTACTGTCTCTTTTTACTTACTTGTATATTTCCTTTCGTAGATCCCTGCTCTTCTTCTTCTGTAAGTTTATTCTCCTCTTTCTGATCTCTATATTACTGCTTTTACGAGCTCGAGACTCTCTCCTGACACGTCGCATGTCGAAGGAGGTATCCAGCATCTTCGCGTTTTTCGCTTTCTCTGGCACCACTTTCATTGTTATCTGTCCACGTCCTCACTGTGGGAATATATTGGCACCGCGATTTCGATTGGGCATGCCAACTTCATATATTCTTTCACCAGTGTATTTTATACCTAAGTGGCGCGCGCCTTCATCGAAGGTTTCTGTTTACTCATTTTCTGTAGCATTTGATTAGCTTAGTAGGCTCCGCCGAACTTGTTTCTTTCTTGTCGGCACCGCGGCATGTGCTGTTCGTTATCGCCATTCGAACAAAAAAAAAAGAAGAAGAGGAAGAGGAATGCACGCACGTGTGCTCATCGTTGGGGAGTTGCCCGTGCGCATAGTTGCTTCGTTGTTTATCTACTGGAGTCGACTTGGTGCTGGTCGGCTCTTTCTTCTTCGTGCATGCGTCTGCATCATCGATATCAGAAGTTCATCTTGCCAATGAATGAATGAACATGGATGTCATGACTCATGATGAACGAACGCAAAAAAAGACTAGCGTGGTAACAAGCATCCACACTTCCCCTGTCCCTCTTCCTTCCGAAGGGTTGGTTGTTGGGAAGAAGAAGTGATGAATGATATCACCATCATCATCATCATCATCATGATTAAAATCACGAATTTGCAAATCTGGTGCTATTATTCAATACATTGTCTACGTAGTAGAAATTTGAATAGAAATTTGAATAGAAATGGATGGAATGGATATCCGGATGGATGGATGGATGGATGCTATGGATTATATTCGAATAATAGGTAGATAGGCTATTAAATGTGCTGTGCTGTGCTTATGATGATGATTTTTGGGAGGAGGCGGAAACAATTATTGCAGCCGTTATTTAAGAATAGAAGATGAATTCAACTTTATCAAATTGACGTGGCTTTTATCCGATATTTGAGGATTGAATGATTGAATACATGCAGCTGGTGGTGGTTGGTGACGGTACTCGAATACACTTACTACTAGCTAGGCTTGGCTATAGCGCTACTAGGCTTAGTTACTGTCTGCAGAATCTACTAAATTCATAAATTCATACTACTAGTAAAATATGCTGCTGCTTCGAAGCTTCTTTCTTCTTCTTATTATTTTAGAGAGAGAGTCTGCAGACAGACGTCTTATTAATAATTATTGTAAATGTTACTCCTCCTATTCAAATATTCGGATATTCGAATACTAGCTTAGTAGTTAGTAGTCGTTGGTTAGCATTCAATAGCATTCAATAGCATTCGAATACTACTAACTAGAGCTACTCCTCCCTCTCGAATCTAAAAAACAAAAAAAAAACAAAAAAAAAAAAGGCTTCTGTTCAAAGAGAAAGGTGAAAGTACCATTCGAATACTAGATAGGCTAGAGGCTAGTAAAATTTTATAAAAACGATGTCAATACGAAAAATTTCGAATGAATGTGTTGAAAATACGACGCTAGACACTAGACACTAGCCTATGATAGTAGTTGTTGTAGTCAACCGGAAAATGAATGAACGAGCTCTCGACTTACGAGTTAAGCTTTTTGAAGATTACGGAGGGCTTTCTCATGCATTTATCGATCTAACTGTAACTTGCTCATAGTACGTCAAACGCCATTTGGGTTAAATGTCGTAACCGCCGCAGTCTTTTTTTTCTTATTTTTTTTTCTTATTTTTTTGTTTTTTCGTCCGTTTCAAAAAAGTGAGTTTATCCTTACTACTACTCGAATTCCATAGTTCAATACCAAAGGAAGTTCTTTTTTTTAAGTTCTTTTTTTGTGGGTGTGTGAATCTTGAAAATAATCTTGAAAACAATCTTGAAAAATTTCGAATGGCTCTACGCTAGTCTCCACTAGATAGTATTGTTGAATACAATACAAGCTAGACGAACTACTCTTGTGTGTGCAAAAGCTTTAAAAGCTCAGCAAAAATAGTTGTAGTGATTGATTGATTGGAGGAACCGAATCGTGGCCGGTCGTACATTACACTTGCCCAGAAATTTTGAATCTGATAAATTTATTTATCCCCGCACGGTAAAATAAAGAATGTTTTTGCCAGTGAAGGGTCCATAAAAGAAATAAGGGGATCACAGGGGGGTGTCCAAAATTCACGCATTAACTACCAGACTTGGACACATATCAAAGTTCTCCGATGTCATCGATTAACTAGTGAGATTTACATACGATTTTGTCCGCTATAGCTAGCGAAAATTACATACGATCTTGTCCCCTTTTTAGTATGTCTTGGAAGATACGTTAAATGTAACACTTGTGTGTTTTTAGTATATACTTTAACATATGTTAGGACAACATAGAGTTCGTTTTTACCAGTACTATGAGCATGTATCGGACAAACCAGGAATTGACAAAATCAAACCATACAACATGACTGGTTAACTTGATGTTGATGTAAGCGTACTAGTACTGTTACAAGCGATGGTGTTGCGCAGCAACACCATATAAGATATATAAGATAATCCTTTGTCAAACACAAAAAGTATGATTAATACACTAGATATACATCGCACCGGCGTCCCTTCACAACTCCCTCCGTGCGGGTCCAAGCTTCGCTGCACTACTATTTTGACTAATTTTGACAATTATAGAAGAAATTTACATGTACTCCATGGCAAAATTCAATAAAGTTTTTTTGCTCGTTTCCTGGTTTAATGTATAGTTTTAGTGGTTAAAAATGAAGATCACTGAGCGCATGGATTAATTAATGTATGACATCATCATTTCGCCAATCGCTGCTCGCTCCCCGCTGCGAGTCGCGACTCGAGATATCGCATGCACTACCATATGAATTAGTTACTAGCGTTTATTCTTTTTATACCTCATAATTAATTATTGTACATTGAAAATCTCGAATCCATCATCATCCAGCCAGCCAGCCAGCCAGATAAAAAGATACTAATATTTTGTATTTAATATTCGAATACTAGATCTACACACACATATGCCTCCGTCCCTCCTTGCCTTGGCGTGCCTTGGCTTGGCCATGGGAAAATTGAATGTTTTGCATGCGCGAATCTGCATATATATATAATATACATGATCAAGACTAGTCTCTGCACTCCAGATTGGGTTTATTGACCAGATTCATATAGTTTTGTGCAGCAGTGAATACCGGTAGTAAATTTAGCAAGTATCTTGAAACTGTTTAACATGTGCACGCGTGGTGCATACCAAGATATTCTTCTTTTTTACATTGGCGTCGTGTGTCGTGCAACACCTTCAGACATGTCCAATGGTAATTTTGCTACATAAGGTTTGTCGAACAAATCTGCACCTGAAGTCTTTTCGCCTGTTGTTGCGCGCGTTGTCCAGCGAGTGCAATTTTTACAGCATCTGGCGTCAAGAGGTTATTTACAAAGCCTATGAAACTCAAGCTTTTGTACAGTCAGTCACAATGCCTTAAAAGATTGCCCACAACCAACTACAAAATATTGGGTTTGTTGTAACTCCGATGTCTACAAAAGAGAGGGGAAAACGACCTTTCAAACTGAAGATTATAAGCCTCTGGTCTTATTTCTACAGACTCAGGGCCCAAATTTTCAGTAAGAACCCGTCTGCTTCTCTAAAACTTGATAAGCGAGACAATGTAAAGCAGCTATTGAGTCGTCTTTTGCCTTCTCAGTGGACTTTTTACGACGTTCGCTCTGACAAAGAAAGCGGCTATAATGCCCGGGTGTCAAAATCTATATTAAAGCTTTTCCTGTTGTCCGTGTTTCGAACGTATTTGACGTACAGGTCCACAAAAATTGCGCTGAATCTTACTCGTGCTATATACGGGAAAAATGGCAAGAGCAGAAAAATGGCTTTTAAAAACGTGATGCTGAAAGGATTGCTGGTAATGATTTTTGGGTCTTTGACAACTTCAACGTATTCATACGTTAAAAAACGTCTCTCTATGACATGGCGTCGACAACTGAGTGACACCGTGCATCACGCATATTTCAAAAAAAAAGCATACTATTATTTGGCATCCGCAACAGGAAAAGGGAAGATAAAAAACCCAGGTCATCTGATTTCAAATGAAATTTCTTCACAATGCGAAGCATTGGTGGACTTAATCAGCATGATTATTGAGGCAGCACCCCCTCTCGTTCTGTTCACTACGTTGCTATACCGTCGACATGGCCTAAAATTTGCGATTCTTCCCCATTGCTATTTATTGCTTGCATACGAAATAGTGCAAAGGTCAATTCCGTGTAATTATGGTGAAGTATACAGGAATGCAAAAGTAGCTGAAGGCACTTTTGGGGCAGCAACGGCGCGATTACAGCGGCATTCAGAAGCCATTGCTGCCTTAAACGGCATAGAGCTTGAAAAATCGCTTCTGAATAACTGCTTCAACAAGGTACAGGAAAACAACTATGCGCTTGCTCGTACAAAAGGAATTTTTAATTTAGTCATTAATCTTGGTTACCAATACAATTTCAGACCCTTCATCACTGCATTTGTCATGCTACCGGTTATGACTGCATCAAAATCTTCTACTGGTCAAAAAGTCGCTCACGTGCAGTCATCAATACAAACTATGATAGCAGCGCTTGTTGCATTTGGGCAATTTTTAACCTTTTATGCTAAACAATTTCAGATGCAAAAAAATTGTTATTTGATAAATAAGCTGATCACTGCACTGAAAACCATTGAACATGAAACTAAGCAGCGAAAAGAAAGTTCATTGTCTCAATTGAAGGACGAAATTTTGTTCAATGATGTGCAAGTAAGCACACCAACTGGTAGATTATTGGTGGATCACCTTAATTTCAGCATTAAATCAGCAAAAAGTGGGAACTGTAGGACCTCTGGCTCAGTTTCAACAACAGTCCAAAATCAAAGTCTCCTCCTGACCGGGCACAATGGCGCAGGTAAAAGTTCTATATTTAGGTGCTTGGGTGGACTGTGGGGCATTCAAAACGGTGAAATAAGTAAACCTGATGAGCATGAAAGGGAATTCAGTAACATTTCCAGCACTTCAGATATTTTTTATTTACCTCAGAAGCCTTACAACGTTGTCGGTACTCTGAAGGAACAGCTTGCGTACCCTAACGAGGTTGATGAAAAACATTTAACAGATATTACGCTAAAAGAATATTTAAATATGGTGAATTTATCATACTTGATCGGGGAAATGGAAGGTGATTTGAAAAAGCAGATTAATTGGGACGACCGATTATCTCTTGGTGAGATGCAGAGACTTGCTATTGCAAGATTGCTCTACCATAATCCGAAATTTGCAATACTTGATGAGTGTACATCAGCTGTTACTAAAGAAATTGAGGAATTGTTGTACACAGAGTGTATCAAAAGGAAGATTGTGTATATTACTATCTGTCATAGACCCGCCTTGAAGAAGTATCACGAAAGAAATTTAAATCTCCTTGGAAACGGTGAGTGGGAAATGCGGCAGTTACCAAAAATGGATTGTTTGGCCTCAGATTCGAAGATTTCAATTGGTGCTACGAAAATTCAGGAAACAAAAAAATATGACCAGCAAGAGAATGAATCCAAAATCCATAAGTACGAAACAATTGAGAATAAAAGGATGCTCCCAAAACGGAGCACATTCTCTAAATTCAAGAAATTACTGAGTATTGTTGTACCTGGTAGTACGAGGGGAATTGCCCTCATGTTTGCAGGTATTCTCCTCCATACAATTCTGAGAGAAGTTTTTGACTACCTGCAAGGTTTGATCTTTCAAAAAATGATTCGAAAAGATGTGCAAGGATTTGCCAAACTTTCAATTCTGCTTTGGTGTCAAGATATTTTAACATGCTTTGTTAGCAATGGCGTGAAACATCTTCAAAATGTAGTCGGAATAAAATGGCACAAATCTCTGAACGATTATGTGTTGAATTTGTATGTTAAGAACAAATCATATTATTCATTAAGCAACACAGATGGGCGTATCAAAGATGCTTCCCAGCGTATTTCATATGAGCTTGCAAATCTTAGTAAACAGTTTGCAGACATATGGTCTGAATCGATTGTTCCACTTCTTGACATTATTTGGTTTACAGGAAAGCTGCAACTCATCCTTGGTACACAAGGTACAAAATGGATATATTCATTTGTGTTCTTGAATACTTTGTGGTCAAGATATTGTGTTCCAGATTATAACACAATCAACACGAAATTAAGAGAGCTCGAAAGTGGTATAAGTTTCATTCACAATCGCATTGTAGAACACGCAGAAAGCATTGCTTTTTTCAAAGGAGGAGAAGCGGAGAAAAAGAAAACTATAACACATTTTAACAAGCTCACGAAGCATATGGAGAAAAGTTCAAGGTCTCAGTGGATATCGGATTATATTAATTTTTTGGTTTGCAAGCCTGCAAGCAAGCACGGGCCAAGTAGTATATTATGGACGCCTGACTTATTTAATTTTTTTATGCAGTATATTCATGCAAATCTTGATCATGGTCACATTAATGTTATGGATAGAATTATTGTGAAAGGAGGTATTGCGCGAGTCGTAGATGCCTTAAGCTCGATTTCATCTCTATATGAAAATCTAAGTAATGTTCTGGGATCAAGCACACGAGTGTGTGAATTAATTGATGTACTGGAAGAGATAAATGCCAATGCTACGTGTGGCACTGATGATTCTATAACCAAGCATTCTGATGGAGGTAGTGATATTATACTTAGCAATGTTGATTTAATCACTCCCACTGGAACTTGCCTCGCAAAGTCTTTGAGTGTTACTGTTACACCATCTGAACCACTTCTTGTCACGGGTCCAAATGCATCTGGGAAAAGCTCCTTGTTCCGAATTCTTGCTGGTCTTTGGCCAACATATCGCAATGGCAAAATATTACCAACGCATATCAAAAGAAGTTTCAAACATCTTTTCTTGGTACCTCAGAGAGTGTAAGTTGAATAATTAATTCATGTCGATTTTTTGTATTAGCACAATATCCTTAATACTTTACAAACTCGCATTTTGCATGATTAGTTATAGCGTTGTCGGGACATTGTTTGATCAAGTCACGTATCCAGAAAAGGTTAAAAAGGCGGAGAGAACAGAAGATATAATTGAGCGAGTGAGAGATGCATTAACGAAGATGGGACTTATTGAAGTAGAACTACAAATTGCTTTAAAAATTTTCTTATTTTGTTGCTCTATCATATCATGCATTGAATATTCTAATAATTTTCCACATCCACATATACACCTAGGTTGTGGAACAACAAAAAAAGGGGTGGGATACATTTAGCGTATCATGGGACAAGATTTTATCTTTAGGCGAACAACAGCGTATGGGAATGGCTCGAGTACTATTTCACAAACCCAAATTTTGTGTACTTGATGAATGTACAGATGCTGTGAGTGTTGATGTCGAGGAAAAAATGTTTGCACACCTCAAAAATGAAAAGATTTGTTGTATAACAATATCAAAGCGCCTTGTTTTGGAAGATTTTCACACTCAACATTTAGAGCTGGGTCTTCAGACGAGAGGTGGAGCCCCTGGATGGAGGATGAAAAGATTATAATATATCATTCAAAAATATATACAATTCTGTGCATCAATGTGTATCAATGTAATTATGCATTTTTGGAAATATTGATCGATTTCAACAACTTTCATTCTTTACTTTGGAACTTTTCTCGTTCTCTCCTTTTGTTTTCGTCGCTCCGACGATCTTGTTTCTCGAATTCACCCTTTTTCCGTATTCCAAACCTCGACTCCTTCTCATTTGCGCTTTAATTGTGTCTACTTCACTTGCCTTACTACCACTAATTTGTTGTCCTCCTATCTCTTCTCTAAAACGATGCCGTTCTGTGGCCTCCCCAAGAGTCAGTGACACAGTCTTATATTCTTTTTTCCCACCATTTTTTGGGCCAGGTGAATCAGTAATATCATTATAATTTTCAGCGGATATAGAAGAGACGTCGATATCTGTAATCGAAAATGACTCGTCGGATAACATGGAAGAGCCAAGTAACTGGTGCATTTGATCATCTGACTTGCTTTTAATAGATGAGTTCAAAAAGTGGTTTAAATCTACACCGTCTTGGTTTGTTACACCAAACTCTTTTGTGTGGCTATTCATATCGATATCGCTGTTAAATTTATTTGCATGTCCATTTTTGGTGTTTTGACTCTCCACGTGGAACTGAAAAGGCCAAGTCTCTGCACATACCTGGCGAGCTTTAAGTGTAACATCAATAGCGTTGTTATGTGTCAAAGACATCGCAACGGAGCCACTGCCAGCAATGTCATTTTTCGTTCTTTTTTTAATGATAATGGCAGCAACTTTGGACAGAGCACTTTTTGTGATATCAAGTCCAAGCCGAACAACTAAGTTCCGCAACAGTGTAAGAGATAATACAACTGCTTCGGACGCTTGACTTTGAGAAGTAGTTTCAATTGATTTTCTGAAACTTTTAATAAGGGACGTAAGGCTGTCGGAATTGATTTTAGAAAACGCTAAGCTAAATTTCATTTTTTCAGTCGCCTAAACTTTTAATTTTTTTGTGAATGTGCGTTCAATTCGTTTTTCATACGTTTGGTGATTGAAAACAAGCAGGATTTTGATGAAGAGGAGTTTGATGATTGTAACGAAAACGGGTAAAACAAGGACTATTACGCAAGGGGCTGGATATTCGTGGCACGAGGAAAACCTGCAATAGTCCATGCAATATTTTAACATTGCTCATCCCATATAGGGTAATTCGTTAAAAAAGCACTTGTTAAAAATAATTTTGTTAAAATTAGTGTGCGATTTTGTTACACATTTTATGTTAAGTAGTGGTGTTCCCAGTTATCAAAACCGGACACGAACGAAGCGGGTGTGCACATATGTCAAGCAAGCAATTGATATTCGTTGGATCCATGGAATACCCCCGGCTGTTAGCTCGACACCCAGTTTTTCCAAGCCATTAGTTAGCTTAAGCCAAGAGTAGTAAGTAGACTGTGGATGAACATTCAAAGGGGCATGCAACACGTTCTTATTACTGTGTGTACTGTACTTGCATCATATGTTGCACATACTAAGTATGGTCAGGATAATCTATCTGAGTAAGACACTTTTAAGATGATAAGTTATAGAGAAGCTCTTCGGCTGTCAAACAATATAAACGTTAAATTCTAGTTTTCGCTGACTTTAATGGAGCTCTCTTCTTCAGACGTGCAATACGGTTTTACCTCAACTTTGCAATTGCCATGCTTCCCAGCTCTCTTTTTAATTTCGTTTGTTATGTTCTGGATCGCCTTTTCCAATATTTCTATTCCTGCTATCTTATGATAAACGGTGACAAACATACAGTATAGCGGAGGCGCAATTAATTTAATCGTAATGGGAGATTCTTCAGTTCCTGCTTTAATGCCTTCCATTAAAGCTGCCTTGATGCCATCAATCCCTTCTTTTGAGAAGCATGTTAAATTAATGTCAGCACGGAATCGCAAAGGAGAAGCAGCAAGCCGTCGACGAATATCTTTTATAAGTGTTTCCCTGATGTTATCAGGCATACTTATATCTTTAAATACTTCATCAGCGTTTGTAACAGCAAGCTTGAAAGCATCAAAAGCGTGACCATATTTATCGTACAACGGCCAAACAATATTTTTGTAAAGGTCCACAAGTTTCACTTTGCAGTTCGCTGCGACCTTTCGGAGTACGCTATGAACTGCTTTTGCGTTATCAAATCTAGTCTTGAAGGCGGGAACATCCTCTTGTGTTACACGCCTCTTAGATAAATCAACGTATCCTTTTTCGGTATCAACTCTTATTACTAAAACAGTTTCTTCGCGACCAACCCGAATAAGCTTTGCAATAGATCGGATGCGCCTTCTTGAGAGTTCAGATAAAAGAATCATACCTTCTGCGTTGTCATATTCAACAAGATTTACATACGCAGCAAGATTTTCAACAGCTCTGACTTTTACCAAAACTAGTTCGTCAATATCAGGGTACTACATATTGCATCAAGTAGGTTAGATTTGCTTTCATACACGCAATAAAAAATGGCAACACCAGATCTAACTACCTTTTTACGATAGAACCTACAACGGATCATATCACTTTCACTCTCTGCTGGGCGATAAATAACCTCACTTTTATCGTTATCTTGCGTATTTGTTTCAGTGGTTGTATCTGCTTTGGTGTCGTCCATTTTTACTTCCTTCAGTTGTTTTAATGGAAAATACTATTTTTTCAATGTATCACTTTATTTCTTTTCGATGGATACACACTGCGATATGCACCGGCACAGAACAATTGTGCCCGAACACATTTATTTGTAAAGATAATTATTCGCTTTCACTCGGTTTCATGCTTAACCCTTGAAGTTGTTGAAGATGCAGTAGAAAACTTCGTGTGCGGAAGTGCAGATATCTTCCTGAGTAACATAAGTACAGCGGCGTGGTGTAAACACGTTCATAATCCCATCGGGGAGATGCTTTATGGCCTGTGTGCCAAGTTGCTTTATGAGCATCCAGCAACATGTTGAATTGTCGGGTGTAAATCTCGTAAATGTAAATATTCTATTCGAATATTCAATATCAAACATGCAAAACAAACATGCAAAATATGTATTGGAATATTCAATACAGAATTACGGAAGGAAGAGAAAGACCGCCAAAGTCAAAAACTCGAACAAAGGCTTTGCTAATTTGGGGAGCACGGAAAGACTACTAGTTAATTCTCATTGTATGGCCCAAAAGAGCATCCACATGTGAACTTGTGACGGTGTATTTACTAGCACTATTCATATTAGAGAGTACCTACGCGCATTATTAAAAAATTTACGCGTGTACGCTTGCTTCATACAGCTGTACGTACAGGGAGAGAGAGAAATTGTTGTGAATTAGGAGAATACCGGTAACCTTCGTTCTCAAGGCTCAATCAAGCAATCAATCAATATTGCGATCAATCAATATTGCGATCAATCATTCCTTCCTTCGGAAGCTTCCTTCCTTGGGCGGCACCCGCCTGGTTCAATTATTGAATACTAAAACTTTAAAAGTGTTGAAAGCCTGCTGGCACAACTTTTGAGTTTCCTTAATGCCAAACAAGCGTGGTGATTAACTGGTGCATGAACGTTCGAACAGGCAATGCAACAACTGGGTTTTTTCGGTAGAGGCAAGCAAGCATAGATAATATATGCATGGGCAATAACGATACTACTACTTACTACCAAGTACTCCTACTACTCCTTGTAAAACTTCATTTCTGGAATATCCCCCAAACATGCAAACCCTCACAACAAGAAAATTTTTTTAGATTTTATTCACAATCATTGAATGTGAATTTGCTGGCATCTTGAGGTATTTTTGCATTGGCCATCCCCAACCTGTTTACATCAGGGCTCAAGATGCCCACAAAACCAGAATGGGCGTGGCCACATGACTCATGAGCGATTGATCAATTGAGCGAGCACCTTGCTTTTTGGCCCATTGGACCCCAATTTTACAGTCCACGAAATAAATACTAGAACGAACTCGTTTAAACTTGATAACAATACAACTTTATTACTATGATGGCCGCAAATATAGTTAATATTATGCAAAAAGTCACGCAAACAGTTTATATAATTCTAACTGACTATCATTCAGACAATGACAAAATCGACTTGAAATTTTACTGCTTGTAAGTATATTGATAGACTTTCTGCATGCAATGCACACATCTTCTATGGTATCAACCAAATGAGCTTGAGAATTTTCAAATCTCTAAAGCAAAAGAGAGAAAAAAAATTGTTCGAAAAAAATAAAAAATTTTTTAATCGAATTTTTTGACAACTTTCACCTCGTTTCCCCTAATTCAAAACCACTCCCATCCATGTTTTGCAAAAAAAAAAATATGAAAATAATTTCGGAAAGCTGTGGCCACGTGGGACGCGATGGGCGTCTTAAGTAAACTAAAGGTGGAGTGTACTAGCTAGCCCCTGGTATATGCATTAGCGCTAGTTTTATATAGTATGTGTGAGACGAAATTGTGCCGCATGATGATGTCCGTATATGTAACGAAAAATTACTAGTACTAATTATAATAAAACTATTTACGTACAATTAATAGTACTAAAATTATCTCACTACGTTTCGTAATGTGCCGGAACTCTTTTTATATTTTTAATATGTAAAATTACAGATAAACTACAAAAACCATTCAAAACACCTTATAAAAATTAGTTGTAGATGTAATGTAAATTTACATTAAAATTGCTTAAATAGTAGTAAAAATACTGATAAAATTATTTTAATTCATTTAATGTATATTTTCTCTGTATTACAATGATTACTTAGTGGTTTCAATTATAAAGATGTCCAGACACGAACGAAGTGTGTGTATTAATTGAGCGGCCTATTCATTTTATTACAACGTTTGCCTAGCTAGCCTAGGTAGCGAATATTCGAGTTCTTTTTTTAAGTCGAGAACCAGCACCCATCATCCCCGAGGGTCTCTCTGCTTGTCTTGTCTGTCTCAAATTGACTCTCAATCGAATTCTGAAGACCCAATCTGACAGATTGTATCCGTGCTTCCCCATTTAAGGAATTTCGTGTCATTTTGTTGTGTTCTGCAATAATAGGAGAGGGGTATTTGTTTTTCGGCAAAAAATGCTAACCCAAGAAAACAATATAATTATTGGGCATTTGGTGGCGAGAGTGAAAAGTGGGATGAATTTCAATTGGAATACCACTAACAAAGTTTTTGTATTTGCATTGGTTGAAAACATCGCTTGAAAATGAGCATTAGTTTTGGACCTTCTTTTGCATATGGGATAGGTGTTCCACCAGCAGATATTCTTGACTTGAGCGGATGTCATCGAAATGCATCATTCAGCTATAATATTGAGTCGTTTTATAAATCTCAAAGAGAATTCTCATCCGAAAATGATCCAAAGCTAAAGGAAGTCGACGACTACCAGTCTAGAAGTCTGGAAGATCAAAATCGTATACATCGACTTACAGGATATTTTGAAGACCAGGAAGATTGTATTGCCATAAGCAAAGATGCTTACGAAATTGCCCGCCTAGATAACCAAGAAGCAAATCCAAAATTTTCATTACATGGAAATCGTTTAAATCAGTCTAATAGAGCAATCTCGAAGTCATCTTCTCCTCCCCCGACGCCATCTTTTTTAAAGCGTGTAGACAGCGTTCTTGGTAATTCTTCGCACGAAAGCAATTGCTCAAGTGAATCAACCGATTTAGAGTGTTACTCGCCGGTCGTGCCGCTGATATCAAATTTATGTGAGGAAGCACCAAAAATGGACTGTATAAAACCTCTTCCTCCGATCAATAACATATTTTCTTCTCCAGTTACGACCAACACGCTGCACTCTCAATGGGATTTAAAAATAGATAAATACCATTTCAATTATATAACCAATACAGAAAACGAAGAGCGAAAAAGAATTGAATTGAGAACAAAAGCAATCGAAATGAAATTAAAAACATATAGGTGCAACAAAGAAAGTTGTCAAATGAGCCTTGATGAGCTGCCACCACCGCAATTAACCCGCCAACACGCTTTCATACAAAAGGAACAAATAATCGCCTTCTGTCCCATATGCCACGATGATGATGTTGTTGACATCTATTATTGAAGGATATGCTGCAGATTGCACACACGACCTTATGAAAAAGGTAATAACCAACATTTATTCTTGTATCTACCACTTGAACAGTAGCAGGTAGTCAATAAGTATTATTCAATAGCATATATCATCTCTTAGAGTCTCGTGCATTACCTGCTTCGAACAAGATAGTGAGAGTAATGATAAATATACTACAGCTCGTGTAGTGTGTAGCGCAAAACGTGAACTTTTTTGGATTCAATCGAGACAAGAAACATCTTCTACAGTCATTATTGTCTTTGTTCCAAAATCGCCAACATCTACATTGGTGCTACTTTGGGAATATTGAAGCTGCAAACTTCTCTAAAATTGGAGCATCGATATCGCGATTCGGGCAGAATATGTGAGTGCGTAGACTCTCATTAATTACATGTTCAATTTTCTTGTTTTCTGCAAATAGACATTTTACACGTGATTAATGAGAGTCTACGCACTAACATATTCTGCCCGAATCGCGATATCGATATCCGGATCGATGCACCAATTTTAGAGAAGTTTGCTGCTCCAACACGTGCTGTAAGTAGAGTATTCGTAAAAACCAATGTACCATTAATATTATTCGAATAGTAGCCCATACGGTAGGGTTAGTCAGTATTCAAGTATTCCAATCTTTACTTATTCGAATATTCGAATTTCGAATAGATGTACGAGCGAGGTGTGGCTTAACTTAATTTACTTAACTTTTTTATGTTGGCGATTTGAGAGACACCGCATCTTTGTATCTATCAACGTATGGTAAAGGAATCTGAGACAAGCACATCTTTGTATCTTCTGGGTATTGATTGTATTAAAAATTGACAAAATATCAAAGGATGATTAATGCACAGCGTTTTGTTGGTGGCTCCACTTCTCCATATCATCCTTTGCCTTACACTTCAACATTGTCTATCTTAACAAACTATCTTTAAGGCCGCTGCTTTAGTGAGTATGCTTTTCCCATTTTTACGCGTAGAGGATGGGGCTGAATGTAGTGTTGATCGGGATGACAAAAGTACATCTGAGTTCACTTCTCCCGCAGTAACAACTACCAAAAACTCATTCAAAAACGTGGATTCAGATGACTTTGTTGGTCTTTCTATAAAACGGAAACGCAAATCGTCCGAAAA
>JACLAD010014566.1_pt1 | contig 21489 bp, 22 predicted proteins | sample 8027901 | NCBI WGS metagenome assembly JACLAD01 (sample SAMN15725071, study PRJNA655200) | protist metagenome | isolation source: fluorescence activated cell sorting (FACS) single amplified genomes of... | place: Spain: Blaines Bay Microbial Observatory, Mediterranean Sea | collected 2016-07-05 | reverse complement strand
CTCGATGGCGCATTGGCGGCCGAGCTTCTCGTATTCCCGCAGGAAGGTGGGCAGCTTCAGCGTCTTCAGATGATCCGCGAGCAGGATCTTCGGGGTGTCGATCATGCCGCATCCCCCGACAGGAGCGCCATGTAGCTGGCGGCCTTCGTGGTCCCGACAGTCGCGCGCGGCAGATAGGGGTAGACGTCGAGGTCCAGCTTCGGCGGCCGTTTTTCGACCTGGCAGAGAACGAGATGCTTTACGGCATCGAAGCCGACCGCGCCCAAGTGCAGCGCCTTCCTCACGGCGGCGTGGAGATCGTCGATGTCGAAGGTCTCCAGCAGGCGCAGGACCTGCACATACTCCCGCCGTCCTGCCTTGGTCATTCGCGCTTCCATCAGGCGGCGCAGGGTCGCGAACTCCGACGGCAGGTCCCATTCGGCCAAGGGGGCTGCTTGGTCCAGGGCGTTGATCTTGCGCTCGATCAGCGGGAGGTAATGGACCGGGTCGAAGACCATGTCCTCGCGGTCGTAGCAGCGGGGGTGGCGCGCGATGACTTGGCCGCCGCAGCCGATCACGACCGCGTCGACATACCCCCTGATCCAGACGTCGCGGTGGCCATAAGCGACCGGCACCGAGTAATCGTTGGTCCTGTAGCGCACCAGGGCTTGGGAGCTGACCCGCCCGGTGGCCTGATCGCAGGCATCGAACGGCGCGGTCGGCAGGCCGGCCATCGCTGCCAGATCCCGCGCGAGCCGCTCTCCGATGGTCTCTGATTGGCCGCGTAGGACATCAGCCTGGCGCTTGCGGCATTGCCCCGCCATGTAGGCATTGAACGCGTCCCAGCTCGCGAACCGCGGGAGCGGCACCATGAAGTTGCGGCGGGAGTAGCCGACCAGGCCCTCTGCGTTGCCCTTATCGTTTCCCTTGCCTGGACGGCCGTAGCGGTCGCGAAGCAGGTAGTGCGACAGAAACCCGCTGAAGAGCGTGGCACGCTTGCGCGTTCCGTCCGGCAGGATCTTCGCAACCAGGCAGCGGTCGTTGTCGTAGAGGACCGAGGCGGGCACCTTGCCGAAGAATGCAAAGGCATGGACGTGGCCGTCGACCCAGGCTTCCGCTGTCGCCGCCGGGTAAGCCCGCACGAAACAGGCATCGCTGTGCGGCAAGTCCATGACGAAGAAATGCGCCTTCTGTTCGATCCCGCCGATGACGACCACCGCCTCGCCGAAGTCGGCCTGGGCATGACCGGGCGGATGCGCCAGCGGCACGAACATCTCGCGGCCGCGCCGTTCGCGCTCCCGCATGTAATCCTTCACGATCGTGTAGCCGCCGGTGAACCCATGCTCGTCGCGAAGCCGCTCGAACACCCGCTTGGCCGTGTGCCGCTGCTTGCGGTGAACCGCGCGATCCCCCTCCAGCCAGCCATCGATGATCCCCGTATAGGCATCCAGCTTCGGCCGCTTCACGGGCGCCGTGCGGCGGTATCCGGGCGGCACAGAGAACGCCATCATCTTGGCTACGCTGTCGCGCGAGATGTTGAAATGACGCGCCGCCTCTCGCTGGCTCATTCCCTCGGCACAGGCCAGTCGCACCTTGCGATACAAGTCCACGGTGAAAATCCTCCCGCCCTCCCTGCCTTCAGAAAGGGTAAAGGTGGACGACTTTTACGCCGTCCGCAGCAGGCTCACCCTGCCGCTACCATGGCCGACTTTCTCACCGCCGTTCTCATATAGAGCGCTGGATACAGGAAGTGCCAAAGCGGACGCAGACCCGGATTAGGTCCGCTGGCTGCTATGCGGGACGAAGGGGCCGTTCAGAGGTCTGAATTCAACGGCCTCTTCAGATACCGACCTTTCGCTGATTTCTTAAGAATCTAGACAGTAAGTATGGCTCGGGTCTGCGAAGCCGCGGCCAAGCCTCCCCCATCGTTCGGCATTGTGATCGGCGACGGCTTGCTTCATATCAGCGGTTGCTGATACCTTATTCCTTCCAAGCATTGATGGCAGGCTATGAGTTCGAAGGATAACCAAGAACAGCGGCGCCGGAGCGGACGGCCGCTCATGATTTTGCCTATTCTTCTGTTTGGGTTGCTGGGCGTAGTCTTCTACTGGGGCCTCTGGAACAACGACGACCGGTTGCCCTCGACGCTGATCGGAAGACCAATCCCGGAATTCGCGCTCCCGCCCATCGAAGGGCGGCAGGACGGCCTAGCCTCGGCGAACCTGCTAGACCAGGTTTCTCTCGTCAACGTCTGGGCGTCGTGGTGCGTCCCCTGCCGCACGGAGAACCCGCTTCTCGTCGATCTTGCCGAAGCGGGCACCGTTCCGATCTACGGTATCAACTACAAGGACAATGCCGAGGAGGCGCTGGGTTTCCTCGAAGAGCTCGGCGATCCCTTCACCCGCATCGGCGCGGACCGATCAGGCCGCGTTGCGATAGACTGGGGCGTCTATGGAGTGCCGGAAACATACATAATCGACGCCGAGGGGCGCATTGCATACAAGCATGTCGGCCCCTTTGATCAGGCCTCGCTTGAGGAGGACATTCTGCCGGTCGTGCGCCGGTTGCAGGCTGAGAGCGACCCGTGAGGCGACGTGACGTCCTTGCCGGAGTCTTGGCGCTTGCGGCAAGCCCTGCCTCCGCCCGACCACCGATCCCTAATCACGGGACTCCGCGTGATCTCCTGTCGCCGCCTTTCGTGGATGGAGATGGACGGGATCTGACGCTGGCGGACTTCGAGGGACGTGTCGTGCTTCTGAACATTTGGGCGACTTGGTGCCCGCCTTGTCGCGAGGAGATGCCGACGCTCGACGCGCTGCAAGCGCGCCTCGGCGGATCGGATTTTCATGTTCTGCCGCTGTCGATCGATCGGGCCGGTCTCGAACCTGTGCGCCGCTTCTACCGAGAGACCGGCATTCGCAACCTCGATCTCTATATCGCGGAGGATACGCGCGCGATGCTGGCCTTGGCCGTGGTGGGTCTGCCGACAACGATTCTGATCGACCGCATTGGGCGCGAGCGGGGGCGCCTCGCAGGCCCGGCCGAATGGAACAGCCCCGAAGCCGTTGCGCAGATAAGCGCTCTTATTGACGAACGTAAGCAATAGGACATGGAAAAGCACGACGACCGCGCCAGCCGTTCCGCTCCGTGCGCACACGTGGTGGCGGTCTACCGATCAGTTTGGAGATGTGGATTTGATTGAACTTTCCGTTCTTGGACTAATGGCGGCATTGCTGGCCGGTGCCGTTTCCTTTCTGTCGCCCTGCGTGCTGCCGCTCGTGCCCGGCTACGTATCCTACGTTGCCGGACGTACGGTCACCGGCAGTGCAGCGCCTTCGAAGGGGCGGGCCGTCTGGCTCAGCTTCTGTTTCGTCCTTGGCTTCTCCACGATATTCATCGCGCTTGGGGCCTCTGCCACCGCGCTCGGTCAGACGCTGCTGCAGTGGCGCTACGAACTCAACCTCGTCGGCGGCGCGATCGTGATCCTGTTCGGTCTGTTCATGATCGGGGCAGCGCGCCTGTCGGCCATGGAGCGCGACCTGCGTTTCCATCTCGACCTGCCGGGCGGGCAACCGGTCGCCTCCTACGTGCTCGGACTCGCCTTCGGTTTCGGCTGGACACCGTGCATCGGGCCGATCCTCGGTGCCATCCTAACCGCCAGCGCGACAAGCGCGACGATTGGCGAGGGCGTCGCATTGCTTGCCGTCTACTCGGCCGGCCTTGGGATCCCGTTTCTGGTCGTCGCGGGGTTCACCGACAGTATTGCCGGCAGGCTGCGCGGCATCGGTCGTTGGGGTCGCCGCCTGCATCAGGCTGCGGGCGGCGTCATGATCCTGATGGGCCTGGCGATGATGACCGGGCGGTTGAGCGCACTGGCCTACTGGCTGCTGGACACCTTCCCTGTCCTTGCGCGGATCGGGTGAACAGATGCGACTGTACGAGAAACATATCCTCCCTCGGCTGACGCATCTGGCGATGGGCCAGGATCAACTTCTTCCCTACCGGCGCCGCGCCATCTCCGGGCTGCATGGGCGTGTGCTGGAGATCGGAATCGGCTCGGGCCTGAACATTGCGCTCTACCCCGAGGCCGTGCGCCAGATCATCGGTATTGATCCGTCGCCCGAACTCCTCTCTCGGGCCGCGCAAACCTCCCATGGACTGATGCCCGCGGCCGAGATGATCGAGGGCGTGGCCGAAGCATTGCCGCTCGAAGATCGCAGCGTCGATTGCGTCGTCGCCACCTGGACACTCTGCAGCGTTTCGGAACCGGAGAAGGCTCTCGCCGAGATCCGGCGCGTTCTCAAGCCGGATGGCGTCTTCCGCTTCGTCGAGCATGGCCTGGCGCCCGGACCCCGTATCCGGCGCTGGCAACGCTGGCTGACGCCTGTCTGGAAACACTGCGCCGGGAACTGCCATCTTGACCGCCCGACGGCCGACTTGATCGAGACAAGCGGCTTCCGCATGGAGCGGCTCAACACCGGTTACGCGACAGGTCCGAAGCCCTTGGTTTTCATGTATGAGGGACAAGCTCGCCTCTACTGAGGAAGCTTGGAAACAGGACAATCTCGGCTTTCGATCCGTGGCGCAACTGATGGCAAGGTAGCCAATTCTCGCCTCGAACTTTCGCCGAAAATTTTGCGGTGATGAGGTGTTATGAGCAGTCATCAAGATAACCGGCAGGCCAATCTGACGCGCGGCATCCGGGTCGAGATCGCCAGCCTCGTCTACAACATCATCGAGGTCGTCGTATCCGTCACCGTGGGACTTCTGACCGGCAGCGCAGCGCTGGTGAGTTGGGGCCTCGACAGTACGGTCGAGGCCACCTCGGCTGCGACTCTGATCTGGCGCTTGAAGAGTGAGGTGGACGGTGCCGACAAGCGCACGGTCCTGCACCGCAAGAAGGTCGCGCTCTACGTGGTTGCCTGTGCCTTCTGGATCGTCGTCGCGGCGATCCTCTACGAGGCGGTCTCCGCCTTCATTTCGCAGAAGGCGCCGGGCTTCAACTGGTGGGGTATCGCGATTCTGGGTGCTTCGCTCGTGGCCAACCCGTTCCTCGCCTGGGGCAAGTATCGCTACGGCAAGCGGCTCGATGCGCCCGCCCTGAAGTACGATGCCAAGGACACCATGATCTGCCAGTATCAGACGATCGTGGTGTTGGCCGGGATCGGTCTGACGCAATGGATGGGCTGGTGGTGGGCCGACCCGGTGGCGGCGCTTCTGATCGTGCCCTACGTTGCATGGGAGGCGTTCGAGGCCACGAAGGATGCGCGGTCGGTCGATCCGGACGAGGGCGAAGCTACTGCCGAGGCCTGACGTTACGCATGATGAACCGAGATTTGGGCATGGGCGGCAGTTCTCCGGTTTCCAGATCCAGATCCAGATCCTGATCCGGCACTTCGTAGTCGATGGCGTTCACGAAGAAACTGCAAAACGCCTTCATCTGGCTGATCGCGATCCACTCGCCCGGACAACGGTGGTTCCTGTGGTGATCGCCACCGCCCTGCGGAATGAACTCGTAGGGAGTGACCTCCCGATCGTGAAACCGCTCGGGCCGGAACTCTTGCGGCGCGTCCCACGAACGAGCGTCGGTATTCGTGCCGTAGAGGTCGAGCAGAACCCTGTACCCTTTGGGAAAGCGATATCCGCGCCACTCGAAATCGCTCTTCACCCGTGCCGCAACCGCGGGAAAGAACGGATACAGACGGCGGACCTCTTGCACGAAAGGTTCGAGCTGTCCCTCGTCGTCCTTCAGCTTTTGCCGCCACTCGGGATGCCGATGTAAAGCATGCGCCGCCTGAACTATGAACACGGATACCGCGACGGTCGGGCGCAGGACATTCAACAGCTCTACGGCGGCCACCCTGGGGGTCAACAACTCCCCATCGAGATCGCGCCATGTCGCGATGATATGAAGGGCACTTTCCTGCGTCGGCTGAAGCTCACCATCGCGGACCTGTTGGATTAGCCGTGCTGCCCATTTTTCCAGGCGGTGGCGCGCCAGACGCGCGCGCCAGTGTTTGGGGCCAAGGGCCCCGGCGTCCTGAAAAAGCGCTGTAAGCTGCGCCCTTCGGGTCGCCACCTCAGCTTCATCAAGCGGCACCCTGGCCCAGGCGCAGACAGCTCTTGTGAGCATTTCGCGCACTTCGTCATAGAGGACGACCTCGTTCCTCGCCTCCCAGTCCGGCGCATATTTGTCCAACATGTGAAGCGACGTGCCCTGAAGCGCGGCGATCCGCTCGGTCCCCATGAGTGACATGAACATCTTCTTGCGGTGCTGGTGGGCAGCGCCGTCCAATCCCTGAACGCCGCCTTCGCCCAGCAGGGTCTTCTGTATGCGGCCCGGCATCGAGCCCGCGCGGATCAGTTTATCCTCGGAATAGAAAACTTCCGCTGCCGCCGCGCCGGTCATGCAGATCGTCTCTTGAAGGAGGATGCGGGTTTCGAACAGGTCTGTGTCGAGTGCGCGGCAGGTCTCCGAGATGAACCCATATGGGTTGCGCAGCAGGGCGAGTGTGCTGTCAAAGCCTTTCGCAGATGGTATGCCGAACATGGGTTACACCCCCGTTGTGTTTTCCTTGCGTTCACTCTGACCAGGCTTGTCCTTCGCAGAGCGGAAGCTGTCCCAGAACAGCAGGGCTGCGCCGCAGAAAATCGTTACGTCCGCGAGATTGAAGGACGGCCAGTGGTATGATCCGTAATGGAAGTCGAGAAAGTCAGGAACGGCCTGATAGCGTACGCGGTCAAGAATATTGCCGAGTGCGCCGCCGATGATCAGACCGAGAGCGGCAGCTGTCAGCCTGTCCGGCGCGGAGACTGTGCGGAATTTTGTGCCCTGGCGCCTTTTGTTACGCCATGGGGAAGCTGTTACGCCATGGGGAAGCGTTCTTCGAACATGATGGCGAACTGGCTTTTCACCGCGTGCCACTCACGCACCGAGCGCTTCCACTCGACTGAGGTAGCATTCAGAGCCAGATAGATCAATTTTGCCGCTGCCTCGTCGCTGGGAAAATGACCTCGAGTTCGAACGGCGCGGCGGATCTTCGAATTCAGCGCCTCTATGGCATTGGTGGTGTAAATCAGCCTGCGCACCTCGGGCGGATAGTTGAGGAAGGGGACCACCTCGTTCCAGGCCCGGCGCCAGCTTGGCGCAATAGCTGGGTAGCGTGCCGCCAGATCGCTGTCTTCGAATTCGGCCAGCGCGGTCTCTGCCGCCTCGGCGTCCACGGCCGTGTAGACCGCCTTCAGGGCCGCTGCCACGGCCTTGCGGTCCTTGTAGCTGGCAAAGCTCATGGAATGACGCAAGAGGTGGACGATGCACGTTTGGACCTGAGTTTCCGGGAAGGCCGCCTCGATGGCTTGGGGGAAGCCCTTGAGGCCGTCCACAACGGCGATCAGGATGTCCTGCACCCCGCGATTGCGCAGGTCATTGAGGACCTTGGCCCAGAACTTGGCGCCCTCGTTGGCCTGGAACCAAAGGCCGAGCACGTCACGGGTGCCGTCCGGCAGGATCGCCAGCGCCACGAAGACCGCCTTGTTGGAGACCGCGCCGTCGCTCCTGATATTCACCCGGATCGCATCCATGAACACCACCGGATAGCAGGGCTCAAGGGGGCGGTTTTGCCAAGCGGTGACCTCATCCATCACAGCTTCCGTGATCGCCGAGATCAGGCTCGCTGAGGCCTCGAAGCCATAGATCTCTTCGATATGCCCCTGAATCTCCCGGGTCGTCATGCCACGCGCATACATGCTGACGATCTTGCGGTCGAACTCTGGAAAGCGCCGCTGATACTTGGCGATCAGCAGCGGATCAAAGGTGCCATTGCGGTCGCGCGGGATGTCCAGAACGACTTTGCCGCTATCGGTGGTCACCGTCTTCCGGCTGCTGCCATTGCGGCGGTTAGGCGCCTGATTTGGCCCTTCAGGAGCTTCCGCTGCGCGCTCCTCGCCAAGATGCTCCTCCATCTCAGTCGTCAGCGCACGTTCTGCCAGCGCCTTCGTCAGTTCAGAAAGAATGCCTTCCTTGCCGAACAGCTCGCCGGGCGAACGCCCCTCCATCAGCCGGTCCAGCAGTTCTTTGTCGATGCTCATACGTGGGTCTCCTTACAGAGTAGTTACCACGCCAGAGCACAAAATTCAGGATAGTCCCCCGGCGCGCGCCATAACCAGATCAATAGCCATGCCACGATCACGCCAGCAAGCGCGATGAGACCCCACCACGGTACGAACCCGCCGAGCATACCGAAGCTGACCCCATCGTTCAGAACCCGCACGAGGTTAAGAAAGGGTAAAACCTCGACCCCGCTCTCGAGCGCCGGTGTGGTCAGGGCGAGCGCCTTGGTGCCCTGATCGAGACCGAGCGCTGCGATTGCGCAGAGCCCACCGAGAACGCGACCGTTCATGCCGTCGCCTTCAGATCGCCCCGCGCGTCGCGGATGATGGCCCAAGCGGAGTGCAGGAACAGTCCGGCGATACCGAAGGCGACGATAAGGTCGGGCCACGCGCTGCCCAGCCACGCCACGAGACCGGCGGCGATGACGACCGCCGCATTGCCGATAGCGTCGTTGCGCGAGAACAGCCAGACAGCCCGCATGTTCGCGTCGCCCTTGCGGAATCGCAGCAGCGGCAGAACGGAGACGACGTTCACGACAAGGGCGATCATACCGAGCAGGCCCATGAGACCTGCATCCGGCGTCGTCTGTTCGAAGACCCGGACGATGGTCGTGCCGAGGACGCCAAGACCGAGGAGCCCGAGGAAGATGCCCTGGATCAGAGCCGACCGTGCCCGCCAAGCGAGGCTCCAGCCGATGGCCAGCAGGCCGAGGAAGGTGATCGCGCCATCGCCGATGAAATCGAGCGCATCGGCCTTCACGGCCTGCGATCCGGAAATGAAACCGCCGATCATTTCGAGGACCCCGTATCCCACGTTCAGGATCACGACGATCCAGAGGGCACGGCGGTAGGCCGGGTCCTGATGGGCAGGATTCGGCGGAATGTCTTCATCGCCCTCGATCCGGTCGAAGCCATAGCCTGTCACCGCGACTGCCTTTTCGATGTCCGGCAGGCGCACTTCGGGTGCAGTCAGTGTCATGATGTGCGTCGCGGCCGACACTTTCACATCGCCGGGCGCGACCCCGGCTGCCTGTGCCGCCCGCTCGATCTGCGCGGCATCCTTGGCGCAATCCATACCGGAAACCCGGTAACGGACGGGCGGGACATCTGCCGTCGATCCGGCATTTTCGGTGTTGGCCATGGTCGCGCTATTCCTGCTAGGATGAATCGAAGAACAACATATCAGCGAGGAGTGATATGGCGCAATTGGTCGATGACCGCAAGAGCGCAACCATCGAGCGACGGGCGAAGCTGTTCCGCGGCTTCGCGGACCCGAGCCGCCTGGCCATCCTCGGTGCACTTTGCAACGAGCCATTGGCCGTTCACGAGCTCGTCGAGCGGACGGAACTATCGCAACCCAACGTCTCCAACCATCTGAGGTGCCTGCTGGAGTGCGGGCTTGTCGCCAGCGATCGCGATGGGCGTTTCATCCGCTACCGTATCAGCAGCCCGCGCATCACGGTTCTTCTGAGCGATGTGGACGCACTTCTCGACGTGGTCGCAGAGGGCGTTGAGGCGTGTGACAATTATCGTGAGGCGTGAGTCAGAACGGACGGCCGGTCGACTCGGCGCAGATCGGTTGGAAAGATGTTGTCCGTGTGCAGGGTCCGACCGGAATCCTGCTGAGGTTCGACAAGCTGGCTTCGGAAGAGACACCATTCATGTATCACTGCCACATCCTCGAACACGAGGATGCGGGCATGATGGGGCAGTTTACGGTCACATAACAGGACCCCACCCGCTCGACACCGGGCGTCGTCAAGAGCTTACGTCTTCTTGCGGCGTTCTATCAGGTGCCGGTGTCGCCTTGTTGAAACGCATTACGGAGTATGTCTAGACCCGAACGGAGAACACCTCGCTAAGCTGCGGGTCCGCCGAAGCGGCCGTCCAGTCGCTCGGCAGCATTCGTCAAAAAGGGCTCCCTCAAGCCGTTCGCTGCGATCTGCGCGAACGGCTGCTTCGACGCTGCGGCCGTTCACTGAACCGTCTGTGACAGGCTGCTGAACTTATTTGTGAAAAACGACACACAGCCCGGCCCCAGTTCGTTTTAGTGTCCGATAAGCCCCCTTATCGAACATGAGCGTGATAGGCTCTTCGGCATTCCAGACACGCCTGAAATCCCTGCCCCGATCTCGCTGCCTACCCACGTCGCGGGCTCCGGCCGGCTTGACCGCCTCGTCGGCACCGCCCGCGGCTACGCCGACCACGCGGTCTCCGAGAACACGCGTAGGGTCTTCGCCCTCTCGTATTGTTTAAGGTCCCTCCCCTTGCCCGAACCGGCGTGACTAAGGTTGTCCTTAGGCAGGGGCCCGCGCACTACGTGACTGTGATGCTCCATCGAAAATGCGGTGCAGTTCGATAATCCTATCCACCTCGCACGCCGATCCCAAGATAACCGGAACCCACTGATGTGGTCCTTCGGGCGCAATCTCGAGAAGTCGCGCCCGCCCAGTGCTGGCCATGCCCCTTGCCTGTTCGATCAGTAAACTCATCGGATTGGCCTCGTAAAGCAGGCGCAACTTGCCCCCACTCTCCCGAAGCGTTCGGTCGATGGGATAGAGGAACACACCGCCTAGAAGCAGGATGCGATGTACCTCGGCCACCATCGAGGCAAGCCACCGCATGTTGAAGCTGCGCTGGCGCATCCCATCGACGCCGGCGAGGCATTCCTCGACATAGGTCCGGACAGGGTCCTCCCACAGCGGTGACACTATAGCGCCCTCGGAGTCGCAAGGTTAAAGCGCGCCGCCACAATAAATCTACAATCAACCCCCTGATATTTATAAGAAATACAATTAAAGGATAGCGGTGCCAGCCAACCTTGCGCTGGGGATATCGGATTATACCGATCGGTATAATCGGTTAGCCATCTCGGTATCGCTGAATGAGATCCAACAGCTCTCGTTCGAAGTCCTCTTGCTTCACGGGTGGGATGGAGATGCCCTTAGCGGTGAGGCTGACCTTTTTACCGTTCCGCTCCAGCTTATATGTCCCCCCACCTGGGATCGTCTTCTGGGCGCGTTTCGCGGCGGTCCCCCTACCCTTCTCTCTCTTCTCGGCCAGCGCCATTTTCGCCTCAGCAAGCGTTTCCCTCTTGTCGAGGAATGGCGCGAGATCCCGGATCATGTCCATGCTCGCCTTCGGGCCGAACCAGTCGAGCGCCTTATCGGCGTTCTGGGCACACTTCACACCGACAGATACGAGCGGCTGCGCAACACCCAAGCGCTCTGCGATGTGCGCCTGGGTCGCATCCTCTTCGTGCTTCAGCCTGATCGCGATCTGCCCGATCGACAGGATGCGTTCAAACGGCGTCAGGTCTTGCCTAATGGCATTCTCGGAGTAGCGCTCCTCGAGGTCCGAGATGGTGAGGTCTTCGTGCCCGTCCAGTGCGCTTTTCATGTCAGGCGCGATGATGGCTTGCACCTCATCCACACCCAATTCCTGCAGCGCCCGGAGGCGACGCCGACCGGACAGAAGAAGGAACTGCGCAGCTCCATTGATGACGGTCGGGTTCTTGTGGTTAGGGCGCCAGTCCGGATTCATTGGGCGAACACGGATCGGCTGGGTCTGCCCGCGCGCAGCGATGTTCTCCTTTAGCAGCCTGAACTCCGAGTCCTCTACCCAGTTGCCTTTGCGGTCGCTGCCGAGGGCGTCCTCGATCTGCGAGGTCTTCATGACCACCGAGACCCTTCCGTCCATCACCTTCTTGAGGATGTCGTTGGTGGCATGGCCCATTTGGTGGCCAACCAGCCCGCCGCGCGGCTCCTCGTAGCTCTCGAAGGTTTGCGCCGTCGCTTGCGGCACTCCCCTCTCCTCGTCCGTCATCGGTGCCGAGTTCAGCTTCCTCTTCGCCATCACACCCACCTCTCAGCGATGAATTTCTCGGCGTGGCCGCGCGATGGAAGCGCCCCACCCCACACCAGTTTGGCCAGTGCATCGTTCACGGCATTCGCATTCTGAATAAATGCCTTCGCAGAAGGTCGTCTGCTTCGCGGAGGATCGTACTCGTAGATGGACTTGTATTCCTCAGCCGCGTTGGCGACGGCATCTGATCTCGAATACCAGACCTGAGACACGAGGCCCGGGTGGCGTCTATGAATGTCGACGATCTGATCGACGTCCTTCTCGTTGGCCTCTTGGATGATGGTCGGGAGCACGATGTGGTTTCCGCCACCGATCACTCGATCCTCGATCGCCATCTCGGAGAGGTAGACCTGCACGTTGTCGGCGTAGGTGCTGAGCGTTTTGAGGTCGAAACCTTTCATGGTCTGCGGCACGATCAGGTTGGTCGCGGCAACCAAGCCGTTGAGCTGCACAAGCGTGAAGGATGGCTGCTGGTCGATTACGATCACGTCGACCGTCTCGTGAAGGGCTTCCTGATACTTCTCGACATCGAAGCTTCCATCGGACTTGCGAAGCTCGGACCCCAGGGTATTCGGGCCATACGCGGCGTCCCAGCGAGCAATGGCATCCTTGAGGGCCGCATGCACGGGAGCGGTGCCGCCGGACTTCTGCGACAGCATGAGGAGCGCGAGATCAGCGTCCTGAATGTTTGCGCCGCCAGGAATGAGCCGGGTGCCCGGCCACTGGGTGGTCTGCCACATCCCATTCAGATCCTCGGCCGACTTCTCCACGATCTGGTGTGCATTGAACTGGTCGAGGTCGAGCCCCATGAACGATGCCACGGTATTGCGGTTTCGCTCGAAGAGCTTGGTCTGCTTGTCAGCGAAATAGAGCGACACAGTAGCCTGCGGATCGCAGTCGAGAATGCCTACGCGCAGACCGTAGTTCATGGCCACATACTGCGCGAAATGAGCAGCAGACAGGCTCTTCCCGGTGCCGCCTTTCTGGGCGGAGAAACTCACAACGGGGAGCGGATCACCCGGCTTGCGCCAGTGCAAGTACTCGTGCTTCCGGTGCGTGCGAGATTGAAGGTAGGCCCGCATCATCATGATCTCGGAGATCGAGTAGTGGGCTGTATGTCCACTTTGCCCGACGGTCTTCCGCCCCACAGGGAAGCTGTCATCGTCGCTTGTAGCTTGGTTGAGCACACGGATGGTGTAGGCATTCCCCAGCCCGAGAAGCTCTCCGACTTCGCGTGTGCTGAATGTCTTCTCAACACGCTTCTTCATCGTGTCGTCCTGACGAACCTGCCCGGCGATATCCCTCATGCCGTGGGCGAGGCGCTTGATAAAGTCGATCATCTGCGGCTTCGATGCGTCATTATACCGGTCGGTATAATCGGTCGTTTGCTTGTCTGCCTGCACTTTGCAGTCTCCTCGTTCTCTGCTCTCCGGCTCCTAAGCGGGATTATACCGATCGGTATAATCGGCTCCCTGGCCGTCTTGGTTTGTTTTATTCGGTAGGCTGACGGTCACCGTGTGGCAGTCTTCATCGCGGTCAGTTCGGTGTATTTCCTCAGGTGGTGTCTTAGCACCTTGAGCGTCGACGCCATAGTCGCAGGAGCTGCCGCACACGCTTCAGCAAGGTAGTTTCGGAAGAAGTGTGGCTCTGGCATCTTCCTCCAGAAGCCGACCCGCCATTTCCTCTTGATGGCCGCCGATAGGGCAGGGAGAACCGCTGCTGGCGCCGGGTTCTGGGACACTAACTCGACCTGCTCGTGCAGAGCCTCTCGGTTCTCCCTCACACCCAACGACCGCCAGATGCCCCGGAGCCTTCGTTCTATGTCCACATCGCTGATTGCTGTGTCTGCCTGAACCAGCGCGTAGTCGGCGAGGAGCTTCTCGGTCTTAGCAACCAGATCCCGCGAGGGCATGGAGTTGAAGTGCGTGCTCCATGACGCACCACGGGTCAGCTCGACCCATCTCTCCCGCAATTCTTCCACCACTGCACTGACGCAAGGATCCGGTTGCAGGGCAGGGGCCTCGTTCATCTCGACCAGCTGTGGCAGAGGCTGCGGTGCAGTAGTGTGGTTAGAATGGATATGGTTATTATATTCGCGTTCGGAGGACTGAACGCCGCATTCAGCTTCCTGAACGTCCGCAACCTGTTCATCGACCTTCTTCTGGCGCCGATCGGTTCCTGCCTTACGCAGAGCAGTGCGCCATTCTTTCCAGAAGGTCACGTTGTGACGCTGGTATCCATTGCCACCGAACAAGCCTCTCTTCGAGAACGAGGCAACCAGCCCCAGGGCGCGAAGCTCCTTGAGGTAGGCAGTGATGCTCGGCTTCGATCTCCCCATACGGGAGGCCAGCTCCTCGTGGGGAGTGTGGCAGTCACCGGTCTTGTGGTTCGCATACGAGCATAGGAGGGTGAGTAGGCGGAACGCACCACTGCTCATCTTGAGATCCATGATCTCGTTGGGCAGGGCAACGAAGCCTCTCCCCGGATTCATTGGGAAAGTCATTCTCAGGCACACTTTTCATGATCCCGCACGCCGAAGGGGCTTGCGGGAGGTGGGAAATGCCTGCTAGGAAGAGGGTGAATATAGGGTCTGTTTTCCTAGCAGACCGGGCGACTAAAGGGCTCAGAGAGGCGGCAACCTTTCTGGGCTCTCGTCTTGTCTGGGGGTTAGCTACTCATCTGCGGCCTCTTCGTGTGTGCATTTTGGGCCATCAATGCACAAGCACCTACCGAGACGCAACAACTAATCGAGAGAACTCCCGATCAAGGTGTAAATTGCACTTTGCAAAGGAGCTATTTTTCAAGGGTTTCGGCGTGATTTCGGCCCTGAACTTTTTTCGAGAGCCTTCTGAGAGCCCACGCTGAACGGGCAGTAGGCAGCACTAATATACACGCATTGCGTGAAACTGAGTGGATTTATAGAAGTACTTTCAAGGGCCTCACCCTCTGGTAGCCATTTTTGGTTCGCGTTCCACGAGAATCAGGCGGCCTCCGACTTGATCAGGGCAGCCTACCGAGGCTCAGAGCAGCCGATCAATCGACACGAAGATCTGCACGAGGATGAAGTGCGCCCTTTGGCTTGGACACGTCAGGCCGGCTGGTTTTACCAAGCTTGGGCGCCGAACTCGATCTTTGCAAACTCCAGCCATCTCTTCAGGGCTTGGACCGGGCAGGTCTGATCGCTGGAGCGGCGGGCGATCTCGATCTCGTGCCAGCCGGTCTTGCCGCGCAGCGTGACAAGAACGCCGGCCTCGAGAACCTTGATCCAGCCGCTGCCCTAGATGGTGTCGTCCTGGCCGTGATCCAGTCCGACGATTTCGGAGCGTCGCAGCACCCCGGCAAAGCTCACCAGCAGCATGGCCCGGTCGCGCAGCCCGCGCAGGTCGTGGCTGAGCGTCGCGAGCATGGCCAGAAGCTCGTCCGGCCTGATCGCCTCCATCTGTTCCAACGGTCGGGCATGGCGGCAGCAGATGCCGACGAGAACGCTCGAGATGTGCTGATCGCGCCGGTCGAGCCGAAAGTCGCGCTGCGCGTAGCCCCCAGACAGTCCGGCAAGACGGCGATCGATCCAGGCTACCGACAGCGGGCGTGCCTTACCCGAAGGCGCGGCGAGATCGGTGATGTAGAGCCCGACCAGTTCGGGCGACGGGGGCAGGGGGTTGGCGCCCTTCATTCGACACCAACGCGCGAAGGCCTCCAAGTTGCGCGTGTAGGCGGTTCGGGTGTTCTCGGCAATGGCGTGGTCGAGGTATTGGCGGGCGGTGTCGACCAAACGGTCGAGGCTGCCGGAGCCCGCGACGTAATCGGGCAGGACGAGCGGCGCGGGATGTTCGGGGTTTTCAGACGAATTCGATATGCCAAGCGACCGATCATCTTCATGTCCGATAAACCAAGATTATCGGACACGGGATGGGCGACTGCGATGGGCAGGGGCGGAACGTGACGGCCATATTGAAATGCAAGGAACTAGCAGTCCGCCGGCTGACCCGAAGACGTGCCTGTTGAACCGAACAGACAGGCGTTCCGCGTTGGCAGGCATTCTTCGCGGAGTGTCCTGCCCCGAGTTTGATAGGGTGCGCCCCCGCAGGAGGCCTGCGGAGGCGGTCGGTGTCGTCGCCTTCCGTTGGCTCAGACCGGGTCCCAGTTGAACACGTCGCCCGAGACGTCGAGCGGTACGTAGCTCGACTTCAGTGATGCCATCGCGTGGCGCGTAACGCTGTCGATGTCCCATCCCTCGCCGCGATGGACGGCCCGTACCGGACGTGGCTGGGACATCAGGAAGATCTCGTTGTTGCGCACCGCGAAGATCTGGCCCGTGGTCTCGGCGCCCTCGTCCGACGCGAGGTAGAGCGCGACAGGCGCTATCTTCTCGGGCTTCATATCCTTCATCCGATCAACCCGCTCCTGCTGCTCAGGGCTGTCGACCTTGATCGAGGAGGTCATGCGGCTCCAGGCAAAGGGCGCGATGCAGTTCGAGCGGATGTTCCAGCGCTTGAGGTCGAGCGCCATGGACTTCGACAGGGCCGCGATGCCCAGCTTTGCGGCAGAGTAGTTGGCCTGCGCGAGATTGCCAATCAGGCCGGAGGTCGAGGTCATGTGGATCAGGCTGCCGGAGCCCTGTTCACGCATCACCTCCGACGCGGCCCGGCTGACGTTGAAGGTGCCGTAGAGATGCACCTTCACCACAGCGTCGAAGTCCTCGAAGCTCATCTTGTGAAAGAAGCAGTCGCGCAGGATGCCCGCGTTGTTAACGACGCTGTCAAGGCGCCCAAAGGCGCTGACGGCCTGTTGCACCATGGCCTTCGCACCCTCGGGGTCCGAGACATCGTCACCATTGGCGACGGCGACGCCACCCGATTTCTCGATCTCGGCCACGGTGTCCTGTGCCGAGGCGCTGGACTCGCGCTGGCCCTGGAGGCTTGCGCCGATGTCGTTGACGACGATCTGCGCCCCAGCTCTCGCGGCCTCCATCGCGATGGCGCGACCGATGCCATTACCGGCGCCGGTCACCAGCATGACCTTGCCACTGAGGGGTTTCATGTCGGGCATATCTTCTCCGTTCTTCATTCGTGTTTCGGATGGTTTCTCGAGGGCACGGCATCGGACTTGACCTCGCCGCATCATTCCATATTCAGAATTGCGTTTACTATACAGAATATAAGCTGTAGAACAAGAGAGGATGCAATTCGTGTCTAGGGGAGGACCGACCATGGCGACAGGTGTGGACGACGATGTTTTCGAACAGCTCGTGGAAACGGTGGGCCGTTTCGCCCGCGAGCGGCTGATCCCGGCGGAACGCCGGGTCGAGGAGGAGGATGCGATCCCCGAGGAGATCGTGACCGAGATGAAGGAGATGGGGCTTTTCGGGCTGTCCACGCCCGAGGAGTTCGGCGGCATCGGCCTGAACGTGCCGCAGGAGGCGCGGCTGATCGAAACCCTGTGCTACGCCTCGCTAACCTTCCGCTCGCTGATCGGCACGAATGTCGGCATCGGCTCGCAGGGGATCGTCATGGACGGCACCCAAGAGCAAAAGGAGCAATGGCTCCCCGGCGTGGCAAGCGGCGAGGTGATCGCCTCCTTTGCGCTGACCGAGCCCGACCACGGCTCCGACGCGGGCGGCATCCGCACCTCGGCCCGGCGCGACGGCGATGATTTCGTCATCAACGGCACCAAGCGCTACATCACCAATGCCGTGCGCGCCGGGGTGTTCACCGTCTTTGCGCGGACGGATGCCGAAAAGCCCGGCGCCGACGGGGTCTCGGCCTTCATCGTCCCCGCGGACACGCCCGGCATCACCGTGGCCAAGCCCGACCGCAAGCTCGGCCAGCGCGGCACCAAGACCTCGGACGTGATCTTCGAGAACGTGCGCGTGCCCGAAAGCGCGATCCTGGGCGGGCCCGAGCGGCTGCATCAGGGCTTTCGCACCGCGATGAAGGTTCTGGACCGGGGCCGCATCCATGTGGGCGCGATGGCGGTGGGCCAGAGCCAGCGCATGCTCGACATCGCCACCGATTACGCGCTGGAGCGCCGCCAGTTCGGCAAGCCGATCGGAGAGCATCAGCTGGTGCAGGGCATGATCGCCGATTGTCAGGCCGAGCTGCAGGCGGCACGCGCGCTCGTCCGGGCCACGGCCGACACCTTCGACCGCGAGGGCAAGGCCATCCTCGAGGCCTCCTGCACCAAGTATTTCTGCACCGAGGCCGCCGGGCGCATCGCCGACCGGGCGCTGCAGATCCACGGCGGCGCGGGCTACATGGCCGAATACGATATCGAGCGGCTCTACCGCGACATCCGGCTGCTGCGGATCTACGAGGGCACCAGCCAGATCCAGCAGCTCGTCATCGCGCGCCGCACGCTGGCGCAGAGGGCGGGCTGAGCATGGCCGCGCATGTGCCCCGCAGCTTTGACGAGATGCCGCCGCAATCCGCGTTCTCGGTGCTGCTGGGGATCGAGATCGTGACCTGCACACCCGAGGAGGTCGTGTGCCGGATGCGGGTGACCGAGGCGATGGGCAACCGCAACGGCGTGCTGCATGGCGGCGCGATGATGACGCTGGCCGACACGGCGGCGGGCACCGCGTCCTTCATCAACAGCCCCGCCGAGATCTCCAACACCACGGTCGAGGCGAAGACCAACTTCATCCGTCCGGTCAAGATCGGCGACACGGTGACCGCGCGCTGCGCGCCTGTCCATGTGGGGCGCAGCACGGTGGTGCTTCAGGTCACGCTGACGCGCGGGGACGGCAAGATCGTCGGCTCGACCTCGCAGACGCATCTGTTTCTGGGCTGGAAAGACTGAGACGAAGGGGAGGGACGAATGACCGAAACTGAAATCGCGAAGCTTGGGCCGCAGGCCGCCTATGAGGCGCATCTGGCGGCGGGGCGGTTCATGATCCAGCGCGCCGCGAGCACGGGGGAATACGTGTTCTGGCCCAAGGTGACATCGCCGAGCGGTGCCACGGACCTCTAATGGGTCGCGGCCAAGGGCACCGGGACGGTCTATGCGATCACCGTGAACCGTGCGCGCGCGGGCGACTACAACGTCGCACTGATCGAGCTCGAGGAAGGCGTGCGCATGATGTCGACGCTGCCCCAGGTTGAAACCGCCGAGATCGGCGCGAGGGTCAGGGCACGGATCGAGGATGCCGGGGACGCGCCTCGCGTCGTCTTCGACCTCGCGGGCGAGGGCGCGGCATGAGCGCGGAGGACATCCGGGGCAAGAGTGCCATCGTCGGCATGGCCACCGCTGGCATGGGCGCGGCGCCGGGGTTTTCGGCGATGGAGCTTCTGGGGCAGGCGGCGGTCAAGGCCGTCGCTGAGGCCGGGTTGAAGCTGCAGGACATAGACGGCGTCTTCGCCGCGACCAGCAGCCATGCCTTCCCGACCATGAGCGTTGTCGAATATCTCGGGCTCAGGCCAAGGTTCTTCGACGCCACCAACGTCGGGGGCTCCAGCTTCGAGATGCACCTGCTGCAGGCCACGCTGGCGCTCGAGGCCGGGCTGTGCGACGCGGCGCTGGTTTGCTACGGCTCGAACCAGCGCACGGCGGGCGGGCGGCTCGTGTCGATGAGCGAGCCGCAGTGGCACGAGACCCCCTACAATCCGCGCCACCCGATCACCGCCTATGCATTGGCCACGAGCCGGCACATGGCCCAATACGGCACGCGGCGCGAGGATCTGGCGGATGTGGCGCTGGCCGCGCGCAGCTGGGCCAATCTCAACCCCGAGGCCTTCGCCCGCGGACCGCTCACCAAGGACGAGGTGATGTCGGCGCGGATGATCTCGGACCCGCTGAGCAAGGCCGATTGCTGCCTCGTCACCGACGGGGCCGCGGCCTGCGTGCTGGTGCGCGCGGACCGAGCGAGGGACCTGCCGGGCAAGCCGGTCTATTTCCTCGGCGCAGGCGCTGCGAATTATCACCGCTCGATCGTGGCGATGCCCGATCTCACCACCACCGCCGCCGCCGAGAGCGGGCCGCGCGCCATGCGGATGGCGGGGGTTACGCAAAAGGACATGGATCTGGTGATGGTCTATGACGCCTTCACCATCAACACGATCCTGTTTCTCGAGGATCTGGGCTTTTGTCCCAAGGGCGAGGGAGGGCGCTTCGTTCAGGAGGGGCGCATCGCACCGGGGGGCGAGCTGGCGGTCAACACCAATGGCGGGGGCCTGTCTTGCGTGCATCCCGGCATGTACGGGCTGTTTCTCATCGCCGAGGCGGTGGCGCAGATCCGCGGCGAAGCGGGCGCGCGCCAGATCGCCGATTGCGACCTCGCGCTGTGCCACGGCAACGGCGGCACCCTGTCGAGCCAATGCACCGCAATTCTCGGATCGGAGGCCGTCCTGTGATCAGTCTTTCGCATATCGACGGGCTGATCGCCCCGAAATCCGTGGCCATCATCGGCGCCTCCGACGATCCGACCCGGATCGGCGGCCGCCCGATCGCGGCCATGCTCAGGGCGGGCTACGAGGGGCGCATCCTTCCGGTCAACCCTAAGCGCGACACGGTTCAGGGCCTGCCCTGCTACGCCAGCGTCGAGGCCCTCCCCGAGGCGCCCGAGGCGGCGCTGATCGCGGTGCCGGCCCGGCTGGTCGCGCAGACCATCGAGGCGCTCGGCCGCAAGGGCTGCCGGACCGCGACGCTGTTCTCGGCGGGATTTGCCGAGACGGGCGAGGAAGGCGAGGCGGCGCAGCGCGATCTGGTGGCGCTCGCGCAACGGCACGGCATGCGGCTTCTCGGGCCGAACACGCTTGGCGTCTACAACGTGGACATCGGCTATTTCGGCACCTTCTCCTCCTCGCTCGATACCGGGCATCCGCGTCCGGGCAACATCGGCATCGCAAGCCAGTCCGGCGCCTTCGGCGCGCATCTGGGCGCTCTGGCGCGGGATCGGGGGCTTGGCGCTTCGGTGCTCATCACCACCGGCAACGAGGCCGACATCACCGTCGCCGACGCGATCCGCTGGATGGCCGAGAGCGACGCCGTCGACGTGATCTGCACCTACATGGAGGCGATCAACGACGCGCCTGCGCTGCTGGCGGCCCTCGACGTGGCGCGCGCCGCCGGCAAGCCGGTCTTGATGCTGAAATCGGGCCGCTCGGCAGTGGGCGCGCGCGCCGCTGCCTCGCACACCGCGTCGCTCACCGGCGATGCCGTGGTCGCGGATGCGGTGCTCTCGGATCACGGCGCGATCATGCTGACCGAACCCGAGACGATGATGGACATCGCTTATGTCGCCTCCAAGGGCGTGCGGCCCAAGCAGCATGCCCTCGGGGTGGTCACGGTCAGCGGCGGCGCGGGGATCGTCATCAGCGACGAGGCCGAGCGCATCGGCCTGCCGATGCCCGCCATGCCGGAGCCCGCGCAGGCCCGGCTGCTGGAGGCGCTGCCCTACGCTTCCGCCGTCAACCCGCTCGACTGCACGGCGCAGGCGCTCAACGAGCCCGCGCTTCTGGAGCAGTTCACCCGCGCGGCCCTCGAAGAGGGCGGCTACGGCGCTGTGCTGTGCTTTTTCACCTATGTCGCGGGAAGCCGGTC